>FWPV01006224.1_pt1 | contig 22977 bp, 14 predicted proteins | sample 2228371 | NCBI WGS metagenome assembly FWPV01 (sample SAMEA103939776, study PRJEB20133) | metagenome | reverse complement strand
TGTTACTCAAAAATAGCATAATGCCTACTTAAAAATAGCATGAGGTTTGTAAGTCATTCTTGAATTTACTATGGATTAATGCTAGCTTCAAAAGTCTTTTTTAAAATTGTCTTTTAAGATGAATAAAGTTATATTTAAGTTCGTTAAATTATGGTTTTGCATTCTATGCCAACTATTAGTGATAGAGTTAATAAATGAATCAAACTTATCCTTTTCGATAGATAATAATACTACTAAATCTATGCATTCAATCTCTTTCTTTAATAATGAAATAGCATGGACATGGTGGGAAGCTGAAGAACCTATAATAACTAACTTTCCTTCCCCTGAAAATAATCCATTTGCACCTTACAATCCCGATGAATCTAAAGTGCTTTCAGAAAATAGCTGGATCGGCATATCAGGAGATTATGAAGGAAAAACTATGTTTCTTGAATATCTGGTAAATGTGCCAAAAGATGCAGAATATCATTTCTATGTTAGAAAATTCTGGAAACATGGTCCATTTCGCTGGCGCTTTGATGATCAAGATTATTCTATTGTCGGAAGAAATGTCTCATTGCTGGATGAAGAGCATTTACGTAAATTTGTTGTTGCAAATTGGATTTATGCAGGAAATGTTCAACTGAGCAAGGGTCAGCATAAGTTGCGTATCGAACTAATAGAAGGTCAGGGTGCTTCTGCTTTTGATTGCTTTTTGTTAACAACTCAGTTTTGGCTACCTGAAGGAAAGCTTAAGCCAAATGAAAAACGTGAAATTCAAATTTCAAGAGACTGGTTTGCTTTTGAGCCTGATACCGATCCTTTTAATGATTCTCCAATAGACTTAAGAAACTTGAATGAAAAAATAGCAGGAGAAAAAGGATTCATTTGCGTTAAAGATAAAGAGCTTATACATGAGAATACAGGTGAGCTAATCCGCTTCTGGGGAGTAAATGCTGGTCCTGATATTGTTCAATTGCCTAAGCCCTATGTAGATTATTTAGCTCGTTACCTGGCAAAATTAGGTATTAATATTGTTCGCATTCATGGCAGGGTCTGGCGTGATGAAGACTTCCGTCAGGTGGATAATGACTATCTGGATAGTCTATTCTACTTTACAAACGCTATGCAGAAGGAAGGAATATATACAGGAATTTCATTTTACTTCCCGTTATGGCTGACATTATCAAAAGAACATGGATTTGCAGGTTACAAAAATAAACATCCTTTTGCATTACTTTTCTTCAATCATGAATTTCAAGAGACCTATAGAGGTTGGTTAAAAGCACTTCTAAATACGGTTAATCCTTATACAGGATTATCACTAAAAGAAACTCCATCAGTAGCTTTTCTTGAGTTAGTCAATGAAGATTCTTACTTATTTTGGACGTTCAACTATAATAATGTGCCTGATGCACAGATGGCTATTCTTGAGCATGAATTTGCTGAATGGCTGGAAAATAGATATGGTTCACTTGATTCTGCATATAAAAAATGGAATGGACGAAAACATGATCGTGATGATCTTGCCGAAAAGCGTATAGGTTTTTTAGGGCTTTGGGAAATATTTAACCAGCGAGATAAACGGTGTCAAGATACTGCTGAATTCTTAACAACTCATCAAAAATCATTTTTTGAAAAAATAATTACCTATGTTAAGGAAGAATTGGGCTTTAAAGGATTGATTGTATGTTCAAATTGGATTACAGCCAGTGAGCATATTCTTGGACCTCTTGATAAGTGGAGTAACACTGTTGGTGACATAATGGATCGACACGGTTATTTCAGCGGTCAACATAAAGGGGAAACATCAGGTTGGTCAATTAGCCAGGGCGACCTATACGAAGACCGATGTGCTTTGTTAGAACCTAATGAACCATCTTTTTCATTGCCAATTATGGATATTAAGTATAATAATAAGCCTTCCATAATAAGCGAAGTTAATTGGACACCACCTAATCGTTTCCGACTTGATTTTCCTGTTTTATGTTCTGTATATGGCGCACTGCAAGGTAGCGATGGCTTTTTCTTTTTCGCTCTGTCAGGGGCTTATTGGCAACGTTCACTTACAAAATTTGCTATTCAAACACCAAATATTTTAGGACAATCTCCTGCTCTGTCTCTGATTTATCGTAAAGGCTTAATCAAAGAAGGAAATGTAATCGCAAAGATAGAATTGAAGCTTGCAGATCTGTTTGCTTTAAATGGTGCGCCTTTTCGAGCTCCAATTAATCTCGATGAACTACGAAAAAAAGATGTTCCTGAAAATGGTAAATATAAAGTAGAGAAATTGGATGCATTAGATCCACAAATGTTTTTTATTGGTCAGGTGTTAGCAAACATCACTGAACAAGGAGGTTCTTCAGAAATTGCAGATCTATCTATGTATGTTGATCATGAAAATAAGACTATAAAAAGTAGCACAGGCGAATTGTTATGGAACTATGAAAAAGGATTGGTTTTGATCGATGCTCCTTATGTGCAGGGGGTAACTGGATTTTTAAGCAAAGAAAGGATATTTAAATTAACGGACATTACAATCGAAACAGATATAGACTATGGAACAGTTATCGTAGTTTCATTAGACAATCAACCCATTCGGGATTCGCATAAAATGTTGGTTCAAGTTATGACTGAAGAAAATAATAATGGTTGGTCAGCACCGGGTGAAGGTTTACGCAAGATACAAAGTCTTGGTGAAAATCCGATAATATTGAGTAAAATTTCTGGAAAAATATCTATACTTCGCTATGATGCTGATCTTTGTAAGGTAACAGCATTGGATTTTATGGGATATCCGATCGAAAGTATAGGTAATGCCAGTAATTTTCGATTAAAAGAGAATGTCTTGTATTATATTATTGAAAAAAGGGATGAATGATGAAAAAATTCTGGATAGATTTAAGAAACTGGGATAGGGATTTGGCTACTACAGCATTGGAAAGTGGCGCTGATGCGGTTTTTGTAACAGATGATCATATAGACAAGGTAAAAGAATTAGGCTTAATTATGACCATTTCTGAAAACGGAGATATAAAGTTAGGTCAAGATGTAGTTGAATTAGAGATCAATAATAGAGATGATGAATTAAAAGCAATATCCTATGGTGCTTCCAGGATGGTCATAGTAAAGACCAATGATTGGAAAGTTATACCGCTTGAAAATCTTGTTTCGCAAGCAAAAAATATTATAGCTTTTGTGAACGGATATGATGAAGCTAAGCTTGCCCTTGAAACTCTTGAAAGAGGTGTAGATGGCATATTACTGAAAACTTCGGACATAAATGAAATAAAGAAAGTAGCAAAATTAATAAATGAATCATCAGAAACCATAAACCTTGTTACAGCAAAAATAATAGAAACACGTCAACTCGGATTGGGAGATAGGGTCTGTATCGATACATGCACTAACATGGTTGGCAGTCAAGGTATGCTAGTTGGAAATTCTAGTAGTGGGATGTTTCTTATACGAGCAGAAAATATTGAGACTCCCTACTGTGATCCCAGACCATTCAGAGTAAATGCTGGAGGAGTTCATGCTTATTTAAGAGTGCCAGATGGTAAAACACGATATCTTGCAGACTTAAAGACAGGTGATCAGGTTCTAATTGTTGACCATCAAGGGAAAACAGAAGTCGCCTTCGTTGGCAGAAGCAAGATTGAGCGAAGACCGATGATGTTAGTATCCGCTGAATATAACGGTCAGAAAATTTCACTGGTTCTGCAAAATGCAGAGACAATAAGATTAACAAGTTCAGAAGGTTCTCCGTTGTCTGTTACACATCTAAGGATTGGTGATGAAGTGCTGGCTTATGTTGAAGAATCCGGGAGGCACTTCGGCATAAAAATTAACGAAACAATAGTCGAAAAGTAAGTTTTCCTTAAGAAAACGGGCTTAGGCTGTATATTATATTCATCACATAGGAGTTACAAAGAAATGAAATATTCTTTTATGACCTTTTCTACACCACAATTGACAATCACTGAAGTGCTAAAATTAGCAAAACGTTTTGGGTATGATGGCATCGAGCCAAGAATAGATGCCAATCATAAGCACGGAGTTGAGGTCGGAATATCCGCAGATAAACGTAAAGAAATTAAAAAACAGACAGAAGACATCGGAGTAGCAATAAGCTGTGTGGCGACTTCATGCGCATATGCCGATCCAGCAACTTCAAAGCAAAACATTGAAAAAACTATACAATGTATCGATTTAGCAGCTGATATAGGGGCACCAAGCATAAGAGTATTTGGCGGTCAAATGAAAGTTAGTAGAGAAGATGCCATTAAGCTAGTTGCCGATTCGCTTCAATCTGTCGCTGAACATGCAAACCAGAGAGGAGTTACAGTTTGCATGGAAACGCATGATGATTGGTGTAATCCTGAGCATGTCGCAAGTGTTATGAAATTGGTAAATCATCCTTCAATAGCAGTCAATTGGGACATTATGCATCCGGTAAGGGCAGGATTTGCGACGATGGACCAGGCATTTGAGACATTAAAACCATGGATTAAACATTTGCATGTTCATGACGCTGTGGCTGGGACAGCTAATTTGGTTCCAATTGGAACTGGAGGCTACGATCATAAACGAGCTATTAAATTGCTATTAACTATTGATTATAAAGGATATATAAGTGGAGAATGGATAGATTGGAAAGATCCTTATGAAGTTCACCTTCCTCGTGAACTGGCAACATTAAAGAGCTACGAAGAAGAACACGAATAAAACAAGCATTATATTAGGTTCGTAGCCTCACGATTCATCGGGCGTTATAAATAATGGTCATTTGTAGTGGCAGGTTTCGTTATGAATTGCAGTAATATTTTTCAAGATAATTCTCTACATATAAATAATTCACAAATCAATAAGATAAACAAAACCTGCCCCACTACAAACGGCTCTAAACAACCTTTATTATATTTAGTAAGTAGTAAGCATCAATGCCCATCATGCTTTACTTCTTAATTATTTGAAATTGCTTTTAATAATAGTACCCCAATCACCAGCTATCCAGATAGAGCCATCCGCACCTTTCTTTATATCATAAAAATTAGCAACGATCGGGAGCTGAACAGGTTTCCATGTCTGTCCTCCATCTTTGGTTTCAAACATAGCACCGGAGTTTCCAACGACCCAGCCGCGCTTTGCATCTGCAAAGTATACCTTATTTAAATTGGAGTAGCTATAGCATCTTTGAGAATTCCATGTTTCACCGCCATCATCTGTGGTTAAAATTATACCATAATTACCAACTACCCAGCCTTTTTTCTCGTTGATAAAAAATACACCATTAAGATCATAAGCGGTATATGTGTTGGGTCTATCCCAATTATTTCCACCATCGCTTGTTTTAACAATCATGCCACCCCAGCCAACAGCCCATCCATATTGAGGATTGATAAAATAAATATCATTGAAATCCCAAGCAACTCCGGAATCCAGTTTTTCCCAATTTTTGCCACCATCTGAAGTCTTAAAAATATCTCCGTTGCTGCCGCAGATAAAGGCTAATTGCGAATTTACAACAGCAATGCTAGTAGAGTCAGTCTCAAATTGTTCAGTCCAGGTTTTTCCTCCATCTGAGGTTGCAAATATAGCACCATGAGCCTCCACGGCACCACCTTCTTCCAATCCACCACGTCTTCTAATAACCCTTGTTACTGCCCAACCGTTATTTGCATCAACAAAGCTAATTTTATAAATTCCTGCGCTTGTGCCGAGATCTTTTTTAAGCCATGTTTTTCCACCATCACTGCTCTGGAAAGCCACTCCATTAAGCCCAACACTCCAGATATTATCTTTAGAAGCAGCACAAACGCTCATAAGAACATCAGCTTGTGTTCTAGGAATAAAATCCCAATTATTTCCTCCATCGGCAGTAGTAAAAATTGCTCCATTTTCTCCAACAGCACAACCAATTTCAGGGGAGGCAAAAGCTATACTAGTTAACCTTTGTGTGTCAATTGGCACAGGATTAATGCCTTCTTCTGTAAGAGTAACCAGCCTACCTGTGAGGTCAATGCCCCATATTTTTGGCATAGCAGTAAATGCCGCTTTTCTAATGCCGGAAGCCATCATACGTCTAGGACGACCTTCGCCACCACCTTCAGGAGCTCCCCCTGGAGGCGCCCCTTCCGGAGGAGGTCCAGCAAATTCTCCCGGAGGTCCCGGTGGTGTGCCTGGAGGTCCAGAAGATCCTCTACCTGCTAAAATAGGAGTCCAGGTATTTCCTCCATCACTGGTTTTTAACATACTTCCCATCCCCAAAAGCCATCCATTATCTTTATCGGCAAAATATACAGAATATATCGGATTCCTTAGCTCTGTTGATTGTGAAGTCCAGGTTTTTCCACCATCTTTTGTAGATAGAATAATAGATGAACCGGTTACTCCACGTCCACCCTGTTGACCACCAACAGCCCATCCAAAATTCGCATCCTTAAAATAAATATCAAATAACGGTTTATCGACTGTGTTTTGGGACTTCCATGTGTTACCACCATCAGATGTAAAATATATAGTTCCTGTGGTTCCTTTCGATGTTTGGTTGTTTGCAATTACCCATCCTGTCCTGGTATCAATAAAATAAACGTCTGCTAAATTTGCATTTGTTTCAATTTTTTTTGCTTGCCATTTGCTACCACCATTTGTTGTATTCAATAAAGTTCCACTATCACCTGCGATCCAACCGTTTGCTGAATCGATGAACATAACGCTTTGAAGGTTTTGTTTAACACCACTATTTTGTGCAGACCATGTTTTACCACCGGGGGAAGTCGCAGCTATTACACCATGATCACCAACAGCGAAGGCATTTTTTGCACCAGCAAATGTGACATCGCGAAAGTGAGTTGCCCAATCAGCCTGACGAACAACAACCCATTCATCTGCAGCAAAGAGAGGTCCACTTATACATATAATCAGTAAAATTATAATCAAAAATGAATGCTTCATTATGTATTTCCTCCTGCAAAGTAATTACTACAAAGTCTTTTTAAGCACAACGCCCCATTTTCCAACAGCCCAAAGCACACCATTTGAATAGGCTAGTGAATATAACTCGCTTTCGGTTAATTTAGGTACTTCTGACCAGGTCAATCCACCGTCAGTGGTCTCTAAAATGGTCCCTTCGGCACCTACGATCCAGCCATTTTGAGCATCCTTGAAGAAGACATCATTCATATTGCCAAAATAGCCTGCGCTTCCCATATTCCAGGTAGCCCCACCATCTGTGGTATACATATAAGTTCCCATAGAGCCGACAACCCAGCCATTCATTTCATCTGAGAAGAATATCCCATTAAGGTCCATTCCGCCATAAATAGGCGCCGGTTTCCATTGCATTCCGCCGTCTTTTGTGTAAATAGCTTTGCCAAATTGACCTACAATCCATCCCTTATCTTCATTAAGGAAAAATGCTTTTTTTAACTCTATCATGTCACCAAGTCCATCACCTTGGGTTATCCATGTTTTACCGCCGTCAAAGGTATGTCGAAGTGTTCCGAAATGACCAAGGAACCAACCCTTTTTCCCGACAAAATTAAGGTCATTTATCTTAAAGACAGTTCCAATTGAGACAGAACTCCATGATTTGCCCCCATCTTCGGTCATTATTGTGACACCCATATCACCTGTAGACCAACCTGTATTTTGGTCTATGAAAGCTATATCTGACATATCAAATAACGAATTACTCCTCTGAGCTTTCCATGTCTTTCCACCGTCATTTGTAAATAATACTAATCCAGCTTTGCCACAAACCCAGCCTGTATTAGCATCAATAAAGAATGCAGATCTAAGATCAATGCTTCCTCCAGAGCCTGATTGCATTTCCCATGTTTTTCCACCATCTGCAGTATGCAGGATAATACCATTTGCACCAACTATCCAACCTTCATCTTCACTGACAAAACAACTTCCTGAAAGGCGTATACCTATTCCCGGATCCGGCGTTTCCCATGTTTTTCCACCATCTTTGCTGTGCATTATTGTTCCAAAATCTCCAACAGCCCATATATTGTTTGCACCGTAAAAAGATATATTATATAAGGCGGCAGCCATACCATTTGGCATTGGGACATTCGCAGGATAGCTCTTCCATTCCTCGCCTCCATTAACTGTGCCAATCAAAGTCCCAAGTCCACCAACGGCTCCTCCTATATTTGTATCCACAAAGTATACACCTGTCATGACACCCGATTGTCCCTGTGATTCTCCACTGGGTAATCGCTGAGATTTCCATGTCTTACCACCATCAGAAGTGCGAAGCATGGTTGCACCTCCGCCAACTACCCATACATCATTTGGACTTCCAGCGCTTATACCCATAAGTTCATTATTTGTATCACTTTCTTGTTTAACCCATGTTTTGCCACCATCTTTAGTATGGATAATGCATCCACCATCGCCTGATGCCCAGCCTGTCTGTAAATCTGCAAATGTGACGCTAAGCAACCAATTCTGAACAGGCGGATATTGTCTTGTCCAGGTTTGTCCTCCGTTATTAGTATGTATCACTGTCCCGTTTCCACCTACTATCCAGCCAGTTGTGGCATTCTTAAAACAGATACTTTGCAGATCAACAGTGACTCCACTTCTTTGAGCTGTCCATGTTTTACCGCCATCACTAGTATGTAGAACTGTTCCTTTTTGTCCAGCTACCCAACCTATATTTTTATCAACAAAGAATACACTATTAAAGTTCGCTTGCCACTCCGGCTTGCGGACAACGGTCCAGTCACCTCCAATAGCATCTTCATACATCAACCAAAGGCTGATCATCAGAAACATAAAAAATAAAGTTGTTCCTTTTCGTTTCATTTAAACCTCCTCCTTAAGATGTTAAAGCCCTCTGGAATTTGATAGTAACATAAAAATTAAGATGATAGCTATTTTTAGCCTTTCTAAAAATTTCATTATTTCCCGGTGCTATTATCAGAAACCTTAAAAAAATTAATAGTGCAATAGGTTGGGTTGAAAACTCAACAACTCTTACATTATTTTCTTTGCTGGGCTTTCAACCCAACCTGCTTACTTATAGCATTTATATTAATATTTGACTTTTCTTTGAACTACAGGTTTAAAAAATTATTATCCCTTAAATATAATACCTCGTTTATTTATCCTGAGCAAGAATGTTTTTTATTAATGAAAAATATTTTAAGTTTATTTTAAGCCATATAGAATTATATAGAATAATTTAAAATTAGGGAACATTTTTGGCTAATTTTATGTTTACAAAAGCATAATTAGAAATTTTTATATTTGTTTGAACATAAGCCTATGATTTACTTTGTGGAGTAGAATATGAGCTTCAAAATTACAGGTTCTATACATGAGTTAGAAAACAATAGAAGCGTATCAGGACTTGTGGTTACTGCCTACGATAAAGATTTTATGTTTAATGACGTGCTTGGTAATGCTATAACAGATGATGATGGAAAATTCGAAATAACTTATAAAGAAAAGGACTTCAAACAGTTTTTTGATAATAAGCCCGACATTTATATTACTGTAAAATCAAAAGATGGTAGAACCGTATACACGACTGAGAAGGATGTGCGAATGGAAGCAGGTAAAACTGAACATTTTGAGATTCGAATTCCAAAAGATGTAATTGAAGGTAAAGATTCAACAGGTATTGGGTTGAGATTTTCAAGAAAAATGTCAGGTTTCTTTTTGGAAAACACTGATGACTTTCAGCGCGGTGAAAGGGTAGGTAGGCGTAGAAAAAATCGCATCGAAATTAGATGCAGGATAACTATAGATGATATTTACAAATTCCTTAAAGAACCATATCATACAGCACAATTAAGTGGTCAGATCGATTATGGAGATCTTGGAAATAATCTGCCAATGCAAAATGGTATATTTAATTTGTTTAGTCTTGATACTCAGGATTCTATGCGTAAAATAATCTACCGATTCCATTTCAATTCAAAAAGTGGACAGACATATCTCTTTTCAGGAGAGAAATATATTCATCGTGAACAAAGCTCTAGTGAACTGTTGAAAGATATAACAACGTTATATGCAAAAATTTATCATGGTTTTTCATCAACCGGTAGAATATCTGGATCCGGTATACTAGGTTTCAAAGCAAGGTCAATAATCGATATTTTCGATTCATTAGAAGTTATAAATGCTCGTAACTCAATAGAAAGAGTTGGTTCAATAGCGATGTTTTATGGCTTCATATATAAGGAATTGGAGGATATTTATGTGAAAAGATAAAAATGTTGTAAGTAATTTACTCTTTTCAGAGCAAGATAGCAAGGCTATCATTCTAAGGCGGTGATCATTATGGCTAATCAAAGTAGCTTATCTCGTAATATTTTCCGTTATTTATGTTTATTAACTGCTCTGGCAAATGGTTTAGGTAATATATTTATCGTTTTATTTTACCGCCAACTGTTTGAATTGCTGAACGTTCCCCTTCCCAAAGACCTTCATACATTTATATTTGTAGCTGGATTCTCATTTACTATGGGTGTGCTTGCATTACTTATATTCACTAATCCAGAAAAAAATATAAATTTATTAGTAATTGGCATAATTGGGAAAGGTATTTACTCTTTTGCTACATTTTATTTTTACATTTTTCAAAATCTTCACTGGTTTTATTTAATTTTTGGTATTTGGGATTGGTTTTATATGATAATTTTTTTTCTATTTCTTATTAAGCTTTTATCTCCTGACATTTCAAAGCTTAATGAGGTTAGTGTTCTGGAAAGAAGTAACATCAAGAAGACAAAAAAAGCACTGATGCTTATTTTTTCATTAACTGGAACAGGTCGTTTTGGTATGGAAAGAATAAAAACAGGCTTAGAAAGAAAAGGATATAGTGTGGATATTGTGAATATTGAGCCAGAAGAAAAAATATTCCGCTTTCCTATGACATTCTGGGATTTTGTTCAAATTGTGATACGCTCAATATTGCGAATACCGGCACATATTAAGCCTTTAAATATACCTGCCAATCATGAATATGATCTAATTATAACAGAAACGCAGACATGGTTAGTTGGAATGTCTGCTCCTGTAGAAGCAGTTTTTCAAGACCCTAATAATTATAACATCTTTAAAGGACGTGACTCAGCGGTTTTGGTCGTCTGTCGTGGAGCGTGGAGACGCAGTCAAGCAATGATGATAAGATGGCTTCAAAAACTAGGTGCAAATGTTGTAGGCACAATAGCATTTAGCCACATTGGTTGGGAGCCTTCTAGAATACTTTCACTCTGGTTTTATTTGATATATAAACAAGCTGGTCGTCCAAGAATTCTTGACGGTCTTGTGCAGAAGCGTTACGGATTGTCTGATGAAGCGTTAAAGAAATTGGAAATTTTTGGGGAAAAGCTAGCTCAACATAAAAACGAAGCTTAAAGATTAAAGGAAAGGAGCGAATTGATATGGAACATATTAGAAATATTTTATACCTGTTAACAATGGCTCCAGAACGTCTTATTCCATCATTGATACTATTATCAGCAATTATGATACTCAATGACCTGATACGGACAGCACTGATGCTTGAATATACACGTTCTGTTATTATACATGTAATAATAAATATTTTAACGCTATTACCAGCCTTCTTCCTTGGTTTTATTTTACTATATAATGGTTATCGATACCCTGAAAGGGCATGGCTTAACCTTGCTCTGGCAATAGGTTTATATATACCCTGGATATTAGGTGGTGCTATTACACGTCTTGCAAGGCGTGATACAGAAGGTGCTGATCTCGGATGGATATTGCAAGGATTGCTGTTTATAACAATACCCTGGGGAATACTGGCTGTAATAATTTTTTGATAAAACTTTCTTAAAAATCTTATCATTACCCATAAGTCTGTAACTCCGCAAATAATAAAAAGTCGGTTGGATTGAGTAAGGGTGGACAATGAACCATTAGCAAAAATTAATAAGTGGGTTAACCCCGTTAGGGGTGATATGTTTGTAGAATTGGTCATATCAATAATCTAAGCGGAGTAGGAGCGAAATGTTAATAAGCCAATGGAACGGTAAAAGATTTTAACATACCGCTCCTAACGGAGCTTGGTATTGTTCTTTCATATTTTCTACAAATATATCGCTCCTATCGGAGCTTAACTTGACGCATAAGGAGCAATGTCCACCTTATTATTATCCTTTTTAAAAACTTATGGGTAATGATAAGTCTTAAAAATAGGGGATACCAATGCCTAAAAGTGATTTTTATGATGCTATTATAATTGGATCTGGATTTGGAGGCGCTGTAACAGCCTTAAGGCTTGCACAAAATGGTATGAAAGTTTGTGTTCTGGAGCGCGGAAAAAGATATGAAAAGGGTAGTTTTCCTCGCACATTTGACGAATTTACAAAAGCTTTTTGGTCAGATACAAATAATGGACTATTTGACTTTCGCCTTTATAAAGATATTGCTGTTTTGATAGGAAGTGGACTTGGTGGTGGGTCGCTGATATATGCCAACGTTCACTATCGTCCACCAGAGGATGTTTTTATAAAAAATTTTCCGAAACCAATTAAAAACCGCAAAGTTCTTGATCCATATTATGATCTGGTAGCAGATATGCTAAAGATTCGTCCAGTTCCAGATTGGAAAATGCTTCCTAAATCAAAGGTTATGGAGGAAAGTGCGCGCCGATTGGGAATACCTGAGAACTTGCGATCTCTTGATCTTGCAGTATTCTTTTCCGACCAACCAGATAAAGAGGGTATGTTGTTCAATGATCCTTATCATCGTGGCGGTCCTCCACAATCTACCTGTGAATATACAGGATGGTGTGTCGCTGGTTGTAATATACATGCAAAAAACACTCTCGATCTAAATTACCTTTGGTTCGCAGAAAAAAAATATGGTGCTGAAATTGTAACAGAAAAAGAAGTCTTTAAAATCCAACCAGAAAAAGATGGTTATCGCGTTTTCTTTAGAGATAGAAGCGATAGCTCAAAACGAACGGGCGATATAATAGGGAAAAAAGTAATAATTGCAGCTGGAACATTAGGTTCTTCTGAAATACTTCTTAGATGTAAAAATCAATATGGCACTTTACCTAAAGTAAGCGATGCTCTTGGTCTTAATTTTAGCGGAAATGCTGATGTCCTTGCAGGAGTTGCCTCTATTGAACCACAGCTTAATGTTATGCCAACAAAAGGACCAACGATAACAAGGAGTATTGAACTTAATTCTCAGAGATTCATAATTGAAGAGGCTGGCTATCCAAAAGAGTTTGCTCAGATTGTTGAGTCTTCAGTATTTTCAAAAGGCATAGTTTTTTCTTATATAAATGCTCTCATCAGAAATGTCAAATTTAGTGGTAATCTAAAAAATCTTCTCAAGGATTTGTTTGATAGTGATGAACCAGCAGAGAATATTTTAACTTTTCTTGTAATGGGAGAAGATGCTGCTGATGGAAAAATTAGGTTGGGGAAAGAAGTGTCTAAGGATGATTGGAAACTTGAGATTCAATGGGAAAATGAGCAGAGCATGGATGTTCTTTCAAATATTCAGTCAGCAGTAGGTGAAATTGCTAGAAAACTACATGGATCAGAATTTTACAGTCCACTATGGACACTAGCTGAAAGGCTTATTACTGTTCATCCTCTTGGTGGGTGTATAATGGCAGATGATTATACCGCAGGTGTAGTCGATCACAAAGGGGAAGTTTTTAATTATCCCGGGCTTTATATAGCTGATGGATCAATAATACCAAAATCTCTTCGCATGAATCCATCCATGACTATTGCAGCAGTTGCTGAAAGGATTGCGTTCTGGATTATACATAACAGAGAAATGAAAAAGGATGATCCAGAAAAACCAAAACAAAATTAAAATTATACCATTCAACGTTTCGTCATTTGCAGAACCCAAAATGGAGTGTTTTCATAATCCCCGGTATCATCAGCCTGCATAACATGTGATAACTCTTCATATTTATCAAGTTCATCTAATACAAGCCTATGTTTTTCTCCTACTTTAAAATGGGCAGGAGGCATTAGTTTTGAATCTTTCATTCCCCAAAACACAGCTATAAGCTCTGGCTTGTCATAATTGCCCTGTTCAACTTTAATAACTTTATATTTAATATAAGTCAGGCACTCTGTATATGCAACTTTGCCTGGATCAGGCACTGAAGATACTATTAAAACTTCTCCAATAACAGTCAATTTCTGATCCTCTGTTTGCTGAATTTCCTCCGGTTTTTCTATGGCTTGTTGATCCTCAACAATATCTGCTCTCTTTTCCTCTTTTTCTTCTTCACTTTTCATCTCAATTTGAGGTTTCTTTTGAGTAATTGGTTCGGGTTTAGGTGGAGAAAGTTTGACTATCTCCCACTTGCTTTCAGGATTAGTAAGATCACGAACAGCAAATTGCCATATAACCAGCTTTTTTCCTGCTAATGCATTTGGACGACGCGCAAAGCTTTGACGTGAAGTTGTAGCTCCACCGTCATTTATGGCTATTACATCGATAGGCATTCCCAGATTTAATGCTAAATGTTCAGAAAAGCCAGCATATTCTCCCCATCCCATATCTTTCTTCGAATATATATTTACAAAACTATCACCCAATAATACTATAGGAGAACCGGGATCAGGTATACATGGTTTTCCAGTTTTTGCATCAATGACCTTTTCTACTGTGATTTTAATTGGAACAAAACTATTGACACCATTCGGAAGATTCAGCATATCATATAAATCACCAAAACGCTCTACTTCAACAGGCTGAGAAGTGAATTTTTTGCTGTATATATTGTTAACCAAGCCTTTTTCTTTAATTTTTTGGGCAAGTAAGTTTGCAACTATTTTCATCCCTTCTGGGGACCAATGCGTATCTTGTTTAATATACAAAGTTTTGTTTTGTTTTTCCTTCCAAAATACTTCAGTCGGATCAACTATTGTAATGCCCCTGGCTTTTAGACTATCGAAAAATTCAGAAGAATAGCTATTGACAGGAGGGTCTAATTCTAATTTATATCTTTTTGATATATACTCAGGATAAATAGATGCTTTATCAGGAATTGGAAGCAACACCAGCTCAATCCCTTGAGACTTAAGAGATTCATGAAATTCAATAATTGCAGGTAATGGACCAAATTCTCTGTCATAGGCAGAATCAGGCTTAATTATATAATCAATGCCAGGGCGATAGAATAGCCAACCATCTCTGCCTACAATAACCTTGCTGTTACCACGTTTTACTGACAAAGTTAAAATCCATTGATACCATGGACGTATGAAGCGTGCTACGATAGAATTATCTTCAAGCTTCTTTTCGTATAAACGTAAATTTTCAACTGTCGGCGGTTGCTTGAATATATCAAACACATACAATGGTTCATTATAGTATATTTCTTTGATAACTTGAGCAAGTGATGTGCATCCGATTATTATTATGAAGCAAAGTATTGTTATCTGATGATTAAATCTTTTATTAATTATATAATTTTTCATAATTATTACCTGCAATATCCCAATTTAAAACTGAAAATACAGAAATGGATTAAAACTCTGAGTAAACATAGATGCCAATGTTAATATGAATAAAGCTAATATGAATGCTGATTTTGGGACACTAATTGTTGTTGCTATTTCCCAGCTCTGTTTACATAACCAGACAATTAACGCACAGATAATGAAAAATACTATATTAGCAGATGAGTATATCAATGGCTCTATCATGAGCGAATTACTGCCACCTTGTTTTATATTGAACATGTATCCAAGATAATTGAACGCGGATGTAAGAGAATCAGAGCGGAAAAAGACCCAGGTTATCAGGATAATAATAAAAGTAATAATAACTCGCAACGGTCGTGGAAATGCTCGATACAGGCTATTTTTACCGATAGCACGTTCAAAAGCCAATAAAAGACCGTGTATAGCTCCCCAAACAACGAAAGTCCACTTAGCCCCATGCCATAGACCACCCAGTAACATAACTACTGCAAGGTTTATGTAAGTGCGTTTTTTACCTTTTCTATTGCCACCGAGAGGTATATAAAGATAATCCCTGAGCCATGTTGAAAGTGAAATATGCCACCTTCTCCAGAAGTCAGTGATACTATCTGCACGATAGGGAGAATCGAAGTTTTTAATAAATACAAATCCGAACATATAACCTAAGCCAACTGCCATATCAGAATACCCACTAAAATCAAAGTAAATCTGAAATGCATAAGCCAAAACTCCCATCCATGCATCATACCATACAAGCGAACTTGCAGAGAACGCAGAATCAGCAACTTCTCCAATGTTATTAGCAAGAAGGACTTTCTTTGCCAAGCCTATCACAAAGAAATATATTCCTGTTAAAAATTTATCGAGAGTATGTTCACGATAGGAAAGCTGGTCTGCAAGATCCTTGTATCTTATGATCGGTCCAGCAATAAGCTGTGGGAAAAGCGATACATAGCATGCAAAATCTAAGAATGATTTTGCTGGTTGTGCCTGGTTACGATACAAATCTATCGTATAACTCATAGATTGGAATGTGTAAAAAGATATACCTATTGGTAAAACGATATTCATTACATCTAAAGGTTCTCTGCCTGATATAAGGCGGAAAAAATTGATATTTTCCTGCACAAAAACAAAATACTTGAAAAATCCCAGCAAGCTGAGGTTCACGATAGCAGAAATTATAACTCCAATCTTGCGTTGTATATTATTTGGTTTCCTAAAAAGTCTTAACCTTCCTACCACTATCAAACCGCATATATAATCCACTATCGTTGAAAACAACATTATCAGAATAAACCATGGATTTGTCCACCCATAGAATATATAGCTTACAATTGTAAGAAGAGCCTGTTTCCAGCGAGTGGGTGTAATATAATATAGAAATAACACTATAGGAAGAAAATAGAAAATGAAAATATGTGTTGAAAAGACCATTGCTAAATACCCCTAAACAATAAATATCAAGGAACCTTGACTATTTCCCAGGGTGACCAGTAATCATACAGGTCACGAGAAGCAGTTGTCCAGATTACTAATTTCTTCTTACTGATCTCTTCAGCGCCACGTCTAGCAAATCTCTGCCTTATATTAGGACCGCTTCCATAAGCCATTATCAGATCAACTGGCATTCCGATCTCCTTAGCGATGTGTGCAGATAATCCAGCATGTTTTGGTTCTTCTTCCTGATAAACACCACAGAAGCTGTCACCCAAGATCACTATTGGACTTGATTTATCATCCTTATATAAAGTGTTATCAGGGTTTATTACCTGATGGGCTATTAAATCCATAGGACGATATTCAGCCTTTTCTTCGTCTGGTAGCATACCTCTTATATCGCCATTTCTGGTAAATTTTACTTCCTTTAATTTATAAGAGATTGGATTTTTACAAACATCATTATACCAGGGATACTTTTTAATTCGATCTGCAATAATTTTTGATGCGATTTGAATCCCTTGATCAGTCCAATGCGTATCTGTCTTCATATAAAGTAGTTCTTCTTCACCTTTTCCATAACGATTCTTTATGAATTCCGGATAGAGATCAATAACCTCAACACCTGCCTGAGATAGCTCAAGCATAAGCTTTCTTGTATAGGGATTCACATAAGGGATACCATCTTCAGGAGCGAAATCCGAAACTTTTTCAGGAAAAATTTCTGGCTTTGATGGGATTATGACAAATAAGAAATCTATACCCTTATCTTTGAGCTGTTTATTATAGTCAACTATTGCTGGAAAAGGATCTCTGTTATCTTTCTGCTGCCTTAGATCACCGCTTGTCAAATATGCCAATGAACCACGAAAAAATAGAAATCCATCTTTTCCCTTCAAACCTTTGCTCTCTGCTGGACGCTCTCTAAGCTGTCGTTCAATATCTTTACGAAAATCTGCAATTTTTTCAACCCATTTTTCCCAGCTACCATCCCCCCATTCTTCAAGTTCGCCCCTTATAGTCTTTGCAAGGTCTGGAAGTTTATTATCCAAAGAACTATTCATTTTGTTCTGTTTAACAATAAACACATTATATATCGGGAACCCATAAGGCTCTCCACGAATGATAGCAGTTGCAGATTCAATAATTATCCCATTTAGTTCTTTTGCTATTTCGGGCTCCGTTTTATCATTAGGCCATGGCTTGTTAGCTGACATATCCAGTGTCTCTGTCTTATAATTGGCATACCAATCTGATGAGAGTTTAACAAAATAATCGTTTATTTCATCAGGTGATAAAATTTTATTAATATAATTTTCCTTAAGGTAATCTATAAGCTTAATTGAATATTTGGATTTATCAATACGACCATATATCTCAGGAAAGCTATCTTTATCTTCATCATCGACATTTTTGAGAAATTTTACGTATGGTTCAAACTCTATTTTGATCCAGATTTCATTCTTTTTGGAATCTATATAAGCGTTAGTTATCTGCTGAAGGTGTTTGGGATTATTCTGAATTCCCCATTTTTCTTTGCTTACATTAACTCCAATAAGCATAAGAGGCATTGCCATATCATAATCCCAATTCACTAAAAAATCTATCATTGGCTTCCATGCCATGGGATTTGATTTATCTTCATCATTCAATGGTATCTCATCGAGCCTATTTTTTATGGATTCTGCAACTATTAAGCCACCAAAATTTAAATCGTTAAGTTTGTATTCTTTAGATGAGGATGAAAGTTCAGTCTGTTGTGGCTGATAGAAAAGTGGATTACGATCGTAAGCTGACATATCCAATTTTGCTCTGGTAGGCTTATCGATCACTTTTATCATAACTCTTGACTTTGTTCGATCAAAATTTGAAATATGTTTAGAAAGAATTTCAGAAGCCTTCAAATCAGCTAAGCAGAGATTAGCAATAAAGAAGAAAAATAATATAAGGCATAATGATTTTAATCTCATAGATTTTCTCCTATTAGTTAAGGCTTATTTCGATGCCCATAAATATGGCCATCGATCTGTTGATGGATCCCATGACAATCTCACAGGTTTACCAACTGGATTCCAATTATTTAACTCTTGAATGTATACTTCATAGTCACTGGTATTATGATCATGTTGATTAGGTGAAGCGCCATAAGTAATCCATCGGTCATTATTAGATACACTTGGAAAATAAGTATAATTCCATACTTTTACCGGAGGTTCACCGAGAAATTGTCTTTCTTCATTTTTGGCTACATTCCATATACGAAAATCCTTCGGACCATTTACCCAGTAAACGTATTCTCCACTTTCACTAATACCTGGTTCACATCCTCCCATAGTTTTAATTGTTTTTCCTTCACTGAACACAAAATATTCATTTGAGTTTTGGCTACGATATACAATTGCGCTAAGATCAGGAGATAAGCTTCCAACTGTATTGCCATCATCGCCCTTTACTGATATTTTTGCGGAGTGCAAAAGTGATTCTTTCCCACTTTCAAGCTCGTATTGCCATACTTGATAATCCCTTATAAAAAATATCTTTTTATCGTCTTTTGACCAGTTTAAAGGTCTTCCCTGAGTGAGCTTTCGTGGTTTTCCTCCTTCAGATGGCATTATCCAGACTTCTACTGGAGCTCTGTATCTACTGTATGCGAAAAGTATTGCCTTTCCGTCGTGCGATACACGTGGTATAAGATAGGCATCATAAGGAGGATTGACCTCATTAGCTAATTGTGTTAATTGTTTGAAACCTGTTCCATCAGTATTAATACGATACAATTCCCAATGCCCACTTCTATTTGATTCCCACACAACAAAGCCTTTAACTCGCTTGCCTAATTCTTGTAGGTCCTTTAGTTCAGACCTGGTTGGCTGACCTGACACTCTCGGCTCTTCTGCATCTGCAGTTAATCCCCATCCATATTTAATTTCGCCAATCTCTTGTTTCTTCTTGCTATGCTGTATTTTTATCGGATACTTGCTGAAAACTGTCCATTTTTTATCGCCTTCACGTATTTCAGCCATTATATAATATGTGCCATCAGGGACATTTGATGTATCCCACCTTAAGCTGTTTTTCTTGTCCTTTATAAATCTTGCGCTTATAGGATCAACATAAACATCGTCAAAATCGCCGCTATGCAGGGCTATACCAGCAGGTTCGATATTTTTAGGCATCTGATTTTGACCTTCATCGACTCCCTTAATGCGTAATAATAGATCACCATTTTCTGAGATGACCCATCCTTCCAGAGCAGGGGAGCCATTTTCTAGATTATAAACAGCAAGTTCATAAGTGATCCACTTTGCCTCACGTGGAAAATCTAATTCTGATATTCCAGTATTTCCCGGACGTTTCCAGAGATATATTTTCTGATTCATACACCTGAGGCGATATGATGACGTTTCACCTTCAGGGCTATAGCGGACTGCAATTCCGCTTTCAGTGGTTCGTGTGCGTGCAGAAACGACAACATCAGAAAAATCCCTTTTGACTGTTCCAAGGTATTCATTAGCTGTTTGACAACTAACAATAAGATTGTCTGGATTATCCGGGTCTCTTGTTATAACCCATCTGCTATTTGGTCTGGGTTCCCAGCTTTCAGTTGCGCCGTTCTCAAAATCATCATGAAATAGGGTTGCTATGCGTTTAGGATTTTTTCCCTTTGCTGATTCAGTATAGAACCATGTTATTATGGCATCGCCGGAATCGTTGTCCGACCATTTTATAATGAATTCCTGATCGGCTTTTATGCCAGATTTGGATGGTGTGTTTATTGATAGTTTAGTTTCTGACCAGCTCTTGTTTACTGAAACAATTAATATAGAAATCAATAGTAAGGTGGGCATTACCCACTCTAATCTAATTTTTTTGCTAATCATTATCTCCTCCCTCTAAATGTTGTCTCTTTCTACATTTTTGTATTAGAGAAATTGAAAGCAAAATAAAAAACGATATATATTTTTTAATGGTTTACATTTATGCCATTTCTATATGTTGTTTGTGCAAAGATATAGCATAGTAATCTGGATATGGATTATGTACTTAGATTGATTGAGTAGGCTTGATGCTATTTTTGAGTAACATGCTGCAGGGGCAGGTTTTGTATGTTATTTGGCAATCTATTTCGTGCAAACTGGTTTTTATTTTATATAAAACCTGGACATAAAAAACTAAACCTGCCTCTACTCCTAATTAACGCAAATACAAGAAAAATAAATAGTATATGCTGAGCTTATACATAATAAACATGCTGTTAGCTTGTTAATACACCCAATACAAGAAAACTTGCTTTTAGGAAATCACTTGTGCATAAGAAAGGTATAGCATAAGGATCATGCATAAAGTTCTCGTTCCCAAACTCTAAACAACAAATTCAAACAGAAATATTATAAACTATCATTACATAATAAAGACAAAACATGGAGACACAGAAACACGGAGATATTTAATCATGAATGTCATGAATTATTAATCACAAATAACACGAATAAGACGAATTACACAAATGATTCTAATATTCTTTATATTAATTTGTGCTATTCGTTTTATTTGTCTAATTCGTGATTATCTAATTTTGTTCTTCGTGATTAATTTTCTCTCCGTGCCTCCGTGTCTCTGTGTTTTTTTAAACCTGGTTGTATGTTTACAAAAATATTATGAACTATCATTTGAACATTCAATTAAAAGAAATGGTATTACAAACTCTTATCTTTGTTGGGTTTCGTGCCTCAACCCGACCTACTTGCTGGGGGACTCAATTCATTTTATAGCAAACCAAACCTTTTAGATATTCACCCTCAGGATGCGCGATATTTATTGGGTGATCAGGCGATGCATGAAGAGTATGCATTATTCTCAGATCACATTTAGCATCTACGCTGGCAGAAAATACTATTTTGCGAAATAGAAGTGGGTCTATATGGTGGGAACAAGAGAAAGTCACAAGAATACCATCCTTATTAAGCATTTTCATAGCACTCATATTTATGTGCTTATATGCTCTTGCTGCTTTTTCAATAGCTCTATCACTTTTTGCAAATGCAGGAGGATCAAGGATTACCATATCAAATTTTTTATCGTAAGTATTTAGAAAATTAAATGCATCATCCTTTATAAACTGGCATATTTTCTGAACATCATTTAGCTTTGCATTGCTATAAGCTATTTCCAGGGCAGATTCAGAGTTATCCACGCCTAAAACGCTTTTTGCGCCACCTATTGAAGCATATATTGAGAAACTTCCTGTATAGCAGAAACAATCAAGTACGTCCCTATTTTTGGAATATGATTGGATTAATTTTAGATTTTCACGCTGATCAAGAAAAGCACCGGTTTTTTGTCCAGTTTTTAGATTTACCAGCAATTTTTTAGAATCCTGATTTATCAAAATTGGGTCTGAAAAATCCATACCTCTAAGTATTCCAGACGTTTCAGATAATCCTTCTTTTTCTCTAACATTACTATCACTTCTTTCGTAGATTCCCTTCGGTCTTATAATATCATCCAGTATATCAATTATCATTTCTTTTCTTTTATCGATACCCAATGTAAGGATTTGGACTACTAGATAATCTGAATATTTATCAACAATAAGCCCGGGAAGAAGATCACCTGCATCGTGTATCAGGCGAAAAGCATCAAATTTTTCAAAGTTGATAATAGTCTTTCTATAATTAAATGCATTTTGTATCCTGTTTTGAAATAATTCTTTATCAACCTCTTCCTCAGCATTTCTTGTTAGGATACGAACTGTGATCTGAGATTTTCTGTTTATATATCCCTTTGCCAGAAAGTTTCCATTGTAATCGTATACACTGACTATATCACCATCCTGAGGGTTTCCGACAATTTCTTCGATAGCACCAGAAAATATCCAGGGATGATTCTGTATAATAGGTTTTTCTCTTTGGGGTTTAAGTATTATTTTCAAATCACTAATATCCTTTGTTAATTTTTTTTAAGCATAAATATAGCAAACAATTTTTTGTAAGTCAATCTGTATTATTGTTGACTGGCAATTCGGAAAGGTTAATATTAGGAAATGTTGTGCACTTATTCTACCAACATTTCGTCCCTACGGGACTTA
>FWPV01006220.1_pt1 | contig 22986 bp, 22 predicted proteins | sample 2228371 | NCBI WGS metagenome assembly FWPV01 (sample SAMEA103939776, study PRJEB20133) | metagenome | reverse complement strand
GGCTCAACTGGAAGGCCGCTGGGCCTCTGCCGCTCTTGATAGTTCTTAAGGTGCGGATTCTACTTTAGTGCCATTATAGCCACAAATGCAGTTCAGGCAACCGGGAAACTCTCCCGGCCATCCTTGCAAAGGTCACCAGTGGAATCACAGAACTCAACGCCGGTGTCATTCAAGAGGGCCTTGAAGACGAAAACCTGTACAAGGGTTATTCAATCACGCCCATTATTTGCCGTCGCCTCAGCCGAGGTGGAACGACGCCGGTAGAAACAAAGCATGACGCTGCCGTATTTGCGCCGATCGAAAAGGACAAGATTGGCGAGCGAAAGCGGCTCATATTCCACCGGATTGATCTGCGCTATGACCCAACCATCTTCTTTTAACCAGGCCGGCAGCGCATCCAACACGCGCAGCGTTTGAGACCACAGCCCTCGATACTGCGGCGGTGCAACATAGATATAGTCAAAGGGTCGCGGCGATGTAGAGAGGTAATGGAACACATCAGCGCGTACCACTTCGCCCAACGTCGCCAGGCCGGTCAACGCGAGGTTGCTGTGAATCACCCGCAACGCCGCATGGTTCATTTCGACAAAGACGGCATAGGCGGCGCCTCGGCTCAGTGCCTCGATCCCCACTTGTCCCGTGCCGGCGAAAAGATCGAGAAAACGCGCTCCAACCACATCGTCTCCCAGGATGCTAAAGAGGGCAGATTTGGCCCGATCGGTCATGGGGCGCGTCCCCGGTCCCGGCACAGCGTGAAGCTTACGCCCTTTCGCCTTGCCCGCAATCACGCGCATCGTCAACTCCCGTTAGCCGGCGAGGTGATGGGCGGCAAAAACTCCGCCGGTGTTTCTTCGAGGGGCGGTTCGCCCGTCTTGTCATCTGCCGGCGGTTCGGATGGTTGTGGTGGTGCTTGGTAGGGGACAACAAGCTGAAGTTCGCCCATCTTGTCATCTGCCGGCGGTTCAGAGGGTGGTACTTCGGACGGCAGCAGTTTGGGACGTGGCAAACGGGGACGGCCGATGAAGCCTAAAATCCCGCCCCACCATAACCCCCAAAGGGCTAACACCACAAGGCCGACTATTTGCGCCTTCAACTGTCCTATGCCACCGCCAAAGAAGAGGCCGATCACTCCCCCCGCACCGCCGGAAACGTTCACCCCGTTCCAGCCTTGCCCCCAACGGCCATCCGCAAAGATCGCCACAGCGAGCAATCCCCATAGTCCGCCGACAAGTCCCAAAGCGACGGTTGCTGCCGCGTCGCGCAGACACAAAACCACATCAACGACATAGAGCAAGAGCGCGAAGAGCAAGCCCCCCACAAACCCCACGGCTAACGCCGCCCAGGGAGCAAGAAACGGCGCAGCAGCCATTACGGCGCCCCAACCGGCCGCCATTCCTCGCGCGGCCAGCAGGGATTCTGTTTCGCCGGTGACGAGCCAGGCGTAAAACTGCGCCGCAAGCGTTGCTCCGGCCATCGCCAACCACACATTCACCGCGGTCCGATGCCAATCCCACGTCGCCCCAGATGTATGAAAAGGCCCGCTCAGCGCCCAGCCGATCCAGCCGATGCCCATCAGGAGCACACCCAGATTGGCCAGTAAGGGGAAATGGGTAGAAGGAGGCGCAGGAGGATCGGCAACAGATTGACGGGGTTGCAGGAGCAGGATACCCAAAACCATCATGCCGGGCAGCCACAAAACGAGCGCGCTCCCCCCAAAGTCTACAAAGCCATGGCCGAACGCCAGCGTCTTGCCTACATGCGCCAACCAGCCGCTACCCCACATCCAGCATGCCGCCACCGGGAATACCACCGTCCCGGCGAAAACCCCGGCAACCACCATGAGCCAGCGGCGTGTATCGGCGAGCGCCAACACGACCAGTAACGTCGCTGCCGCCATCAACGGCGCATAGGCCAGGAACAGGGCGAAAACTGTCGGCGTGATTCCCGCACCGGTCAAGAAGAAGCCGGCCAATCCGATCACCCCCCAATCTGGAGATTTGGGGATCAAGGGGAACAGAAGATTCAAACCTGCCAGGTCGGGATTATCGGGATTGATGGCCTGAGCGCCGCCCAGGTGAAAAGCAAAGCCAACGGCCCAGTATCCTACCGTCGCCAGGGCTACCGCAAGGGCGGCGAGGGATGTGACACGTCGCGCTTTGTGGGCAGGCAGGCCTCCCCACGTAAGCAAGAGAAGGCCAACCGGGACAAAATAGCCCCATAGCCAGATTAATGTGGCACCCTCAGATGACATATTCGACTCCCCACATTTGAGTGCGATGAACTTTTAGGTAAAATAGGTTTTCAAAGCAATGAACCTATCTTACCAGAGTCCGCGAAATCCGCCAACGGATAAAGCCAAAGAGTGAAGAATCGAAAAGCGTGTAACCGTCCCGAAAATGTCAACGGATTCAACGGATGAAACGGATTGAAAAGAAAAAATCCGTTAAAAAAGGTTTTGACAATGACCGATAGCTGGGATGCTCTGTTCCACGATATTGTTACATGCCGGCGCTGCCCGCGTCTCGTTGCCTGGCGCGAGGAAGTCGCGTTCACCAAACGCCGCGCCTTCCGCGACGCCGATTACTGGGGCAAACCTGTGCCCGGCTTCGGCGACCTGCGCGCACGGTTGGTGATTGTAGGACTTGCCCCAGGGGCACACGGCTCCAACCGCACCGGACGGATGTTCACCGGTGACAGTTCCGGCGATACACTTTACGCCGCGCTCTATCGGAGGGGATTCGCCAACCAACCGACGGCAACCGCGCGCGACGACGGATTATTGTTGCGCGATACGTTTATCACTGCCGTCGCTCGATGCGTTCCGCCGGTGAATAAGCCGACGCCGCAGGAACTGCTCAACTGCCGTCCGTTCCTCGCCCGCGAGCTGGCACTCTTGACCGGGACGCGCATTGTTCTGGCCCTGGGACGTATCGCCTTCGAGGGCTATCTGGCGCTGTTACGCGAGCAGGGCCTCGATGTCCCCGCCTTACCCTTTGGCCACGGCGCAACGTATCCACTGCCCGCTCCCTGGCCTACGCTTGTTGCTTCCTATCACCCCAGTCGCCAGAACACGCAAACCGGACGGCTGACGATGCCCATGTTCGACGCGGTCCTGACGCACATCCACACCCAACTCGATGCGATTTCCTGAATTTCCTCGGCGTGACCGCCCCGCGTGTGCCGGCAAATGTAAGCGAAGCGACAAAATCTGCATCAATCGGCACCCTCGTCGTAGTTGACGCTAGGGGGGAGTAATTCTATTGACTTCAGTTCACGAGGAGTATAATACGTTTAAGAATGTATCATCAGGAGGTATGATGATCGAAGTCACGCTAGAAACCCTACAGATGAGTCTTGTCTCCCCACATCGGATTGTGGTGCTACGCGAGATCAATATGGAACGCTACCTGCCGATTTGGATTGGGCCTTGTGAAGCAGAAGCCATCGCCAACCGTTTGAACGGCATTGAAATCCCGCGTCCCCAAACCCACGATTTGATCGTCAACATCCTGGATGCACTCGATGCCGATCTGCTCTACGTCCATATCAATGCCCTTATTGATAATACCTTCTTTGCCCGCCTGGTGGTCAACTGCAATGATCAAGAGATCGAAATTGATTCGCGGCCCAGTGATGCGATTGCCATTGCCGTGCGGTTGGGAATCCCCATCTTTGTTGCCGAGGAAGTGATGAATGAGGCCGGCGTCTTCCCCGAACCTGATCTCATTGCCAAAGAGCAGGAAGACTTGGGGGTCTTCCGCGATTTCCTGAGCTCGTTGAACATTGACGCCCCATCGCCCGACAAAGGCAACGACTGAGCAACAGACTGTGCCATAGCCGCCCACCGTTACCTTTGAGAAGGACTGTGTGTTCCTATGACCATGCCGGATAAGACCGTACCCCACAATATCGAAGCTGAAGAGGCCGTGCTCGGTGCTTTGCTTATTGACCCGGAGGGAATCTTCCGCGTGCTGCCTTTCCTCCGCGCCGAAGATTTTTACCTGCAAAAGCATCGTTGGATTTACGAAGCCATTATTCGTATTCACGATCGGCGTGACCCCATTGATTTTTTGACGCTGACCACAGAATTGGAACAACGCGAGCAACTGGAAGCCGTGGGCGGCACGGTCTACATTTCCCAACTGATCAATGCTGTTCCTTCTGCTATCAACATCGAGTCGTATGGGCGTTTGGTTGAACAGACCGCCGTCCGCCGCCGCTTGTTGGATGCCGTCAGCGACATCGCCCGTCTGGCCTACGACGAGAAGTTGCCCATCGAACAGGTCGTTGATAAATCCGAACAGGCCCTCTTCGGTGTCTCCCAGCAGCGGGCCACGCGCGACCTGCAACCCATCCAGGAAGTCGTCCAACATTACTACGACCGCGTGGAATACCTCTATACCCATCGCGGTGAGCCGATGGGGGTGCCGACCGGCTTCCGCGACCTAGATCGTATGCTGGGGGGCTTCCAGCGTTCGGATTTGCTCATCCTGGCGTCTCGACCGGGTGTCGGCAAGACATCGCTGATGCTCACGTTCGCCCTCAAAGCGGCAGAAAAAGGACGTACCGTTGCCATCTTCAGCCTGGAGATGTCGGCAGAGCAACTCGCACAGCGCATGGTCGCCGCCATTAGCCAGATTGACGCCCAACGGTTGCGGCTAGGGCAGTTACAGGACGATGAATGGCCACGCTTCGCCGATGCCATCGGCCATCTTTCAGACCTGCCGATCTACATTGACGATACGCCATCCATCTCGGTCCTCCAACTGCGCACCAAGTGTCGGCGCCTGGCTTCCGAGCGGCCGTTGGAAATGGTTTTCGTTGACTATTTGCAACTGATGAACTCCGACATTCCCTCCGATAACCGCGTGCAGGAAGTATCTTACATCTCACGTTCCCTCAAAGGAATTGCCCGCGAGCTGGACATTCCGCTGATGACTGCCTCTCAGCTCTCCCGCGCCGTCGAACAACGCACCGATAAGCGTCCGGTGCTGTCGGATCTGCGCGAGAGCGGTTGCCTGACGGGTGAAACATGGGTCCGCTTGAGCGATGGACGGCGTATCCCTATCCGTGATCTCGTTGAGGGGAACTTGTCCGCAGAAATCGTCGCCCTCAACGAAACGACCGGTCAAGTGGTACCTGCAACCGTGAGCAAGGCCTGGCATACCGGCGTCAAACCCGTCTTCCGGCTCGAAACCCACTCGGGCCGTCAAGTGCGCGCCTCGGCGAATCACCGCTTTCTCACCCCGGCGGGCTGGAAACGCCTTGATGCGTTAAGGCTCGACGAACATGTCGCCCTCATTCCCTTTCAGGGACGCTATGATTTTGGCTGGGATAAAATCGTGAGCGTTCAATTCGCCGGCGAAGAGGATGTTTACGATCTGACCGTGCCCGGCTATCACAACTTCGTGGCGGGCGACCTCATCGTCCACAATAGCTTGGAACAGGACGCCGATATCGTGATGTTCATTTACCGCGAGGAGCTCTACAACGAGCACACCGAAAACCCCAACATCGCCGACATTATGATTGCCAAACACCGCAGTGGCCCGACGGGTACGGTACAGCTCTACTTTAATAAGCGGCTCACCCAGTTCCTCGACGCTGCCACGCACATCTCGCCCGATGATTACGCCAGAGTGCAATGAGCCGGGTTCTCGGAAAGCCACCGTTGACCGTGGTATGACGCAGGAAAGACGGACCAAAGATCAAATTTTACGAGCAAGCGGACGAGTGTTAAGATGACAGCCACACGCTTTGCGGGATTTTCGGAGGAGGAAACTACCCTGGTAGCCCTGCCGGACAGCGTTTTCAGGGACCTTGTCCCATACATCGCCGATCTGGCAGAGTTGAAAGTGACGTTGCTGGTACTGCGACGGCTGGCGCAGATGCACTCCGATGCAGCACCCTGGATCACCTACGATGAATTGCGGGCCGACCCCGCCATCCGCGCAGCCTTCGGCAACACCGTAGAGACGCAACTTGAGGAGGCATTGGCGTGCGCCGAGCAACGGGGCACGCTGCTCAAGGTCGAATGGCAGCTTGCCGATGGCACAACCGAACAACGTTATCTCGCCAACAGCCCGCGTGGACGGGCCGCGCAGAAAGCGATGCAACGCGGCGTCGAACCGCGGCGTGTAGAGCAGCTAAGCCGGCCGAATATTTTCGTCCTCTACGAACAAAACATCGGTCCCCTGACGGCGCTCCTCAGCGAGGACCTGCGCGAAGCCGAGAAAACCTATCCGCCGGCGTGGATCGAAGAGGCTTTTCACGAAGCCGTAAGCCGCAACAAACGCAACTGGAAGTATATTCGCGCCATCCTGGAACGGTGGCGCACGGAAGGAAAAGATGAAGGCGATAGACGAAATCGTGAAACAGATCCGCGACGCTACATCGAAGGCAAGTACAAAGACATCATCCACCACTGAGCCGACCGCTGCCGGAGCCGTTCCCGTCGCCGGACAGGCGGCCATTGCCGATGATGCCGCCTCCCTTACGGCCACACGGACAACGCTGGGCCGCCCGGATTGTCCGCTGTGTCAGGGGATAGGATATGTGCGTCTGGATGTGCCGGTTGATCATCCGAACTTCGGTAAACTTTTCCCCTGTACCTGCCGGGTACGAGACATTCAAGCTCAACGCACCGAATCACTCCGCCTGACCAGCAATCTCACCACCCTCAAACGCTTTACCTTTGCCACTTTTCGCCCAGAGGGCCACGGCCTTTCGCCAGAACGCCAGGAGAATTTACACCGCGCTTACGAGACGGCCTTGAGCTATGCCCAACATCCGGTGGGCTGGCTACTGTTGCTCGGCGGCTATGGCTGTGGAAAGACCCATCTGGCCGCCGCTATCGCCAATGTGGCCCTGGAGAATGGGTTGCCGGTCATCTTTGTGACCGTGCCGGATCTGCTCGACTACCTGCGGGCGGCCTATGCTCCCACATCTCCCACCAGCTATGACCGGCGTTTTGAGGAAGTGCGCACCACACCGCTGCTGATCCTTGACGACCTGGGCACCGAACATGCCACGCCCTGGGCGCTGGAAAAACTCTTCCAATTGCTCAACTACCGCTATATGGCGAACCTTCCCACGGTCGTTACCACCAACCACGATCTTGAGGCCATTGAACCTCGCTTGCGCTCGCGGCTCGGCGATCCTGAAGTGGTGCAGATTGTCACCATTTTGGCGCCTGATTTCCGACAGGCCGGCGTAGATCACACCGAGTCTGATCTCAACAGTCTCAGCCTCTATGCCGATATGACCCTTGAAACATTCGATCTGCGCCGTGGTGAACTCGATGCCGCCGAAGTGGATAATCTGGAACGGGCATTGGAACATGCCTGCGCTTTTGCTGCCTGTCCCGAAGGCTGGCTCATGTTCACCGGGACGTATGGCTGCGGCAAAACGCACCTCGCGGCGGGGATCGCCAATGCGCGCTCGCGGGCGGGCTATCCGGTCCTGTTCATCGTCACCCCTGACTTACTCGACCATCTGCGCGCCGCCTTCAATCCACAAAGTCCCGTTACCTATGACAAACGCTTCGAAGAGGTGCGGCGCGCCCCATTCCTGGTCCTCGATGATCTGGGTACCGAAAACACCACACCGTGGGTCCAGGAGAAACTGTTCCAGTTGCTCAACTATCGTTACGTTGCCAAGTTGCCCACCGTGCTGACGACGGCGCGGTTAATGGACGATCTCGATCCTAAGATCCGCACCCGTCTGTTGGATGTGAGCCGTTGCACCATCTTCAGCATTCTGGCGCCGGCTTATCGCGGCGGAAGGCGAACTTCAGATAATGCCAAATCAACTCAGCCGCGTAGCCGCAAAAAGTAAGCATGATCTCCTTATCCGCCGTTAGACTTGATGATTTCAATATGGGGAGAGGGGAATGGTACAAGAGATACTGATAAACGGTCTCCTGTATACCATAATTGCAAATGGATATTTGTTCATGCTGATGATATCTACAAGTCCACGTATTTGGGGAGTAATGGACTATAACAAAAAAATCAGGAATAGCGTAACACCGCAAACAAAAGACGAAAAGAGGACATCGCTATTACTTGGAATGCCATACCTCTTATTCGTCTTCTTGTATCCGATCATCACGACATGGCGATTGAAGAACGAATATGCCGGTCAGTTCACGTTCTGGTTGGCATTTGTGCATCTACTTGTACTCCTGGTGTCTATTACACTCATTGATCTGATCGTATTGGATCTATTGATCGTGAGCACGATCACCCCGAAATACGTGATCGTTCCAGGGACAACCAAGGAGGACTACAAGAATTACAGAGAGCACCTTCGGGGCCACATAAAATCCTTCGGGGTGCAAACCGGAGTGTTTGCCATCATAGCCTGGGTAGTAACAGCGCTCTGAACAAAGTGCAACTTGCCTGTTTAGAACGTTTGTGCTATAATCAAGGCATAAAAAACCATTTTCTATCAGTAGACACCATGAGCGATGTTCTCCACCAAAGATGAAAATGGTTCAGGAGCTGCCGGACGCCGATTTTCGCAGATTCACGCAGATCATTGTTTGAGCCATCCCCCAAAAATCTGCTCAATCTGCTGACAGGAACAATTGGAGTTTAAGGGCGCAAGTGCCGGCCTTTTCGGAATAGATTGAGCAAATTAAGCAGCTTTTTAGCGCTTCAGCGGCGGTTGAGTGAAAATGACACTCAGACTACCAGACCAAAGACTATGTGACTAAACGACTCAGGACGACCAGATTATTTTCAAGGGAGGGTTCGTATGGCTGACGAAGGACGACAAAAAGTATTAGACCAAACGGTTGCGCAGATCAAGCGACGCTTCGGTGACGGCGCGCTGATGCGTTTGGGAGATGCGACGCACCTCAATGTGGAAATCATCCCCACCGGTTCCCTGGCGTTGGATGTGGCATTGGGTGTCGGCGGCGTGCCACGGGGCCGCATCACCGAAATCTACGGGCCGGAAGGTTCAGGCAAGACGACCATCTGCCAACACATTGTCGCGGAAGCGCAACGCCGCGGCGGGATTGCTGCATTCATTGATATGGAGCATGCTTTGGATCCAAGCTATGCCGTGCGTTGCGGCGTGGATGTCGAGAGCCTCTACATCTCTCAGCCGGACACCGGCGAACAGGCACTCGAAATCGCCGAAACTCTGGTGCGCAGCGGTGCGGTGGATGTGGTCGTGATTGATTCCGTGGCCGCGCTTGTTCCGCGCGCAGAAATCGAGGGCGAGATGGGCGATTCGCATCCCGGTCTCCAAGCGCGCTTGATGAGCCAGGCACTGCGCAAACTTTCCGGCGCCATCAAACAAAGCAACACCGTCATGATCTTCACCAACCAACTGCGGGAGAAAATCGGCGTGATGTTCGGCTCACCAGAAACCACCAGTGGTGGACGCGCCCTCAAATTCTACGCTTCGGTGCGCATGGATGTACGGCGCGTGACGGCGATCAAAACCCAGGGTGAGATCACCGGTCACCGTACCCGCGTGCGGGTGACCAAGAACAAAGTCGCCCCACCTTTCCGCGTCGCCGAATTCGATATTATGTTCGGCGAAGGCATCAGCCGCGAAGGTGATTTGATGGATGTGGGCCTGGAATTGAATGTCATTGATAAGCGCGGTTCGTTCTATTATTACGATGGTGAGCGTTTTGCGCAAGGCCGTGAGAACGCCAAGGTCTACCTCAAAGAGAATCCTGCCTTCGCCAATACCATCGAGGAGCTGATCCGCAAGAAGTTGGCGGATATGAAAGATATCCCGCTCGAATTCGGGGCCAGTGCGGATATGGAAGATGGCGCAGTCCTCGAAGAGGAATTCTAAAACACGCTCACCGTCTCAAGCTGGTGGCTGTCCCTCTCCGATCTGAGAATCGGCCTATAGCCGGTCTCCAGACCATGCCGGCGTGACAAGATCAAGAGACCAATAGGGTGAGGGCGACGTATGATAACTTTTCTATCACAATTGAATCCGGCAATCCAGGCCCTGCTGGCCACCCTTTTTACATGGTTCATGACCGCTGCGGGAGCAGCGGCCGTCTTTCTGGCCAAAGAGGTCAACCGCAAAATCCTGGATGGTATGCTCGGTTTTGCCGCCGGCGTGATGATTGCCGCAAGTTACTGGTCGCTGTTGGCGCCGGCTATCGAAATGGCAAGTGGAGGACGGCTGCCGGCCTGGATTCCGGCAGCCGTCGGGTTTATAGGTGGCGGTTCTTTTCTGCGCGGGGTGGACTATATCCTGCCGCACCTGCACCGCAGCGATGAGGCCCATCCCGAAGGTCTAAAGACTGCCTGGCGGCGCATCACCCTGTTGGTTCTGGCCATCACACTGCACAATTTTCCGGAAGGATTGGCTGTGGGGGTCGCCTTCGGCGCCGCCGCTTCGGGCTTCCCTGCCGCCTCACTCGCCGGGGCATTGGCCTTAGCGTTGGGCATCGGCATCCAAAACTTTCCCGAAGGGTTGGCCGTCTCGATGCCGCTACGGCGCGAAGGATATCCACCGTTCAAAAGCTTTTGGTATGGCCAACTTTCAGGCCTTGTGGAGCCGCTTGCCGGCGTGCTGGGGGCCGCAGCCGTATTGATCGCGCGTCCCCTGCTACCTTATGCGTTGGCCTTTGCCGCCGGGGCGATGATCTTCGTCGTCGCGGAGGACCTTATCCCCGAAGCACAGAGTGGCGGTAACACCCACCTCGCCACGTTAGGCGTGATGTTGGGCTTTACCGTGATGATGATTTTGGACGTTGCACTGGGCTAGACGACGCCCTCTCTGCCGAGGGCGTCGTCAATAACGGTGCGCCGGATGAGCATTGTTGGGAAAATGCCCAATCTCTACATGACGAGCTGTACGCCGAAACGCTCCAGAATGCGCTGAATAGGCGTAAAAATCGTGATGTTGGTGGAGCCGGCAAAGAGTAACCCCACCACGCGCCGGTCCATATCCAAGATGGCAGACCCCGAATCCCCCGGACTGCTCATACGGGTAGTGATGATTTGATCGGTGAAATGCGCCGTGCGCCCACCGTAATCCACCGCCACCGTCACCTGTACCTGGCTGACGTACCCCTGCGTCCAGCCTGTGGTTCGTCCCATCTTCTGCACCTGCTGCCCCAAGGCCGGCGCGGCTACACCGGTCGGTAAGCCGATGCCCAGAATAGCAGGGATGGCCAGATCAGGAGCATCCAGACGTGCCAGAGCCGCATCCATCGTGTTGACGCCGGCCGTCTGGCGGACTGATTGCAGGCGATGGCCGGAACCGAGCAAACGCGCCAGGAAATTCAACCAACTGGCAGCCATGTCCGCAACCGAACACTCCGACGAGGCATTGCCGAAATCCAACGCTTGAAATTCGGCCAGGGTTGCCACCCGGTCGGCAGGTGTGCCGCCATCTGCCGGGCCAGGCTGGTAAATCGTATCGCCGATTTGGGCAGCATTCGAATCGGCCAGCACGTGATTGTTGCTCAAAATGAACGGCGTCCCGTTGCGCTGGACGAGCAAGCCGAAGGTGCCGGCGGTAATGTCGTGATGGCCGATGGAAATGCCCGGCTGCGTGGGACGAAAGCGCCCGGTTGGATTCCCCGCGACCTGCGCACGGATACGCCCTGTCTCGACCACGTCGGTCAACAAACCTTGGATGGACTTGGGAATCAAGTCTCCGGCAGCCAGTTGAGCTACAGGGAGTTTCTTCGCCACCGAAACGACAAGGCTGAGTTCACCGGTAGATTTCCCGGCTGCGTTCTTGTATCCCAATCCGCAGGCGACGACGTTGCGCCGCCGAAAAAGATCCGGTAACACTTGTTGAATAATACCCTGTGCTTGTGCGAAGACTTGAGTGTCCATGGTTGCGCCTCCGAGGAAAAGATCCGTTAAAAGGTAGTAGTCAGAAGCATGTTACAATTTTGGTACTCGGATGAACACGGAAAGCACGGATTTTTGCCCTTAAAAAATCCATAGAATCCGTCAAATCCGTGTACAATTCTTGAGCCGTTCATTGCAGAATCATCTTGACCAGTACAAAATCCGTTAAAATCCGTTCAACAGGCATGGCCAATAAACCATGAGCGCGACAGGCGCCATGAGGCCAGTTGCCAGACGCGCCGATTTTCTTACCGCTGCGCTTTTATGTCGCCAACGACTTCAATCCATACAGGCACACCGTCAAGCACTTTGGGGATGCGGTCCTCCGGTCGTAACAATAGTGCCGGTATCTTGCGGGTTACGTTCACCACCAATCCGGCATCCCCCGTCGGATAACCTTGTCGCATCCGCATGCCGATGCCTACCCCCACGACATTCGGTTTCCTGAGCAGGTCAGCTTCATAGCGTGCTTTAACCCGTTGGATTTTTTCCATCGTAATGGCATCTTCATCCTCAGGTATTTCGGGCATTTTCTCTCTCCCTATCCCATTAACGGTCAGGTGAGCCACGCATAGGACGATGCAATCCCTGCTTCCACAAAAGCAAGGCCATGCCGCCCAAACCGCTCATGCACAGCCAAAATCCCCAAGCGGGGCGAATTGAAACGGCATGAAGCGCGCTCAGGACGGGCAATAAACGGTAAAAGGTCACCGCCGCCGGTAAACCTGTGACGGCAATCCAGCCAAGCATGAGCCAGGGACGATAGCCGCCCAAATACGGCGCAAACCATATTGCGGTGAGGATGACAAGCATCGCACCGACGCTCCACCAGAAAGGCACGCGCCAACCGGGCGTGCGCCATGCACTTATGATTTCAGGATAGGGCGGCAACGTGGCTAAGGCCAATCCTATGCCGCAAAGTGCGCCGCCGCCCCGTACCGCCGGCACGCAATGGGCCAACCACAGCGGCAACAACACGGCCAGACCTACCAGGGGCAGCCGCAAGGTTTGCAGATTGACAGAGAGTGCGCCGGTCTCGATCTCCGGCAGCAGGCGCAGTAGATCAAAGAGATCGTAGGCATTCCAGGCCAGGGCTGCCGCGCGTCGTCCCACCCACGGGCCAAAATAACCCACCAGGGCCAGCAGCCAGGCAAGCAACGGCCCTATCAGAGTTGCCCATACCGGGTTTGCTTTACCGTTCACCATCCTCTTCTCTATTACGGTTGAGACAATACAAAGTTGTCAAAAGCCACAACCGCCGTCTCGCCGCGCTCGACGGCATCGGCAAAGAGCGCCACGCCGCCGGCTTTCCAGAGCGGCATATTGGAAATGGTAAGCGTAAACGCGCCTTTCACCCGCAAGGTCAATTCCTCGTCTCGGCAGCGAACCTCAAGACTGTTGCGCGCCTTGCCGGTTTTGATACCTGCATCGAAATGTGGGCCAACAATGGGGGTGGAGATGCCGTTTTCGACGAGTAAAATCAGGTAGTATCCATCGGCACTGATCGCCAGCAAATAGTAGTTGTTCTCGTCCTGCTGACGACAAATCACGCCCATCCAGTTATTCACCGTTCCCTGAACATGGCGTACCTGGACTTCGATATCCACATCGCTATAGTCCTTGTCGACGAGGGGCGCATAGACGGCCACGCCTTTGCCGCGATCTTCCAGATACAATTCGCCATCCCGCACATAGACGGCACTCGCCGGATTGTCATAGCGCACCCAGGCCGGGTCGGGCGGTGAGAATTCATCGGTCATGATGACTGCCGGCGGCGTCATCACCGGTGTTGAGGATGTGGTGAACGTTCCGCAAGCAGAAAGCAGGACGAGGATCAGAAACGGCTTCCACATCCGCCGCAGTGAGCAGAAAAACAAAGGTTTGTTCTTACCGCAGAAGATATGCCTAACCGCTTCTAACCACACCATCGCCCTCGCAACATGCCGAAATTTCGTTTTACCGATCCGGCAATTTTGTACTTGATCAATACCGATCACCCTTGCCGTGGTGGTTTCTTTGACCGGTGTCCCCATTGTAGCACAATTTTTACCGATGCGCACAACGGCCTCGGCACAATGTTGGATTGTGAGCGGAGTGGCCCCCGTGTTGACGGATGATGTGATCTACGGTCGTGGCCTTTCCTCGTCACTTTGCGTCGTCGCACATACCGTGTCAGCGAGGCAAAAAGGAGCACAAGCGTACTCCCTACGGCTATAGGAGGCCTACCCCCATCAGGACGCCCATCAGCATGAAGGCCGCCGCGGAGATTTTGAGCAGCAACTTTTCGGGAATGCAACGGGTCAATTGCTGTCCACCGATCACGCCGAGAGCGGTCACGATGGTCAACGCCAAGGCCCCGCCGGCGAACACCGGCAGTGCCGCCTGTTTGCTCGCCAGACCTAACACGGCTAACTGCGTTTTGTCGCCCAGTTCGGCAAAGAAGAGGAGCGTGAATGTCGTGCCAAACGCTTGCCAGTCCAACCTGGCGCGGCGAGTGTCATCCACACATTCGATCTCGGTTACACATTCCGCGCTCTGGGACTTTACCGCCTCCTGCCAGATTAGCACGCCCATCACCACAAACGCTGCCGCCGCGACCAGGCGGATCACAATGGCCGGTATAAACTCACCCAGAACACGCCCGCCGACTGCGCCCAACGCCGTTACCGCCGTCAACGCCAGGCTGCCGCCCAAAAAGACAGGCCACGGACGGCGAAACTTGCACGTCTGCGTCATCACCGCCAACTGGGTTTTGTCCCCTAGCTCGGCAATGAATACCAGACCAAAAGCCGATAATAACGCACTCCAATTCATACAAAACCTCTACGCACCAGATTGAACGGCATAGAGAACCCGAGTTGCCCCTTGTGCGCTCAAACTCCCGCAGGACCTCGACCTCAGATAGCAACTTGGGTCAGTAATCCATGCCAGTCGCCATTATATCAGAAAAGTAATGATTCAGGGGGGGCCGATTTTTGACCGGATAAAAAGGCGTAGAAAAGCGTAGCGCACTCGGCACACTCGGCAGTAAGAATCTGTCCGCTTTTGTGTTCAATAGAAAGCAGCTTGACATTTTTCGGACTTTGCATATGATTGATAACAATTAAGCACGTCAACAGCGTTGAACCGGAATAGTAGGGTAGGCACGTGCGCCAGAGATGCGGGCACTAGGGTGAGAGTCCGCTCGTAAACGACCGACGCGAATGGACCGGGGAGCTGCCAGTCCGAACAGGATGCTTAGTAGGGCTGGCCGGAGTCGCCACCGTTATCAGGGCCGAGGGTATCGTCTGGAGCAATGTCCGGACCGTACCCGCCAAGAGTGGGGCTGGCCTCATCAAAATCGCGTCACTTGGCGCGATTTTTTGTTTATATGACCAACCGGCCCAATCGGGGTGGCACCACGGGAAGCCTAAACGCCTCTCGTCCCTGTATAGGGATGAGGGGCGTTTTTGTTTTTGGGGAGTAGGGAGTAAGGAGTAAAGAGTAAAGAGTAAGGAGTAAGGAGTAAAGAGTAAAGAGTAAGGAGTAAAGAGTAAAGAGTAAAGAGTAAGGAGTAAGGAGTAAGGAGTAGGGACTCCTAACACTCATTACTCATTTCTCATTACTCATTTCTCATTACTCATTTCTCATTACTCATTTCTCATTACTCATTACTCATTACTGCAACAGCCGGGAGGGAACTGAATGAACATGCTATCGCGCGAGCAATTTTATACGGCGGCACAACGAGGGGCATTGGTGCCGGTCTATCGGGAATTGGCGGCGGACCTGGAGACGCCGGTCTCGGTCTATCTTAAGCTGCGGGGGACGGGGCCGGGCTTTTTGCTGGAAAGCGTCGAACGGGCCGAGCAGTTGGGCCGCTATTCATTTCTCGGCTTCAACCCACGCCGCCAGATCATTGCCCGCGGACATGAGGTGACGGTGTGCGACAACGATCATAGTCAAATGCGGTTCCTGGCGCCCGGTGAGGACCCGCTGCACATCGTCAAGGCTGAACTGGCCACGTGGCAGCCCGTCGCGCCCGTCCACGAGTTGGTGAAAGGGCTGCCGCGTTTTTTCGGCGGGGCGGTGGGCTATTTGGGCTACGATATGGTGCGTCATTTCGAGACGCGCCCTGCCGGTCGTCCGTGGGCCGATCTGCCGGACGACCGCAAACTGCCCGATATGCACATGGTGATCACCGATACGCTCATCGTCTTCGATCACGTCCAGCACCGTCTGTTGCTCTTCGCCAACGCACCGACACCCCCCGGTTGTGACCTGGACGCAACCTACGATGAGGCGGTGGCCCGCCTGGAGACCCTTGCCGCACAGATCCAGACACCGTTGACCTATATGCCTTCCGCCCCCGGCCTGAGTCATATCGCTCCTACGGCCACGCTGACGCAGGCCCAGTACGAAGCAGCCGTACGTCGCGCCAAAGAATATATCGCCGCCGGCGATATTTTCCAGGTGGTGCTCTCACAGCGTTTGGCGCGTCCCACCCAGGCCGATCCGTTCAGTATCTACCGTGCCCTGCGGCGCATTAACCCTTCACCCTATATGTTCTTTCTCGAATTCGGGGATGTCCACTTGGTGGGTTCGTCGCCGGAGGTCTTGGTGCGCTTGCAAGGGCGCACTGCCGCCGTGCGCCCCATCGCCGGCACACGTCCGCGCGGCACAACCTCCGCCGAGGATCAGGCCCTGGAAGCCGAACTGCGCGCCGATCCCAAGGAACGCGCCGAGCACGTTATGCTCGTGGACCTGGCCCGCAATGACCTGGGGCGTGTCTGTGATTTCAACACCGTCCACGTCCCCGAACTTTTTGTCACCGAATATTACTCACACGTCATCCATCTCGTCAGCCATGTCGAAGGACGACTGCGCGAGGGCTTGGATGCTTACGATTTGCTGCGCGCGACATTCCCGGCCGGCACGCTCAGCGGCGCACCCAAAATCCGCGCCATGGAAATTATCGCCGAACTGGAAGGCCTCAAACGCGGTCCTTATGGCGGGGCGGTAGGTTATTTCGGCTTCAACGGCAATATGGACACCTGTATCACCATTCGGACCATCGTTCTCAAAGACGGGGTGGCTTACCTGCAGGCCGGGGCCGGCATCGTCGCCGACAGCGACCCCACCCGCGAATACTATGAAACGCTTCACAAAGCCGGCGCCTTGAGCAAGGCTATTATGATGGCAGAGGAAGGAATTTAGTAGACAGTAGACGGTAGACAGTAGAGGGGGGCTTCTGCCCGTCTACCGTCTACTGTCTACCGTCTACCTAAAAAACAAAGTCAAGGAGGGGAAAAAATGATACTCGTTATAGATAACTACGATTCGTTTACGTATAATCTGGTGCAGTATGTAGGAGAATTGGGAATGGAGTTGATGGTGCGGCGGAACGATAACCTTACGCTGGATGAAGTTCGCGCGCTGCACCCCTCGCACATCATCATCTCGCCTGGGCCGGGGACACCGGCGGATAGCGGCGTCTCATGCGAGGTCATCCGCATGTTCTACACCCACATCCCCATTCTCGGCGTGTGCCTGGGCCATCAGTGCATCGGTGCGGTTTTCGGGGGCAAGGTGGAGCGCGCCAAGCAACTCATGCACGGTAAGACCAGCCGCATCTACCACTACGGCTCCGACATCTTCGAGGGGGTGCCCAGCCCGTTCAATGCCACTCGCTACCACAGCCTGCTGGTCTACGAGCCACTGCCGGACTGTCTTCAGGTTACCGCTTTCACCACCGAGGGGGAGGTGATGGCGCTGCGCCACAAAACGGCGCCCCTCGTCGGTGTCCAATTCCATCCGGAAAGCATTCTCACCGAGCATGGGAAGACAATTTTGCAGAATTTTTTTGGAAGGAACAACTAAGATCAATCCACGGAGGGACACGATGATTCACGAAGTTTTGAACCAATTGCTAGAGGGAAAATCATTGACTACCGAACAGGCCGAGAGGGTAATGGCCCAGGTGATGGCGGGAGAGGCCACGCCGGCCCAGATCGCCGGCTTTCTCATTGCGCTGCGCATCAAGGGGGAGACGGTAGAAGAGATTGCCGGCTGTGCGCGGGCGATGCGACAGGCCGCCGTCAAAGTTGTACCACACCAGACAAAACTCGTGGATACCTGCGGCACCGGCGGCGACCGAGCCGGCACGTTCAACGTCTCCACGACGGCGGCGTTCGTCGCGGCCGGCGCGGGGCTATCCATTGCCAAACATGGCAACCGCAGCGTCAGCAGTCAATCGGGCAGCGCAGATGTGCTGGAAGCGCTGGGCGTCAACCTCAATCTCACGCCGGAGCAAGTTGCCCGGTGTATTGATGAAGTCGGCATCGGCTTTCTGTTTGCGCCCAAATTACACCCGGCGATGAAGCATGCCATCGGCCCGCGCCGTGAGTTGGGCGTGCGCACGATCTTCAACATCCTGGGCCCCCTGACCAACCCGGCGGGAGCACAGGCACAGGTGCTCGGCGTTTACGATCCTGCACTCACCGAAGTACTGGCGAGTGTGCTTCAGGAGCTTGGCGCGCGGGCGGCTTACGTCGTCCACGGCGACGGTGGCCTGGACGAGCTGACGACGAGTGGCCCGAACCGTATCAGCGTCTTCGGCGTCGCGCCGGGAAACGGCGCCATCGTAACGCAGATGCTCGATCCGCGCGATTTGGGCTTCGAGCGCGCCGCAGCCGCCGACCTACGCGGGGGTGATCCGGCGACGAACGCCGCCATCACCCGCGCCATCCTCACCGGCACAGAGCGCGGCCCCAAGCGCGACGTGACACTGCTCAACGCAGCGGCGGCCCTGCATGTCGGCGGACTGGCGGCGGATTTGGCGGATGGCGTCATCAAGGCAACCGAGAGCCTGGACAGCGGCGCGGCATTCCATAAACTGGAGACATTGGTAACATGGAGTCAAAGAGTGGCAGGTTAACGTATACCTGTAACGGCGAGCAAAAAATATCCGGGTTATTTATGTTGTATCCATGCCTGCCAAAGCGCGTTAGAAATTAGCCACACTACAGGAGACAATATGAAAAGTACCTTGACGTCAGCAGAACAAACGAATCAGGCCTATTGGGATGAAGTCGCCGCCGTCCACCTCGAAGCGTATGAGGAGGTGGCACTGCTCAAGGCCGGCGGCATCGCACTGGATGAGATCGAGCTGCGCGAAGTCGGTGACGTGACCGGCAAGACGCTGCTGCACCTGCAATGTCACATCGGGACGGACACGCTCTCATGGGCCAGACAGGGCGCAATCGTAACCGGCGTGGATTTCTCGGCAGCGTCAATTGCGGCAGCGCGACAGTTAGCCCAGGAGACCGGACTGGCAGCGACGTTCATCGAATCAGGCATCTACGACTTGCCTAACGTCCTGGCAGAGCAGTTCGACATCGTCTACACTTCGCGCGGTGTGTTGTGCTGGCTGCGCGATCTCGAGGCGTGGGCGCGCCTCATCGCACATTTTCTCAAGCCGGGCGGACTGTTCTACATTATGGAATCGCATCCTATGTGGAATGCCTTCGAAGAAACCGAAGCAGGCGAATTGAAGCCCCAGTATTCATATTTCCACACCGCCGAAGCGATCCGTTGGGAAGCCGACGGCGACTATGCCGACGATACCTACACGCACAAAACCGTATCCTATGAATGGACGTGGGCACTCAGCGACATCCTCAACGCCCTGCTCAAAGCCGGGCTGCACCTGGAAGCATTCCATGAGTACGATCGTCTGTTCTTCAAGCTGTTCCCCGGCATGACGCCCTGTACCGAACGATGGTATCACTACCCGCAGTATGCCGGGAAGCTGCCGTGGATATTTACCCTGACGGCGCGGAAACCGTAGACAAACTATTAACTCTTATGAGGGAAGCTGTGAACCTAGCGCCGGCCACTTTTTTGGATACGATCATCGCGCATAAATGCGAAGAAGTCGCCTTGCAGAAGCAAGCCAAACCGTTGGTTGCCTGGAAGACCGAAGCCGTGTCCGCCCCACCCCCGCGTGACTTTCTGGCGGCCTTGCGCGCGCCCGGCGTGAGCCTGATCGCGGAGGTGAAAAAAGCGTCGCCGAGCAAGGGCCTGCTCTGTCCGAACTTCGACCCGGTGAGATTGGCGTGCCTCTACGCCGCCAACGGCGCAGCAGCGATCAGCGTGCTCACCGATGCGCGCTTCTTCCAGGGCAGCCTGGACGATCTGCGCGCTGTACGGCAAGCTGTGAACGTTCCTGTACTGCGCAAAGATTTCATCGTGGATGCTTACCAGGTCTACCAGGCCCGCGCTGCCGGCGCGGACGCCGTACTGCTTATCGTTGCCGCGTTGGACGATGGGATGCTGCAGGACCTCTACACATTGATCCGCCAACTGAACATGGCGGCGTTGGTCGAAGTTCACAACGCAGTGGAACTGGAACGCGCGTTAGCACTGCACCCGCGCCTTATCGGCGTGAACAACCGCGACCTGCGCACGTTCCACGTCACACTCGACACGACCGCCGCCCTGCGTCCGCGCATCCCCGCCGATGTCGTCCTCGTCGCCGAGAGTGGCATCCACACACCGGCGGATGTGGCCCGGCTGGCCGCCCTGCACGTTGATGCGATGCTGATCGGTGAGGCGCTCGTCACGGCAGAGAATGTCGGGGAGAAAGTCAAAAATCTCATCGCCCCCTAAAAGTCACTCGGCAAACAAAATGATTTCTGACATACAACGCCAGACTTCGGTCATTGGGCTTTGAACTAACATGGTTTACGTCAAAATCTGTGGGATCACGAATCTTGAGGATGCGCGTTGCGCGGCAGCAGCCGGGGCGGATTTTTTGGGCTTTATCTTCTATCCGCCCAGCCCGCGTTACGTCACGCCAAAGCAGGCGGAGGGCATCATACAGGCGATCCGCGCGGAATTCGGGAATGCGAGTCCACGCTGTGTAGGCGTCTTCGTGGATGAGTCAACAGAAGCCGTGTGCGCCGTCATCGCCGCCGCCGGGCTGGATCTGGCGCAACTCCACGGCGCGGAATCCCCCGCCGAAGTCAACGCTCTGGCCCCGCATGCGTTCAAAGCCCTCCGTCCTCGAACCCTTGCCGAGGCGCAAGAAACCCTGCCCCATTATCTACCCCGCAACGCTTCCTCATCCCCCCCGTCTACCGTCTACTGTCTACCGTCTACCGTCTACCGTTTACCGTCTACCGGATACTGTCTACCGTCTACCCCTGATTTGCTTGTAGACGCTTATCACCCCCAGGAGAAGGGCGGAACGGGGCTGGTTGCGGATGTGGAGATTGCACGCTGGTTGGCGGAACGTTGCCGGCTCCTGTTGGCGGGTGGCCTCACACCGGAGAACGTCGCTGCTGTTATCACGCAAGTGCGGCCGTGGGGCGTGGATGTATCGAGTGGCGTAGAGGCGACAAAGGGGAAAAAAGACCCCACAAAGGTCGAGAAATTTATACACCTGGCAAAGGTCGGATAACGCTAAACCCCTGCCTTGATACGCTAAGGTTATAGGATGATTTAATTTTGAGGGAAAAATGAACTGTTCAAACCTACCACTTTCCAACGGCCCCTATTACGGGCCGTACGGCGGCGCGTTCATCCCCGAAGTCCTGGTGCCTGCCGTACGTGAATTGGAGGCGGCCTACACTGCCGCCATTGCCGATGCAGACTTCACCGGCGAGTTCAACCGCCTGTTGCGTGAGTACGCCGGACGCCCTACCCCCCTCACGCCGGCCACACGACTGACAGAGGCCCTCGGTGGCGCGCGTATTTACCTCAAGCGCGAGGATTTGGCGCATACCGGCGCGCACAAAATCAACAACGCCCTGGGGCAAGCTCTGCTTGCCAAACGCATGGGCAAACGGCGCATCGTTGCCGAAACCGGCGCCGGCCAGCATGGTGTGGCCACGGCCACCGTCTGTGCGCTTTTGGGATTGGAGTGCGTCATTTACATGGGAACGCTGGACATCGAACGGCAGAAGCTCAACGTTTTGCGGATGAATCTGCTCGGTGCGGAAGTCCGTGGCGTGGACGCCGGCAGTTGTACCCTCAAGGACGCGATTAACGAGGCCATCCGTGACTGGGTGACGAATGTGCATCATACGCATTATCTGCTCGGCTCGGCCTTGGGACCACATCCTTATCCGCGCATCGTGCGCGACTTGCAAGCCATCATCGGCAAAGAAGCGCGTGAGCAAATCCTGGCTGCTGAAGGCCGTCTGCCCGATGTACTCGTGGCCTGTGTCGGCGGCGGCTCGAATGCCATTGGGCTGTTCCATCCGTTCCTGCGCGATGCAAGCGTCGCACTCATCGGTGTGGAAGCCGGTGGTGAGGGGATTGCCGGTGGTCGCCACGCCGCGCGTTTCGCCGATCCCGCCCGCGGACGGCTCGGCGTGCTCCACGGGGCGCAGACCTACGTGCTACAAGATGCCGATGGCCAGATTGCGCTCACGCACAGCGTCTCGGCGGGGTTGGATTATGCCGCTGTCGGGCCGGAGCATGCCTGGATGCGCGACCTGGGCCGTGCGCAATATGTCTACGCCACCGATGCCGAGGCCCTGGAAGCGCTGCAAACGCTAAGCCGTCTAGAAGGCATCATTCCGGCGTTGGAGAGCGCGCATGCCGTCGCCGAAGCCATCAAACGCGCCCCGACGATGTCGGCGGAACACCTCATGATCGTCAACATCAGCGGGCGCGGGGACAAGGACATGCACACGGTCGCGCAGGTGCTGGGCGTTCAAGTCTAGGAGTCACTTAGTCTCCGGTGCGCAGTCAGGCCATTTCAACCGGCAGACGCCAAGGATGAAGGATTGAGGATGAAGAATTGAGGATGAGGATGAGCGTCGTTCCACCATCGCGTTGACCGGAATCAGGACGCAGATGTTCGCAGATTCACGCAGATCGTTCTTTGCGCATTCAAAAAATCTGCTTAATCTGCTGACTCATTTTCGGAATAGCATATTACAGTTTTGGGTAGCTGTTCAGGGGGTGTTCATTTCACCGCAGAGGACGCAGAGTGCGCAGAGATTGCGGGGGCAAAATGCTGCCGAATTGCCCCCAAGTTTGCCAATCCATCCATCTCAGCGGTCTTGTATATTGAATATAGCACTTTAACAAGCCGAATAGCCTAAATTGCGATTCTGTGCGATACTAGAACTGGCGGTCCGTA
>FWPV01000714.1_pt1 | contig 22989 bp, 17 predicted proteins | sample 2228371 | NCBI WGS metagenome assembly FWPV01 (sample SAMEA103939776, study PRJEB20133) | metagenome | reverse complement strand
TGGTTGGTGCTTGGGGCGCTGCGCTCACGCGGTGCGGACCCGGAGGATGTGTTCACCGGCGAAGGTCACGCGCCGTCGCCGCTGTCGCCGGCCGAGATTGCCGCCGGCCGTGTTCCGGAAGGCGCCGAAGCGTTGGATTGTCCCGACTGGCTCGAGACACCGCTGCGCGACAGCCTCGGCAAGGATTTCGCTCCGGTGATGCAGGCGTTGCGCTGCCGCGCGGCGGTGCACCTGCGCGTCAACTTGCGGAAGGCGACCCGTGAGGACGCGGCGGCGCGGCTGGCCAGGGAAGGAATATCGACCGCCTTTCACCCGCTCTCCCCCACTGCGCTGGAGGTGACCGCGGGGGCGCGCCTTGTCCAAGGTTCTGCGGCTTTCGCGGAAGGTTGGCTGGAATTGCAGGACGCATCCTCTCAGGCTGTCGCTGACTTTCTTCCGCTGCGCGGCAGAATGAAGGTGCTGGACTTCTGCGCGGGCGGCGGGGGCAAGAGCCTCGCCATGGCGGGCCGGGTCGACGCAGACTTCTTTGCCTATGATGCCGCGCCGCACCGCATGCGGGATCTGCCGGCCCGTGCAGAGCGCGCAGGCGTGCAGATCGCCCGTCTTTCCGACCCATCCACGGCAGAGCCCTATGACCTTGTGTTGTGCGACGCGCCCTGTTCGGGGTCCGGCGCATGGCGCAGGTCGCCCGAGGTGAAGTGGAGGCTGACGCCTGAAAGGCTGGATCAACTGATCGAGGCGCAGGCGAACGTCCTGGACACCGCCTCGTGCCTTGTCGTGCCCGGCGGCTGGTTGGCCTATGCAACCTGTTCCCTGCTGGCCGCCGAGAACGCGAGGCAGGTCGACGCGTTCCTGGCGCGAAAACCGGGCTGGCGCTGCGCTGCGGCGCGGTCGCTGACGCCGCTCGACGGCGGAGACGGTTTCTTCATTGCACTCTTGACGAAACACGCCTGAGTTGCAATCTGGATCACGGGTTCAGCTTCAAGTCCTTAAGGCTTGCTTTGGATTTCTGGCTGATATGGGGGCGTAACGTTGTCTGACGGACTAGTCGCGTGCCCGAAGCCATATCCCCCGAAACATCATTGATCCGCCTGTCCGGCCTCGTCCGGACCCATGCAGCGCCAATTGTCGCGGCTGCCTCGGCCCTTCTGGGCGCGGGCCTGTCGCTCGGCATCGGTGCAGCGGGACAGCTGGCCGTAGCAGCCGGGGCGGCGCTTGCGTCGCTTGCCGTGATCGGATCGGCCGTCGCAGCCCTCGCAGCCGGGGCAACCCGTCGGCGCAAGCAGTCGATTGCCGATATTCTCGGTCCCGATCCGGCGGGAGCGTTCGCAGTCCATGCGTCAGGTGAGTCGTGGTTCGCGAATGAAGCCGGGTTGCAGATGTCAGGCGCCGAAGGGGCCGATGCGCTCGTCCTTGCCTTGGCGCGGCTGAGCGCACGTCCCGGTGCCCTGGTCCGACGGCTACACGCCAAGGCTCGGACTGCGGGCTCGGCGGTCGAGGACCTGGTGCAACCCGGGGCGCGCACCCGACTGACGGTCACGCGTTTCGGCGACGAGGACTATGTCTGGCGCATCGAGTCGATCCCAGCAGCCGCGCGGGACCTGGATCGCGCGCTGCGCGAGGGTGTTCCGATGCTGCTCTACGACGCCTCGGGAGCGGTCCTGGACACCAGCGACGCGCTCGACCGGCTTCTGCCGCGGCATCCCGAGACTGTCGGACAGATCCTGACGGGAGGGCTTCCGAAATCCGCCGAGCTGGCAGAGGTCGATACGGTCGATGGCCCATTGTCCTTGCGTGCGGTGAACGTGGCGCTGGGTGACGGTAGCGGCGTGCTGTGCCTCATCCCCCACGCCCCGTGGGCCGATGCCGACTGCGGTGTGGTTGCCGCAGGCATCGAAGCGTTGCCGGTGGGTCTGGTTCAGGTCGGGCCGCAGGGGCTCATCATCTCGGCCAACCGCATGGCACGCGATCTCCTGCGCAGCACGGGTCAGGGAGCGCTTGAAGGAACGCGCGTCTCGGACCGGCTGGAAGGACTCGGGCGACCCATCATGGACTGGCTCGAGGCCGCGGCGCGCGGACAGGGCCTTGGCCGGCCCGAGGTGCTGCGCCTGCGGGTCGAGGACGCCGAGATCTATCTTCAGGTCACTCTGGGCCGTCTCGAGCATGAGGGCGAGGTCCGGCTTCTGGCCGTCCTGAACGATGCAACCGAACTCAAGACCCTCGAGGCGCAGGTCGTGCAGAGCCAGAAGATGCAGGCAATCGGTCAGCTGGCCGGCGGCATCGCGCACGATTTCAACAACCTGCTGACGGCGATCTCGGGTCACTGCGACCTTCTCCTTCTTCGGCACGATCACGGCGACCCGGAGTACGGCGATCTCGTCCAGATCCACCAGAATGCCAATCGCGCCGCCTCGCTCGTGGGACAGCTTCTGGCGTTTTCCCGCAAGCAGACGCTTCAGCCCCAGGTCATCGACCTGCGCGAGACCTTGTCCGACCTGACCCACCTCCTCAACCGCCTCGTGGGAGAGCGGGTCTCGCTCACCTTCCACCACGAGGCAGGGTTGCCCCGGGTCCGCGCGGACAAGCGACAGCTTGAACAGGTGGTGATGAACCTCGTGGTCAACGCTCGCGATGCGATGCCGTCTGGTGGTGAAATCCGCGTCCATACGATGGAGCGAACCTTGGGGAACGCCTTGCACCGCGACCGGGCCACGGTTCCTCCGGGCCGCTACGTAGTGGTCAAGGTCGAAGACCATGGCACGGGAATTCCGGCTGACAAGCTCTCGAAGATCTTCGAGCCGTTCTACACCACCAAGCGGACGGGTGAGGGGACGGGGCTGGGACTTTCCACCGCATACGGGATCGTCAAGCAGTCGGGCGGCTTCATTTTCGTCGACAGCGTAGTGGGTTCCGGAACGGTATTCACACTCTATTTCCCAGCCCACGAGGGCCCGGTCGAGCAGGTCGCCGACAACTGCTTCGGGTCAGGCGCACAATCTACTCATAGGACATCGGCCCCTGCGGACGCCGTCAGGATCGCTCAAGCACCGCCGCAGAGCGTTCCCTGGTCCGAGCCTTCGGGTGGTGGGGAACTGACCGGGACTGCGGCGACCGCCACGGCAAGCGATACGATCACGGGGTCGAACGCGGCCCCCCGCTCCGACGGTGTGATCCTTCTGGTCGAGGACGAAGCACCGGTTCGTGCCTTCGCCTCTCGCGCTCTGCGGATGCGCGGCTATACGGTCATCGAGGCTGAAAGCGCCGAAGAGGCCCTGCAAACGCTCGAGGATGCCGACCTGGCCGTCGATGTCTTCGTCACCGATGTGGTGATGCCGGGGCTCGACGGACCGACATGGGTGCGTGAGGCGCTGAAGACGCGGCCCGATGTGAAGGTCGTCTTCGTCTCAGGGTACGCCGAGGACTGTTTCGAGGATGGGCAGACGGTCGTCCCGAACTCCGTCTTTCTGCCGAAGCCGTTCTCTCTGGGCGAGCTCACTGCTACGGTTCAGGCGCAGTTCGCCTGAGGGCTGCGGGTCTCCGCTTTGTTCAGTCGCCGATGCTGTCGTATAGCGCGTGGTCTGCGGCCAGGGCGTTGCGCAGGCGCGCGCTCAGCGCCGGCGACAGGTCGAGCCGGCCTGCCGGCGAGACGTTCAGCCGGGGCAGGGTGATTTCGCAATCCAGCCGGTCTTCGAGATAGTGCACGAAGCCACCGATGTCCTCGTATCGAAAGAGCCTGAGATCGACCCCGCCCTGTGGCGCGGCGAGGAAGCCGCTTTGGTCGCCTACGGCTGCGAATTCAGGCCGCGGGTCGGAAAGATAACCCTCGACGAAGGTCTCGAAGCTCATCCCTGCAGTGCTGCGCGCGAGGCTTGGCACGTCATCGCGCTGGCGGTAGCGGTACCAGCTGCCGAGCCACGACACCGGCTCGCGCATCAGGGCGACGACGGTGAAATCCGCGTTGGACGCGGCCTTGAGGTAGGGTGCGATGAACCGCTGGTACCGGCGGACCGACGTGTGCTTCAACTCCGGCGGCCGCTGGATTGCCACGTTGGCGAGCGGCTCAAGCGCGGCCTCGATCGCGGTCGTGCCCGTCTTGGGCGTGGCCAGGAAAACCAGCCGTTCCTTCCAGAACACAAGCATTGCACCCCCAAAGAATCCGTTTCGAGCTCGTGCGCATTAACTAAGGATTCACGAGGATCGGAAAAGCTCAATCTTGTGGAAAAGCTTGTTGATCCTTCCGCCTGTTCGGGGCATAAGGGGAAGAACAAGACGTGAACAAAAGCGTGCATTGCCCCACCCCCGGGGGTGTGGAATAAGGAGGCGAGCAATGGCTACGGGAACTCTTCTCGACATGGTGGACAAACGATCTTCGGACAAGCAGCGTGCGCTGGAATCGGCGCTCGCTCAGATCGAACGGCAGTTCGGCAAGGGCTCGATCATGAAGCTCGGCGCCGACAATCCCGTGACGGAGATCGAGGCGACCTCGACCGGCTCGCTCGGTCTGGATATCGCGCTGGGGATCGGCGGCCTGCCCAAGGGCCGGATTGTCGAGATCTACGGGCCCGAAAGCTCGGGCAAGACGACCGTGACGCTGCACGTCGTCGCCGAAGAGCAGAAGAAAGGCGGCGTTTGCGCCTTCGTGGACGCCGAACATGCGCTCGACCCGCTCTATGCCAGGAAGCTCGGGGTGAACCTTGACGAGCTTCTGATCTCGCAGCCCGATACGGGCGAACAGGCGCTGGAAATCGTGGACACCCTGGTGCGTTCGGGTGCGGTCAGCCTCGTCGTGGTCGACTCGGTCGCCGCCCTGACGCCCAGGTCGGAACTCGAAGGCGACATGGGCGACGCCACCGTCGGTGCACAGGCCCGCCTGATGAGCCAGGCGATGCGCAAGCTGACCGCCTCGATCAGCCGGTCCAAGTGCATGGTGATCTTCATCAACCAGATCCGCCAGAAGATCGGCGTCATGTTCGGCAATCCCGAGACGACGACGGGGGGCAACGCGCTCAAGTTCTACGCGAGCGTCCGCCTCGACATCCGCCGCATCGGATCGATCAAGGACCGGGACGAGGTCGTGGGCAGCACCACCCGGGTCAAGGTCGTGAAGAACAAGGTCGCCCCGCCCTTCAAGCAGGTCGAATTCGACATCATGTACGGCGAGGGCATCTCGAAGATGGGCGAGCTTCTTGACCTCGGCGTGAAGGCCGGTGTGGTCGAGAAGTCGGGGGCCTGGTTTTCGTACGGCGACGAACGCATCGGCCAGGGCCGGGAGAACGCCAAGACCTTCCTCAAGGAACACCCCGAGATCGCTCTCGAGATCGAGGACAAGATCCGCGCCAGCCACGGGCTCGACTTCGGGGCCAGTGGCGACGACGACAGCGAGGTGATGGAAGCCTGAGGGCTGCCGCGACACCGGGGCTTGAGTTCGCCGCGGTCCCTTCGAAACGAACCCGAACACAGACGGCGCGCCAATATTGCGCGCCGTCGTGCCTTTCGGGCTACATTCACTGGTTTCATTCGGGCGAGGCACGCGGCAGCTCGCCCGCCTCGGCTTCACTCGGCTGAACCGCCTTCCCCACGGCAGTGTCCCGAAGCCCCGCAGTGTTCCCCGCTCTGCAAAATGGTTCCCCGCTCTGCAAAATGCCCCGTCGGAGCAACGCCGCGCTCGCGCGGCGCCACGCCCAACCCCAGACGCGGGCCAACGGCCCGCGCCCGGGGGCGGGAGCCTTTTCCGCCGGGATCGGGAAGCCATCGCCGCCGCATGCTGCCCCGCCCTGTGGACAGCCGCGCTGCGAGGGCCTAAATGCGACCAACGATGCGTCCCATGACCCTTCGCCCCGGAAAGCCGCCGCAATGCCCAGCCTGAACGACATCCGATCGACCTTCCTCGACTACTTCCGCCGCAATGGGCACGAGGTCGTGGACAGCTCGCCCCTCGTTCCCCGGAACGACCCGACGCTGATGTTCACCAACTCGGGCATGGTGCAGTTCAAGAACCTCTTCACCGGGGTGGAACGCCGCGACTACGTCCGCGCGACCACGGCGCAGAAATGCGTGCGTGCGGGCGGCAAGCACAACGACCTCGACAACGTGGGCTACACCGCGCGGCATCACACGTTCTTCGAAATGCTGGGGAATTTCAGCTTCGGCGACTATTTCAACACTCTTTCCATTCCCTTCGCCTGGGAGTTGCTGACCAAGGATTTCGCGATCCCGAAGGACCGGCTTCTGGTCACCGTCTACCACACCGACGACGAGGCCGCCGGGATCTGGAAGAAGGTCGCCGGTCTGCCCGATGAGCGGATCATCCGGATTCCGACCGACGACAACTTCTGGAGGATGGGCCCGACCGGCCCCTGTGGGCCCTGCACCGAGATCTTCTTCGACCACGGGGACCACATCTGGGGCGGCCCGCCCGGGTCGAAGGACGAGGACGGTGACCGGTTCATCGAGATCTGGAACCTCGTCTTCATGCAGAACGAGCAGATGCCCGACGGGTCCTTGCGTGTCCTGGACATGCAGTCGATCGACACAGGAATGGGGCTCGAGCGGATCGGTGCGCTCTTGCAGGGCAAGCATGACAACTACGACACCGACCTGATGCGCAGCCTGATCGAGGCCTCGGCCAACGCCACCTCGACAGACCCTGACGGCGAAGGCAAGGTGCACCACCGGGTGATCGCCGACCATCTGCGCTCGACGAGCTTCCTGATCGCTGACGGCGTGATGCCCTCGAACGAGGGGCGTGGCTATGTGCTGCGCCGGATAATGCGGCGCGCCATGCGCCATGCCCACCAGCTGGGTGCGCGGGATCCGTTGATGCACCGTCTGGTGCCGGCGCTCGTGGCGCAGATGGGGCAGGCATACCCTGAGCTGACGCGCGCGAAGGCCCTGATCCAGGAGACGCTCCTGCTTGAGGAGACGCGCTTCAAGCAAACGCTCGAGCGCGGCCTCCGGCTTCTCGACGATGAACTCGCCAAGCTGCCGGAAGGGGCGGCTCTGCCGGGCGAGACGGCGTTCCGACTATATGACACCTACGGCTTCCCGCTGGACCTCACGCAGGACGCGTTGCGCGAGAAGGGGCGGAGCGTCGATACCGAGGGCTTTGACGCCGCGATGGCCGAGCAGAAGGCGCAGGCCCGCGCCGCCTGGGCCGGGACGGGCGAGCAGAAGGACGCCGCGATCTGGTTCGACATTGCCGAAGCGCATGGGGCGAGCGAATTCCTCGGCTACGACACCGAGCGGGCCGAGGGGCAGGTCCTCGCTATCGTCGTCAACGGCGCTGCGGTCGATGCGGTTGCCGCGGGTGATACCGCCTGGGTCGTCGTCAACCAGACGCCGTTCTACGCCGAAGCCGGGGGCCAGGTGGCCGATCACGGGTTCTTCCGCAAGCTCGCGGACCACGACACGACGGCCAGGGTGTCGGACGTGCAGAGATTCGCGGGCGGGCGCGTCATTGCCCACCGCCTCACGCCGCAGTCCGGTGCGCTGAAGGTCGGCGATGCGGTGGCGATGGAGGTCGACCACCACCGCCGCACAGCCATCCGCGCAAACCATTCGGCGACGCACCTTCTGAACGAGGCGCTGCGCCGGACGCTGGGCGACCATGTCGCGCAGAAGGGATCTCTGAACGACGAGGACCGCCTGCGCTTCGACTTCAGCCATGCGAAGGCCATGACGCCGGACGAGATCGAGCGCGTCGAGCGCGAGGTGAACGACTTCATCCGCCAGAACACCCCGGTCGAGACGCGTATCATGACGCCGGACGAGGCGCGCGCGCTCGGCGCTCAGGCGCTCTTCGGCGAGAAATACGGCAACGAAGTTCGCGTCGTCTCGATGGGCAAGGCTGCGAATTCCGGCAAGGGCACGGACCGTGAGACCTATTCGATCGAGCTCTGCGGCGGCACCCATGTCCGCCAGACCGGCGACATCGGGTCCTTTGTCATCCTTGGTGAAAGTGCATCCGCGGCCGGCGTCCGCCGGGTCGAAGCCCTGACGGGCGAGGCCGCGCGGCGGCACCTTTCGGCGGAGGCGCGGCGCGTCAACGAGATCGCGGCCGCGCTGAAGGTCCAGCCCGCCGACGTGGTCGAGAGGGTCCGCGCGCTGCTGGACGAACGCAAGGCGCTTCAGAACGAGGTCGCGCAACTCCGCCGCGACCTGGCGCTGGCCGGCGGGCCGGGGGCCGGGGCCTCGGCGGAACTTCGGCAGGTGGCGGGTGTTCCGTTCCTGGCGCAGGTCCTGTCGGGCGTGTCGGGCAAGGACCTGCCGCCGCTGATCGATGAACACAAGACGCGCATCGGATCGGGTGTGATCCTGCTGATTGCGGATGCGGGTGGAAAGGCGGCTATCGCAGCCGGCGTCACGTCTGACCTGACCGGACGGCTGTCGGCCGTCGATATCGTCAAGGCCGCGGCCGAGGCGCTTGGCGGCAAGGGCGGCGGCGGGCGTCCCGATCTTGCGCAGGCTGGCGGCGCAAGTGCCGCGAACGCCGATGCGGCGATCCGCGCCGCAGAATCCGTCATCAAAGGATAGGACCATGCCGGGAGCCTTCTGGATCGCCCACGTCACCGTCACCGACCCCGACGCCTACGGCCGCTATGCCAGGATCGCGACAGAGGCCATCGCCGAGCACGGCGGCGTATTCCTGGCGCGCGGCGGCCGCTATCGTCAGATGGAGGGCACGGACCGTCCCCGGCAGGTGGTGGCGAAGTTTCCCAGCTTCGAGGCGGCGGTGGCCTGCTACGAAAGCCCGCGCTACCAGGAAGCGTTGAGCCACGCGCGCGGCGCATCGGAGCGCGACCTGGTGATCGTCGAGGAAACCTGACGCTTTCTGTGCGGCTGCGCGCAGGGAAGGTGCACGTCTTCGCATTTATGCGAGGGCCCGCCCGACCATATTACCCGGTGAGGGCGACGCCTCTGCGCCGTCACAGGTTGGGAGAGCAGCCATGCTGAACCAGATCACGGGCCTCCACCACGTCACCTCGATGGCGGCGGACGCCAACCGGAACAACCGGTTCTTCACCGATACGCTCGGGCTTCGCAGGGTCAAGAAGACCGTCAATTTCGACGCGCCGGACGTCTATCACCTTTATTACGGCGACGAAGCTGGCACGCCGGGCACGGTCATGACCTATTTCCCCTTCCCCAACATCGGCCGCGGCCGGCCCGGGGTTGGCGAGGTCGGGACGACCGTCTTCGCTGTGCCCGAGGGCGCGCTCGGCTTCTGGCGCGAGCGGCTGGGCCAAGCGGGGGTAACCGGACTGTCCGAGACCACGCGATTTGGCGAGACGCGGCTGAATTTCGAGGGGCCGGACGGTGACGGCTTCGCGCTGGTCGAACAGGCGGACGATACCCGCATGCCCTGGACCGGGGGCGGCGTCGGCGCCGGCGAGGCGATCCGCGGGTTCCACTCGACCTCGCTCCGGCTACGCGACGGCGATCAGACGGCCGAACTCCTGCGCTTCATGGGCTATTCCGAAGCTGGCGCTGACGGCAATGTCCGTCGCCTCGTCCGTGAAGGTGGCAACGGCGCCCATGTCATCGACATCGAGGAGCACCCGGGCGCCGCGATGGCGGCGCAAGGGGCGGGGTCGGTCCACCACGTGGCCTTCGCCGTTCCCGACCGCGCCGCACAGGCCGAGGTCCGTCAGGCCATCGCCGACACCGGCTATCGCGTCACCCCGCCGATCGACCGGGATTACTTCTGGGCGATCTACTTCCGCACCCCGGGGGGCGTGCTGTTCGAGGTCGCGACCGAAGAACCCGGCTTTGCCCGCGACGAGGATCCCGCGCATCTGGGCGAGGCGCTGAAGCTGCCGCGTCAGCATGAGCACCTGCGCAGCTGGCTTGAAGCGAACCTGGACCCGATCACGGCGTGAGGTGGAGATGAGCGGCTATCACTTCCTGGAGGAGCGTGCGCGCGAGGGCGCGCCGCTCCTTCTGACCTTCCACGGCACGGGCGGCGACGAACATCAGTTCGCGGGTCTGGCGGCGGAGCTTCTTCCCTCTGCCAGCCATATCAGCCCCCGCGGCGACGTGTCCGAACGCGGGGCGCTGCGGTTCTTCCGCCGCACGGCTGAAGGTGTCTACGACATGGAGGATCTGGCGCAGCGCACCCAAGCCATGGCCCGGTTCATCGCCGCGCAGAAGGCCCGGCTGAAGCCGTCCCGACTTCTGGCATTGGGGTACTCCAATGGGGCGAACATCCTTGCTTCGGTCGCATGGGCCACGCCCGGGCTGTTCGACGCGGTCGTCCTGATGCACCCGCTGATCCCGATGCGCCCTGCGCCGGCCAACCAACCGCGACTCAGGGCTCTGGTCACTGCCGGAAGGCGCGACCCGATCTGCCCTGCGCCGTTGACGGAGGGGTTGCTGCGAGCCCTGGCCGAGGATGGGGCCGCGGTTCAGACGGTATGGCACGAGGGCGGCCATGAAGTCTGGCCAGCAGAGATCGAGGCTGCGGGCCGCTTCCTCGGCGAAGCGGCAAGCTGACCTCGGCGTCAGAGGCCAGCGACCAAAGCCTCGATATCTTTGAACCCGATCCGACGCCGCCCGGTTTCGATGATGCCTTCGGACGCGAGGCGGGCGAGAACGCGGCTGACCGCCTCGCGGTTGGCGCCGACGAAGGTCGCGATCTCGTCATGGCTTGGGGCCGGGTTCAGCACGCCCCCCGCCTTCAACTGCCCGGCTTGCTGGGCGATACGGCTCAGCTGGACGCGCACGCGTTTGTCGACGTCGTGGACGACGAGGCCGAATATCCGTTCCGTGAGCGTCCGGTTCCGGTGGGCGAGATCTCGGGCCAGGTTCACGGCCACAACCGGCCGGTCCCGCATGAGATCGAGCAGCGTCTGCGCCCGCATGACGCCCAGGCGACAATCCTCGGCCGCCGAAACGGTGATCGAGCGGGGCCGACCGTCGAGCGCGGCGATCTCGCCAAAGTAGCTGCCCGCGCCGATCCGTGTGAAGCCGATCTCCTTTCCGCCGTCGGACAGCAGCAGCCCGAGAAGCTGCCCCGACAGCACGAAGTATACATCGTCGGTGTGTTCGCCCTGGGCGACCACGATCTGTCCGGGGACGACGGTCATCACCGTCATTTCGCGCGCAACGGATGCCAGAACGGCCGTGTCGAGGCCAGACAACAGCGACGTACGCGCCAGCTCGGCTGCGACTGGGCGCGGGGCGCGGGGAGATGCGTCGTTCATCGGGGCCCTTCGGGCGGACAAGCGGAATCGACCCGCAGGGCGAGTCAGATCGTATCTAGCCCGAATAGGAGCGATGCACAGCCCGGGGATAGGGGCCGTGCATCGCGCCCCGCGATTGGGAGGTCCGGCCGAGACCGGAAAGACGGGGCACCCTTCCACTCGAAATTTCAGGTGCCCCGCGTACTCGTCAACAAAGGGCCATGCCATACTCGCACGGAAAACAGGTCTTCGAACGCTCTTCCCACCCGTGGATCGATGCCACTCCAACCCCGGACGGGATCAAATCAGTCTTCGTGGGCGGGACACTCCAGGCAGGCAACCTGAGGGACTGTGCGACCCGCTTTGAAGAGCACTCTTCAATGAGGACATCTTGCGACAATCGCGCTGGGCCTTCCGTGCGCCAGAACACAGAATCCCAACATTCGGTTGACGCCCGACCGCCCATGTCGCGACCGTTCGGCAGGCAGGGGGCGAGCGACCTGCACGCTTTTTCGGCAGCCGTTTCCGGCATGAGTGCCAAGTGCAGGGGCAAGCGATTTCGTTTTGGTGAATCGGCGGGCGGTTTTACTAATCGGTCAAATAACGATTCTCAGCAGGGAGACCATCGCCATGAAACGGCCCAACCTTCGCCTGTCCCGTCGCGGCCTGATGCTGGGCGCGGGCGCCGCCGGTCTTGCGCCGGCGCTGCTGCCCGGCCTCGCGCGGGCGCAGTCCCCCCTCAGGGTCGCGGGTATCTATACCGTCCCGGTCGAGCAGCAGTGGGTCAGCCGCATCCACAAGGCGGCCGAGGCCGCTGTAGGCGCGGGCGAGATCGAATACACCTTCACCGAGAACGTCGCCAACACCGACTATCCCCGGGTCATGCGCGAATACGCCGACCAGGGCGTGCAGCTGATCGTCGGCGAAATCTTCGGGGTGGAGCAGGAAGCGCGCGAGGTCGCGGCCGAATATCCCGAGACGGCGTTCCTGATGGGTTCGTCCTTCCTTCATGATGCGGTCGCGAATCCGAACCTCGCGGTCTTCGACAACTACATCCAGGACGCCAGCTATCTGACCGGGATCATCGCGGGCGCGATGACGACTTCGGGCAACATCGGCATGGTCGGCGGCTTCCCGATTCCGGAAGTCAACCGTCTGATGAACGCCTTCATGGCCGGCGTTCGCGAGATGCGGGCTGACGCAACCTTCCAGGTCAGCTTCATCGGCTCGTGGTTCGACCCGCCCAAGGCGAAGGAGACCGCCTTTGCCATGATCGAGGCGGGGGCGGACATGATGTATGCGGAACGTTTCGGCGTGTCGGATGCCGCCAAGGAGCGCGGCGTGCTGGCGATCGGCAACGTGATCGACACGCAGGCCGACTATCCCGACACGGTCGTGGCCTCGGCGCTGTGGCATTTCGAACCGACGATGAACGCGGCCATTGCCGCGGTGAAGTCGGGCAGCTTCATGGCCGACAACTACGGCGTCTACAGCTACATGAAGAATGGTGGCTGCTCGATCGCGCCGCTCGGCACTTTCGAGGGCAAGGTGCCCGAGGCCGCGATGGCGCTGGTGGCCGAGCGCGAGGCGGCCATCAAGGCGGGCACCTACATCGTCGAGGTCGACGACAACGAGCCGAAGTCGTCGTGACGCCTCAGGACGGCGGGGCGGAGGTCGTCCTCCGCCTCGAGGGGATCACCCGGCGCTTTGGCGCGCTGGTCGCCAACGACGCGATCGACCTTGCCCTGCACAGGGGCGAGGTGCTTGCGCTGCTAGGTGAGAACGGCGCCGGCAAGACAACGCTGATGAACATCCTCTTTGGCCACTATGTGGCCGACGAAGGCACCGTCGAGGTGTTCGGCAAGCCGCTGCCGCCTGGCAACCCGCGTGCGGCGCTCGCGGCGGGCGTGGGCATGGTGCACCAGCATTTCACTCTGGCCGACAACCTGAGCGTGCTGGAGAACATCGTCCTGGGGACGGAACCCCTCCTGTCGCTCGGTCGGGGCAGGGCCGCGGCGCGGGCGCGGGTCGAGGCGCTGTCACGCGACTTCGGCCTTGTGGTGCATCCGGACGCCCGGGTGGGCACGCTTTCGGTCGGCGAGCGCCAGCGGGTCGAGATCCTCAAGGCGCTCTACCGCGATGCTCGCATCCTGATCCTGGACGAACCGACTGCGGTGCTGACGCCGCAGGAAACCTCGGCGCTGTTCGCGACGCTGAAGTCGGCGGTGGCCCGCGGGCTGTCGATCATCTTCATCAGCCACAAGCTGCGCGAGGTGATGGAAATCTCCGACCGCTGCGTGGTGCTTCGCCATGGCCGTGTGACGGGCGAGGTGGCGACGGCCGACACCGACCGCGCCGCGCTGGCGGCGATGATGGTGGGCGATACGCCGCCTGAACCGCGTGTGACGCCGGGGGTGGCGGGGCCGGTGCTGTTGAGGCTTGCCGGCGTCTCGACGCCGGACCGGGGTGCCACGCCGGGGCTGAAGGCGGTGGACCTGGTGCTGCATGCGGGCCAGATTACCGGCCTTGCAGGCGTGTCAGGCAATGGCCAGGCCGCGCTTGCGGACCTGGTGGGTGGCCTTGCGCGTCCATCCGCAGGGCGGATCGAGGTTGCGGACAAGACGCCCGCCGAATGGTCGCCCCGCGCCGCCATAGCTGCCGGTATCGGGCGCATTCCGGAGGAACGGCACCGCACCGGGACCATCGCGGATTTCACGCTGACCGAGAACGCGGTGCTGGAGGGCTACGCTGCGCCGCCCGTCGCGCGGGCGGGCTTCATGGACTGGCGCAGGGCCGAGGCGCTGACCCGCGAGATCATCGCAGGCTATGACGTGCGCTGCCCCGGGCCGCAGACCCGGGTGCGTCTGCTGTCGGGCGGCAACATGCAGAAGCTGATCCTCGGCCGCGTGCTGGAGGCCGGGCCGCGGATCATCCTGGCCAATCAGCCGGTGCAGGGGCTGGACGTGGGCGCCATCGCCTATGTCCACGGACGACTGGTCGCGGCGCGGGATGCGGGAGCGGCGGTCCTGCTGATCTCCGAGGATCTGGACGAGGTCATGGGGCTGTCGGACGTGATCCACGTGATTTCGGCCGGTCGCCTGTCGCCCGCCTTCGCCCGCGGAACCATGACGCAGGCCGAGCTTGGGCTGTGGATGGCGGGCCATGGCTTCGACGGGGGCGCGCATGCGGCTTGAACCCATCGCCAACCCCTCGCTCGCCCGGCGGCTGGGTCTGCCCGCGCTGGCACTGGCGGCCACGGTCGCCGTCGCTTCGGGCCTCGCGGCGCTTGCGGGCGCCGACCCGCTGGCGACGCTGGGCCAGATCGTGCGCGGGGCGGCCGGATCGCGGTTGGCCGTGCTTGAGACGCTGAACCGCGCGACGCCGCTGATCTTTACCGGTCTCGCGGTGGCCGTCGCGTTCAGGGCGAAGCTGTGGAACATCGGGGCCGAGGCGCAGCTTTACGCGGGTGCGATCGTTGCGGTTCTTCTGGGCACCGGCGCGCTGGGTGCGCCCCTTGTCCTGCCCGTCTCGGCTCTGGCGGCGATGGTGGCGGGGGCGCTGATCCTCCTGGGGCCGGTGATGCTCAAGGTGCGGCTGGGCGTGGATGAGGTCGTCACCACGCTCCTTTTCAACTTCATCATGCTTCTCTTCGTCAGCTACCTGCTGGAAGGGCCGATGAAGGACCCCATGGGCATGGGCTGGCCGAAATCCCCCGCCCTCGTGAAGGAGGCGCGGCTGCCGCGCCTTGTCGAGGGGCTCAGGCTGCACTGGGGCTTCGGGCTGGCACTGATCGCGGCGGTCGTGGTCTGGGTGATCCAGACGCGCACGACGCTGGGCTACGAGATGCGCGCCGTTGGCCAGAACATCCGCGCCGCGCGCTTTGCGGGCATGCCGGTCAATGCCGTGATCCTGAAGACCGCGCTTCTGTCGGGTGGCCTTGCCGCGCTGGCAGGGTGGAGCGAGGTTGCGGGCCTAAAGGGGCACCTCAGCCTCGATCTGAGTCCCGGCTTCGGCTACACTGGCATAGTCGTTGCGATGCTGGCGCTTCTGCATCCGCTGGCGGTCGTTCCAGCGGCGATCTTCGTTGCAGGCGTCTTTGTGGGGTCGGACGCGATGAGCCGCGCGGCTGGTGTGCCCACCTATATCGCGGACATGCTGCTGGCGGCTTCGCTTCTGTTCATGGTGCTGGCGATCCTCCTCACGCGGGTCAGGGTGGTGCGGGGATGACCGGTCCGATGCATCGACTGGCGGAGGGACAGGGGGGGTTCCCGCCCCGTCGCCATTGCCTTTCGGACCAGTGGCGAGACCCCGGCGACGCCCCCGCGCGGTATCTGGGACACGGGGAAGGGGGCGGGCCTTGGAAGTGATAGAGATCCTTCTGTCGGCGTCGTTCTGGGCGGCTGCGGTGCGCATCGCCTCGCCCCTGATCTTTGCGACGATGGGCGAACTGATCTGCGAGCGGGCGGGGGTGCTGAACCTCGGAATCGAGGGAATCATGGTGATGGGCGCGTTCGCAGGCTGGGTCGCGGTCTATGCCGGCCTGCCGCTGTGGTGGGGGGTCGGGGTCGCCTTCGCCTCGGGGGCGGCCTTCGGGGTGCTGCATGGGGTGCTGACGGTGCCCTTCGGGCTGAGCCAGCACGTGGTGGGCCTGGGTATCACCCTGCTGGCCACGTCGGGTGCCTACTATGCCTATCGCCTGGCGCTGCCCGAAGTGACGAGCCCTCCAAAGATCGATCCGTTCCAGCCCTGGGAGGTGCCGCTCCTGTCCGACCTGCCGGTGCTGGGCGAGGCGCTCTTCAGCCAGACGCCCTTGACCTATGCGGCCTTCGCGGTGGCGGGGCTGGTGGCGCTTGTCCTATACCGCACGCCGCTGGGACTGGCGCTGCGCACCGCAGGCGAAAACCCGGCGGCCGTCGAGGCGCAGGGGCTTTCGGTGACGGCGCTGAGGATGGGGGCGGTGATCGTGGGATCGGGGCTGATGGCTGTGGGCGGTGCGTTCCTGACGTTGTCGGCATTCTCGTCGTTCTTCTTCGAGATGGTGAACGGGCGCGGCTGGATCTGCATTGCGCTGGTGGTCTTCGGCGCCTGGCGTCCAGGCAAGGCCGTGCTTGGGGCGCTTCTCTTTGCGGCCTTTGATGCGCTGCAGATCAGGCTGCAGCAGACACCGATCGGTGCGGTCGTGCCCTACCAGGTCTTCCTGATGCTGCCCTACGTGCTTTCGATCGTGGCGCTGATCCTGATGTCGCGCCGGGCCGAGGTGCCGGCGGCGCTGATGGTGCCTTACAACAGGGGGGAGAGGTGATGTTCGATCTTCTGGTCAGGGGCGGGACGCTGCCCGACGGGCGGGTGGCCGATATCGGCATCCGGGGCGACCGGATCGCTGCGGTCGAACCGCGGATCGAGGCCGAGGCCATGCGCGTGATCGATGCAAGGGGAGACCTGGTCGCACCGCCCTTCGTAGACCCCCATTTCCACATGGACGCGACGCTGAGCTACGGCCTTCCGCGGGTGAATGCGAGCGGGACGCTTCTCGAAGGGATCGCGCTCTGGGGCGAATTGCGCGACATCGCCACGGTCGATGAGATGGTCGAGCGCGCTGTAGCCTACTGCGACTGGGCGGTGTCGATGGGCCTTCTGGCGATCCGCACCCATGTTGACACGACGCCCGACCACCTGCGGGGCGTCGAGGCGATGCTGGAGGTGAAGGCCCGCGTCGCGCCCTACATCGACCTGCAGTTGGTCGCCTTCCCGCAAGACGGGCTCTACCGCGCGCAGAACGGGCGCGAGAACCTGACACGGGCGCTCGACATGGGTGTCGACGTCGTGGGCGGCATCCCGCATTTCGAGCGGACGATGGAGGAGGGGGCCGAGAGCTTGCGCGACCTCGCCCGCATCGCGGCCGAGCGTGGGCTGATGTGGGATGTCCATTGCGACGAGACCGACGACCCGATGTCCCGCCACGTCGAGACGATGGCGCGCGAGGTGACCCGCCACGGGCTGGGCGGGCGGGCGGCGGGCAGTCACCTGACCAGCATGCATTCGATGGATAACTACTATGTCTCGAAGCTCATTCCGCTGATTGCGGAGTCGGGCATGACGGCGATCCCGAACCCGCTCATCAACATCACGCTTCAGGGCCGGCACGATACCTACCCCAAGCGGCGCGGCCTGACCCGTGTGAAGGAGATGCAAGCCGCCGGCGTCACGGTTGGCTGGGGGCAGGATTGCGTGCTGGACCCGTGGTATTCGCTTGGCACGGCCGACATGCTGGACGTGGCGTTCATGGGCCTTCACGTCGCACAGATGACCCACCCCGAGGAGATGGCGCGCTGCTTCCGCATGGTGACGGAGGACAACGCGAGGATCATGGGGCTGGAGGGCTACGGGCTCGCGCCAGGTTGCGTGGCCTCGCTGGTCGTGCTGGACGCCGGAAACCCGATCGAGGCGGTGCGCCTGCGTCCCGACCGGCTGGCCGTCGTGTCGAAGGGCAAGGTCGTGGCCGAACGCATGCGCAACGATGCGCGGCTGTCGCTGCAGGGCAGGCCTGCGACGGTGCGGAGACGGCACGGGGCATGAAAAAGGCCCGGCGTCACGCGGACGCCGGGCTGCACGTGCCGGGCAACCCAGAGAGGGAGGGGGTTATTCCCAGCCGGTTTCGTTGTAGATGCGTTCGGCTGCGGCCTGGTTTTCGCCAAGCGCCGACAGGTTCAGGTTGTCGGCCTTGAAGGTGCCGAGGCCCGCGACATTCTCGGCTACCGGGGCGGTTGCGACCGCCGGGTATTCGTCGTTGCCGGCCGAGAAGTATTCCTGCGCCTGGTCCGAGGCGAGGTATTCCAGGAACCGCACCGCGTTCTCGCGGTTGGGCGCGTTCGCCGCGACGCCTGCGACCGAAATGTTGATGTGGGTGCCGTTGCCGTCCTGATCGGGGAAGACCCAGCCAATGTTGTCCAGACCTTCACTCAAGCCTTCGACGGGCGTGCGGATCGCCCGGGCGAAATAGTAGGTGTTCGACAGAGCGATGTCGCATTCGCCCGAGACAAGGCCCTTGAGCTGGTCGGTATCGCCGCCCTGCGGCGCGCGGGCGAGGTTCGCCTTGACCCCTTCGGCCCAAGCCTTCGCGGCCTCTTCGCCCTCGTGCGCGATGATCGACGCCAGAAGCGACAGCGAATAGATGTTGGTAGCCGAACGAACGCAGATCTGGCCCCTGTAGGCAGGGTCGGCCAGGTCGGCATAGGTCTGCGGCGGGTTCTCGACGCGGTCCTTGGCGTAGAAGATCACGCGGGCGCGGCTGGAGAAGCCGAACCAGTGGTTTTCGGGGTGCTGCAGCGCGGCAGGGATGCGTTCCTCCAGAACGGCGGATTCGACGGGCTGGAGCAGCCCCTTCTGGTCGGCGCGCCACATCCGACCGGCGTCGACAGTGATCAGAATGTCGGCAGGGCTGTTGGCTCCCTCGGCCTCCATCCGGGCGATCAGCTCATCTGCGTTGCCCTCGATCCGGTTGATCTCGATCCCCGTCGCCTCGGTGAAGTCCGAATAGAGCCGTTCGTCGGTATCGTAGTGGCGCGAGGAATAGAGGTTCAGGACACCCTCGGCCTGGGCCGTAGCGGCGGTGCCGAGCGCCAGAAGGGCGGCGATGGCGGTGGAAAGGCGGGTCATGGAAGTCTCCCTGTGACTGCAAAAACCGACTCTTTTAGTCGGGACGGCCGAAGGGATACCTGTGCCGTGGCCAGCGGTCAAGGATGGTCGACAACTTTTGTCGGAAATGTCGCGGGAGACTCGCGCCGCCTAGCTTTCGTAGCGCGTGCTTCCCCTGCGGCCCACGTCGATCGGCAGCTCCATGACAAGGGGCTGGTGTGCGCGTTGCGCGCAGGCCTTGCGAGGGCAGAGGTGACAGTTGATTCCGATGGGCGTGTAAAGCTCAGGGTCGGCGAGATTGAAGCTCTGCGCATAGCCCACGCGCGGGGCGTGGCGGACCTCGCAGCCCAAGGCGAGTGCCAGGCGTCGGTCCTGGGTGTCTCGGCGGAAGACGGGTCGGTTGGCGGTGCGGCTGATCGTGAAGAACCGTTCGCCGTCAGGCAGTTCCACGAACTGGGGAAGAATCACGTCCGGTGCGCGAAACGCCGAATGTACGTTCCAGCGCGGACAGGCCCCCCCGTGTTCGGCCAACGTGAAGGACGTGGCGTTGAACCGTTTCGTGACATTGCCCGCCCGATCCACCCGGAGGAAGAAGAAGGGCACTCCCTGCGCCCCCTCGCGTTGGAGCGTCGTCAGCCGGTGGGCGACCTGTTCGAAGCTGACGCCGAATCGCGCGGCAAGAAGGTCGACGTCATAGGCCGACCTTTCGGCTTCTGCCAGGAAGGCGGCATAGGGCATCAGGAGGGCGGCGGCGAAATAGTTGGCCAGTTCGGCGCGCAGTCGCGCCTGGCCGCGGGCATCGGGCAGGTCGGCACGTTGGGCCACCTGGTCGATGGTCGTCTCGGCCTCGATCAGGCCGACGACATGGGCAAGCTGGAAGACGCGGTTCTGGTGGTCCAGCGCCTCGGACAGCGTCACGGTGCGTTCGGCGGCGTCATAGACCCTGAGGGAATCGCCCAGGTCGTCGACCGTCGCGAGGCGCACCCTGATGTCCAGCTTCCGCGCAAGCCTCGCTTTCAGCACGGAATAGGCGTCGTCGGGGGGCAGGGCCTCTTCGTTGCGAACTGCGTCCGCTGCCTGTTCCAGGAGGGGGAAATGGTTGCGGCTCTTGCGGAAGAAGTCGTGGATCAGCGCCTCGGGAGAGGCTTCCAGAAGGTCGGGCAGTCCTCCGCCGGCCTTCTGCCGCATCACCTGCTCGAGGACGCCGCGATATGCGGCATGGAGCGCAAGAAAGGCTTCCGCCAGACCGGGCGCATGGTCGATTGCGCCGCGCAGCTCCTGCAAGTCGGGGCCTCGACCACGAAACAGCGGGTCACGCAGCGCCTGGCGCAGGTCTGCGATCATTGACCCCGAGTCGTCCTGGAGAAGGTCGCGCCAGTCGACGCCATACGAATCCGACAGGGCAACCAGCATCTGCACCGACAACGACCGTTGGTTATTTTCCAGCAGGTTCACATAGCCCGCGCTGACGCCCAGCGTTTCAGCCATCTCTGCCTGCGTTTGGCTGCGTTCGCGGCGCAGCTGGCGAAGTCTCGGACCGACAAGAATTTTCCGCATGACGGCGATGCCCGCGCAGTTACAACACAACAGAGTTTTAGCGCCGTTGACTTTACTGGCAACACATTAACCCGATTTGTCGTGACGAACCGCATTTGCCATCTAGTTTCGGCGCAATGAAATGGCGGTTGTGAACGCCAAGCCGCAACATAGTTGCCCAACGGGTGTGGAGGCCCTGGGCGTCTGATCACGGGAGGATCTGATGATCGCAAAACTGACACGCCGCGCCACCCTGTCGCTGACCGCCGCAGCGGCATTCTCGATGGCACTGGCCGCGCCGGCGCTCGCCGAAGGCTGGAAGCCTTCGAAGCCGATCGAAATGGTCATCATGGCCGGTGCGGGCGGCGGCGCCGATCGCCTTGCGCGCCTGTTTCAGGCCATCATCCAGGAAGAGGGTCTGACCGAGATGCCGGTGATCCCGGTGAACAAGGGCGGCGGTTCGGGCGCCGAGGCGCTGCGCTATCTCGTCGACAAGGCCGGTGACGACCATACGATCATGGCCACGCTGAACAGCTACTACACCACGCCGCTTCGCACCGACATCGGCGTCGACATCGAGACCTTCACGCCCCTTGCCCGCATGGCGCTCGATACCTTCGTGCTGTGGGTCAATGCCGACAGCGGCATCGAGACGCTCGACCAGTATGTCGAGGCCGTGAAGGCCGCGGGGGGGTCGTTCAAGATGGGCGGGACCGGTACGGGCCAGGAAGACAGCCTTGTGACCGCGATGCTCGAGAACGAATTCGGCATCGACTTCACCTACGTGCCCTACGACGGCGGCGGCGACGTGGCAAAGGCTGTGGTGGGCGGCCATGTCGATTCGACCGTGAACAATCCGTCCGAGGCAATGGGCTTCTACAAGGCTGGCAAGATGCGCCCGATCGCGGCCTTCACCGCCGACCGGATCGTTGGCCTCGAGGATGTGCCGACGATGGGCGAGCTGGGCCACCCGATGGAATACACGATGCAGCGCAGCTTCGTGGCGCCTCCCGGGATGTCGGCCGAGGCAGTTGCCTACTACACCGACCTCTTCCAGCGCCTGAGCCAGTCCGAGAAGTGGCAGACCTACATGGCCGAGAACGCGCTGGTGGGTGACATGGTCACGGGCGACGACCTTCAGGCCTATTTCCTGGCCGAACGGCAGAAGCACGCGGACCTTCTGAAGTCGATGGGCGAACTGCAGGGCTCCTGACACGAAGCGAAGGCCGACTGAGGCAAAGAGCGGGGGCGTTCTTGCGCCCCCGCTTCCAAGCGAGAGGCAGGGGAGACTTGCGATGCTGAAGGCGGAAAGCCTGATCGCGCTCGGGCTGATGGGGCTCAGCGCCTACTTCATGTGGCACGCGACCGTGCTGCCGATCGGCCTTGTCGAAGGGCAGGGACCGGGGGGCGGCGCGTTCCCGTTCTGGCTGTCGTCCATCATGCTGGTCGCAGCAGGCGGCATCCTGATGCGGTCGATCCGGTCCGAGGGTCCCACGGATCCGTTCTTCGTGCCCGCGATGCTCCGCCCGGTGGCGATGGTGACCGCTGCGATCGTGGTCACGGTCGGATTGATGCCCTTTGTCGGTGCCTACATCGCGCTGGGCGCTTTCATGGTCTGGTATCTGCGCTTCTTCGGACGCCACGGCTGGACGCTGACTGGAATTCTGACCGTCAGCACGCTGGTCTTCCTTTTCATCTTCTTCGAGGTGACGCTGAAGATCCTGTTGCCCAAGGGCTGGACCGAACCGCTTTTCATCCCGCTCTACGCGGCCTTCTTCTGAGGTGGCATGATGGACGTTCTTGCGCTTCTCGCAGACGGCTTCGCGACATCGCTGTCGCCTCTGAACCTGATGGTCGTGTTCCTTGGCGTGACGCTCGGGATCTTCATCGGCGCCATGCCGGGGCTCGGGTCGGTGAACGGGGTTGCCATCGTGCTTCCGCTGACCTTCATAGTGCCGCCGACAAGCGCCATCATCCTGCTTTGCGCGATCTACTACGGCGCGATGTATGGGGGAGCGATCTCGTCGATCCTGCTGGGTATCCCCGGCGCCTCGACCGCGGTTGCGACGACATTCGACGGGCGACCCATGGCGCAACAGGGCAGGGCCGGGATGGCGCTGATCGCCGCTGCGGTGGCGTCCTTCGTGGGGGGCACGATCTCGGTCATCCTGTTCACGCTCCTGGCGGTGCCTCTTGCCGACGTGGCGCTGATGTTCGGCCCGGCCGAGGAATTCGCGCTGGTGCTTCTGGCCTTCACGACCTTCCTCGGTCTGGGCGGCGACGACGGCTACAAGACCGTCGTGATGATCTGCCTTGGGCTCGTGTTGTCGACGGTGGGTCTCGACATGATCTCGGGCCAGCCGCGGCTGATCTTCTTCGATGAACCCGGCTTCTACTCGGGCATCTCCTTCCTTGTGCTTGCCATCGGCATCTACGGCGTGGGCGAGGTTCTCTACACGCTGGAGACGTCGCACAAGGCGCCGATGATCACGGCCGCCAAGGTGACCGTTCGTGAGATACTTGCGGGTTTCCGTCTGATGGTGAAGTGCTGGCGCACGACTTCGATCGGGTCTGCCCTTGGCTTTTTCGTCGGTATCCTTCCTGCGGCTGGCGCGACTCCCGCGGCTCTCATGGCCTA
>FWPV01006219.1_pt1 | contig 22990 bp, 12 predicted proteins | sample 2228371 | NCBI WGS metagenome assembly FWPV01 (sample SAMEA103939776, study PRJEB20133) | metagenome | reverse complement strand
CATGGAAGACCTGATCGCGCAGGGTGTGGACGCGATCCTGGTCAATCCGACGGACGCTGACGCGATTGTGCCGTCGATCCTGGCGGCCAATGCGGCGGGCATCCCGGTCTTCACGATCGACCGTGGGGCGGCGGGCGGCGAGGTGGTCAGCCACATCGCTTCCGATAACGTCGCCGGTGGCCGGCTGGCCGGTGAGTTCCTGTGCAACGCGCTGGGCGGCCAGGGGAAGGTCGTGGAGCTGGAAGGCATCGCCGGGACGTCGGCGGCGCGTGACCGTGGCGCGGGCTTCAACGCCTATCTGAGCGAGTCGTGCCCCGGTCTGGAAGTGGTAGCCCGTCAGACGGCGAACTTCAACCGCGCCGAAGGCCTGAGCGTGTTTGAGAACATCCTGCAGGCCGAGCCGGAGATCGATGGTGTCTTTGCTCACAATGACGAGATGATCCTGGGCGCGATCGAGGCGGCAACCGCTGCCGGGCGCGAGGGCATCGTCTTCGTTGGCTTTGACGCGATCGACGATGCGGTAGCGGCGGTCCAGGCCGGTACGCTGGCGGCGACCATCGCTCAGCAGCCAGCCCTGATGGGCGAGCTGGGCGTCATGACCGCAGCGGCCTACCTGGGCGGCGAGGAAGTCCCGGCGTCGATCCCGGTGGCGCTCAGCCTGGTGACGGCGAAGTAGTCTTTCGCCTGACCTGATGTGCAGGGGCGGTCGGTGGGCCGCCCCTGCCGAATCCTCTACTCGTGGTGGGTAACGGACGGCAGTCATGAGCGAGGCGCAACCGCTGCTGCAGATGCGGCGGATTTCCAAGACATTCCCCGGTGTGCAGGCCCTCAAGAACGTCGATCTGACGGTTTACCCCGGGGAGATCCTGGCCCTGGTCGGGGAGAACGGGGCGGGCAAGAGCACCCTGATGCGCATTTTGAGCGGGGCCATCCCGCCTGACTCCGATTCAGGCGAGATTCTGTGGGATGGCCGGGCGGTGACGATCCACTCGCCGCACGACGCCCAGGCGCTGGGTATCAGCATGATTCACCAGGAACTGGCCCTGATCCCGTATCTGGACGTGGGCAAGAATATCTACCTGGGGCGGGAACCGGCTGGCGCCCTGCCAGGCACGATTGACTGGCAGAGTATGTATGCGCAGGCGCGGGAGCAGCTTGGCCGCTTGAACCTGGCCATTGACCCGCGTACGGAGGTGCGCTTCCTGCCGCTGGCGCAGCGGCAGATGGTCGAGGTGGCCAAGGCGCTTTCCCTGGACGCGCGGCTGATCGTCATGGACGAGCCAACCTCGTCGCTGACCGAACGCGAGGTGGAAACGCTCTTCCAACAGATGCGCACCCTCAAGGAGCAAGGCGTCTCGGTTATCTTCATCTCCCACCGCCTGGAAGAAATCTTTGTTATTGCCGATCGGGTGACCGTCCTGCGCGACGGTGAGCTGGTGGGGACGGAACCGGTGGCCAACCTGAGCGAGGAGAAGATCATCCGCATGATGGTTGGCCGCGAACTGACCGACATCTACGAACGCAGCAACCGGACGAATAGCCCGGATCCGGTTCTGGAGGTGGAAGGCCTGACCTCCCATGGTGCGATTAAGGATATCAGCTTCCGGCTGTACCGGGGCGAAATCCTGGGGGTGGCCGGGCTGGTTGGCGCCGGGCGGACAGAACTGGCCGAGACGATTTTCGGCCTGCGCCCGGCCCATGCCGGGGTCATCCGTCTGGACGGCCAGCCGGTGACGATCCAGCGTCCGGCGCAGGCCATCGCCCAGGGCATCGGCTTTGTGCCGGAGGATCGCAAGGCGCAGGGGCTTTTCCTGCGCATGGGGGTTGGCGAGAACATCGTCATGGCGATGTTCCGGCAGCTGACACGCCTGGGGCTGATCCAGCGCGGGCGGGCAGAGGGCATTGCCCGTGATTTCGTGTCCCGGCTGGACATCCGTACGCCGTCCATCCAGCAGCGGGTGCGCAACCTGAGCGGTGGCAACCAGCAGAAGGTGGTCATCGCCAAGTGGCTGACGCTCAAGCCGCGCGTGCTGATCCTGGATGAGCCGACACGGGGCATTGACGTGGGAGCCAAGGCGGAGATTTACCACCTGATGAACGATCTGGCTGCCCAGGGGGTGGGCATCCTGATGATCTCATCCGAGTTGCCGGAGATTCTGGGCGTTAGCGACCGGGTGCTGGTCATGCATGAGGGGCGGCTGACCGGCGAATTTGACCCGCGCACGGCTACGCAGGATGACATCATGGGCGCGGCGACCGGCAGCACCGCCGGTAATGCCAATGGTGGGGGGAAGGGCGCATGACGACGATAACTGGCATCCAGGCCCGGCGGGCAACCTTCGCCAGCTGGCTGCGGCGGGGAATGGTGTTCGTGATTCTGCTGACGCTGGTAGCGTTCTTTGCTGTTGCCTCGGATAACTTCCTGCAGCCGCGTAACCTGGTCAACATCCTGGTGCAGAACGCGCCGGTGATCGTGATGGCGGTGGGCATGACGATGGCCATGCTGGGTGGGGGGATCGACCTGTCGGTGGGGTCGGTGGCGGCGCTGGCCGGGGCGATCTCCGCCGGCTTGATCGTCCGCGATGGTGTGCCGGTCTACGCCGCGATGTTCATCGGGCTACTGGTCGGCCTGGCCATCGGCCTGCTCAACGGCGTGCTGGTGGTCTACGGCAAGCTCCCGCCGTTTGTCGCTACACTCTCCACGCTGGGGATCGCTCGCGGTTTGACCCTGGTTTATACCGAAGGTCGTCCGATCTCCGGTATGGGCGACGCCTACACTTTCTGGGGCACGGGAACGGTGGCGGGTGTGCCGGTGCCGGTGATCGTCTGGCTGGTGGTGATGCTGCTGGCTTACCTGCTGCTGACGCAGACGCGCTTCGGGTTGCACGTGTATGCCATCGGTGGGGGGGAAGAAACGGCGCGCTTGGCCGGTGTAGCGGTCAACCGCGTTAAACTGCTGACGTACGGGATCAGCGGGTTGCTGGCCGGGTTGGCCGGGCTGTTGCTCACCGCACGGTTGTGGTCGGCACAGCCACAGGTAGCGGTTGGCTTTGAACTGAATGCGATTGCGGCGGCGGTGCTGGGCGGGGTCAGCCTGTTCGGCGGTGTGGGGAGCGTCCTGGGCGCGGTGGTTGGCGCGCTGATCGTCGGCGTGCTGGGCAATGGCATGAACTTGCTGCGCGTGGCCTCCTACCCGCAACAGGTGATCCAGGGCATCGTGCTTGTCCTGGCGGTGGCTGTCGATATGTACACCAAGCGGCTGGAAAGTCGCTGAGCCGCATCCCCCAAGAAAGCGCAAAGGGCGCACCCCGGCGAGTGCGCCCTTTTGGGATTCCGTCCCTGGCGTTTCTTCCGCCAGATTACTCGCTGCCCAGGGGCATCAGCAGGCGGCTGAGGGCCTGCACGTCGTCCCCGGCGCTGATGGGTCGCAGCCGCACGCGGAAGGTATAGCTGCCGGGCAGCAGCAGGTACTGGGGCAGCGTGCCTGGCCCACAACTGGCCCCGCCCAGCCCGCATTGCATCAAGTCCAGGTTGAGGATGACCTCATCGCGGCGGGTCAGTTCGTTGGTGTGGAAGGCGGCGTACAGGTCGGCGGCGGTGTAGTGGCTGACACTGGCCTCCATGGTGGGCTGGGCCACCGCCAGCAAGCCTGTTCCGGCCTCGTTTGTCAGGGTCAGCCAGCGGACATCGGCCTTGTTGCCGTTCTCCTGCGGCAGGATATAGGGCACGTACTGCTCGTCGACCGTGCCCCGGTAGAGGCCTACCGCTGCGCCGGCCTTGCGGTCGATGTAGCTTTCATGCGGACCGCGCCCGAACCAGGCAACCTGCTCGAACCCGGCGGGGAGTTGCATGGTCAGGCCCAGCCGCGGCAGGGGCGGGAGGCCCAGCGGGACATGAATCCTGGCGCTGATGACCACATCCCCGCTGCCGTGAATGGCGTAGGTCAGCGTGTGGTGCAGGCGGGTGGCCGTGCCGGGGGCCAGCGCCTCTGCGCGGACGGCGATCGTGACCAGCCCCGGCGCGGGCTGGGCCACGTCCACCGCCTCTATCCGCCGCTCCAGGCGATCCAGCCCGGCATCCAACCACAGCTTGAGCAGCTTGGCTGGCTGGCCGGGCGAGACAGCCAGCCCCGGCTCGGCCTTAAAGCCGTCATTATCGGTTGCCGCACGCCACACATTGAGCACCGGCCCGGCGGCGACCAGGGCGGTATCCCGGAAGTTCAGGGCGCTGATCGTCCCGGCGGCGATGTCGAAGACCAGGCGGAAGTCAGCGCCTTCGATCACGGCCCGGGTGTCGCTGCGGCTCAGGCGCAGGGCAGGCAGCCGCTCCGTCACCAGGCGGGTTGGGCCGGGCGGGATCAACGGCAATGCGAACTGCTCCCAGGCGATCTCATGCCCGGCAGAGGCCCAGAGGGTGTCTTCCGCCAGCGTAAAGCGCACGGTCAGGAAGGCTTCCGCGCCGGGTTTGAGGACAGGTGGCGTGTAGTTCAGGCGGAACTCCCGGCTTTGCTGCGGGGGGATGTCCAGCGTGGGTAGCACGCCTTCGGCCAGCGTCTCGCCGTCAGCGGCGATCTCCCATGCGCCGCGTACATGGTGCAGCCCGCTGAAGTAAGCGCGGTTGGTGACGCGGATGATCCCGGCGGCCAGATCGACCGCCTCGACGCGAATCGGCTGGAAGAGCTTCTTGCACTCCCACATGGCCGGGTGTGGGGTGCGGTCGGGCCAGATCAGGCCGTTGATGCAGAAGTTGCGGTCATTGATCGTGTCGCCGAAGTCGCCGCCGTAAGCCCAGTAGCTGTGCCCCTGCTCGTCCATCTTGATCAGGCCCTGATCCACCCAGTCCCAGATGAAGCCGCCCTGCAGGCCGGGATGGCTCTCAATGGCCTCCCAGTATTCCTTGAGGTTGCCGGTACTGTTGCCCATCGAGTGGGCGTACTCGCACATGATCAGCGGGCGGTCGCCATGCGGATCGTCGGCGTAGGCCACGATGCGCTCGATGGCCGGATACATAGGGCAGACGATGTCCGTGGCCAGGTGACCGCCGTACCAGTTCCGGTTAATCGCGCCTTCGTAGTGCAGCGGGCGAGAGGGATCGTAGCCGCGGATCCAGCCGGCCAGGGCGTCATGGGCCGGGCCGTAGCCGCTCTCGTTGCCCAGCGACCACAGGATGATGCAGGGGTGATTCTTGTCGCGTTCAACCATGCGCACGCCGCGCTCCACGATGGCGTTCAGCCACTCCGGCTCGTGAGCCAGGCGGTTGTAGAGGGCATGGCACTCGATGTTGGCCTCGTCAATGATGTAGAGGCCGTACTCGTCGCACAGGTCATACCAGCGCGTGTCGTTGGGGTAGTGGCTGGTGCGCACGGCGTTGAAGTTGAACTGCTTCATCAGCCGGATATCAGCGATCATGCTTTCCAGCGTGACGGCCTTGCCGCGCCGATCGTCGTGTTCATGGCGATTGACGCCCTTAATCAGCACTGGCTGGCCGTTGATCAGCAGGGTGCGCCCGCGCACTTCGACGCGCCGGAAGCCAAGGCGCAACCGCCGGACGTCAACCGTCTGACCGGCGGCATCCTGCAGGGCGACGATCAACGTGTAGAGGTGCGGGGTCTCCGCCGACCACTGGCGCGGGGTCGGGACGGTTGCCGCCAGATCAGCCTTGAGGATGGTATTGTCATCCGGCACGACCGGCGCGCTGACCGGCGCAGCAAACAATGGCGCCCCCTGCGGATCGAAGAGGGTCATGCTGACGTGGTAGCCTGCCGCGCTGGCTCCGGTGGCCACGCCGATCCGGGCGCGGACGCGCAGCATACCATCACGGAGGTCGTCATCCAGTTCTGGACGGGCGAAGATATCGGCCAGGTGGACGTTCGGCACGCTGTACAGGTACACAGCGCGGTAGATGCCGGCCATCCACCAGTGATCCTGATCCTCCAGGTAGCTGCCATCCGACCAGCGGATGACCATGGCTGCCAGGGTGTTTTCGCCCGGCTGGAGGAAGGGGGTAATATCGAATTCAGCGGTCAGGCGGGAGTCCTGGCTGTAGCCCACCTGATGGCCGTTGATCCAGACGTAGAAGGCGCTTTCCACACCCTCAAAGGCCAGGATCACCCGCCGCCCGGCCCAGCCTGCCGGAATGGTGAACGTGGTGCGGTAGAGACCGGTCGGATTGTCGTCGTGTGGGACGCGCGGGGGATCGTTGGGGATGGGCATCTTGACGTTGGTGTAGATCGGCTTGTCGTAGCCCTGCATTGTCCAGTTGGCAGGGACGTCGATTACCCCCCAGTTGCCGGCGTCATAGTCGGGCAGGCAAAAACCATCCGGTGTGGACTGCGGGTTGGGCGCCAGGTGGAAGCGCCAGCGCCCGTTGAGGGACTGGAAGTAAGGGGAATCCTCGCGCTGCCGTTGAGACAGGGCAGCCGCTTCATCCGGGAACGGGATCAGCGGTGCATGGGCGGGCAGGCGGTTGATCGCCGTGATCTGGGGATTTTCCCAGTCAGGGACATGCTGCGCATGACGGGCTGAACAGGGCATGATTTCTTCCCTCGGAATACAGGTGGATATCCGGCAACAGCGATGATTGTATCACGCCCTGGCCCGCTCAGGCGCACGAACTGGTTGGCGTGGGTACGGATCAGGGGTATGGGCAAGCAGAAATTTCTCTTGACAAAGCCGCCCCTCCCGGGTACCCTGAAAGTCCAGAGCCAGCGGCTCTGGTTTTTTGTGCCTGGCGCCCGGCAGTCTGGCGGGCGGGAGGTCGCGGGCAACGGACGTAAGTGCAGGGATGTCACCGGCATGAAGTTCCATTCACCGGATCAGGCTAACCAGCGCGCGCGGATGCATCCGCCGACGCTCCAGAAACAGCGCATGGAGGGGCGCCTGCGTCGCGCTTTGCCGGTGATTGGCGGGCCGGCGTCCATCGCCAGACTCTCAGGCTCATTATCGTGATCAAGCCACCCCGGGGGTGGCTTTTTTGTGGGAGGTTACCAGAATCCATGTCACAGCCAACACTCAAAGGCGCCGATCTACGTCAGTCCATCCGCTTCATTGATGTATACAAGCCGCCCCGGATCGAGGGTGACTTCACCGGCAAGCACATCATCTCGGTCGATCAGTTTGACCGCCACGACCTGCAAATCCTGTTTGACGCCACGCTTTCCATCCGCAAGCGCATGAAGCAAAACGACCGCGGCCTGCTGCAACTGGGCGCCGGGAGGGTGATGGCGACGCTCTTCTATGAGGCCAGTACCCGTACGGACATGTCCTTCCAGGCGGCGATGAGCCACCTGGGCGGGCAGGTGATCACGGCCAGCAATGGGGTGCACTTCTCGTCGGTCTACAAAGGGGAGAATCTGGCCGATACGATACGCGCGGTGGGGTGCTACGCGGACGTGATCGTCCTGCGCCATCCGGAAGTCGGTTCCTCCTATGAGGCTGCCCATTACCTGGACACGCTGCGCGACCAGGGTATCGTCCGCCAGCCGGTGGTGATCAGCGGCGGCGATGGTGTGGGCGAGCATCCCACGCAGGCCCTGCTGGATCTGTTTACCATCTACGACTTCAAGCGCACGATCGACGGCCTGAATATCACCCTGGTTGGCGATCTCAAGCACGGACGTACCGTCCATTCGCTGGCCAAGCTGCTGGCCTTCTATGGTGCGCAGGGTGTGACGCTCAACCTGGTCTCGCCGGATGAGCTGCGTATGCCGCAGGCGGTCGTTGACCTGGTCAAAGGCATGGGCATCCGCATCTACGAGACGGACAATCTGTTCGACGTGCTGGGCCAGACAGACGTGATCTACTGGACGCGCGTGCAGGAGGAGCGCTTTGCCGCGCCGGAAGACTACGAGGCGATCAAGGATCGCTTTGTCATGACACCGCCGGTGCTGGCGCAGGCCAAAGCCGATGCCATCCTGATGCACCCGCTGCCCCGCAAGAACGAAATGGGCACGCCGGAAGACCATGACGCGCTGGACGCCGACCCGCGCGCGGTGTACTTCCGCCAGATGGAAAACGGCATGTTCGTGCGAATGGCGCTGCTGGCCAAAGTGCTGGGCGGGCTATGGGTGTAGGCCCCAGGCCGCGATCTGTCCGGCGCATGTCCCGCTTTGAAGGAGGGAGGGGAGGGCAATGACTCTGCTCACCATTCCCGGTATGGTCGATCCGCACGTGCACCTGCGCGGCCTGGAGTGGTCGTACAAAGCCACCTTCGCCAGCGAGACGGCTGCTGCGCTGGCCGGGGGGTACTGGGCTGTGCTGGATATGCCCAACACGCCCCCGCCGGCTATCGACCGGGCTGCGCTGGCGCTGAAGCTGGCCGCCCTGAGCGAAGAAGCAGCGTGCGACTGGGGGGTATACTTTGGCGCCAGCCAGGCGGACAATACCGCCGAATTTGCGGCGGTGAGCGCGACGGTTTGCGGGTTGAAGATCTATAACAATGCCACGACAGGCACGCTGCTGGTCGAAGATCAGGCCCTGCGGGAGCGGATCTATGCCACCTGGCCTGCCGGGCGGGTGATCGCTGTCCATGCCGAGGGTGAGACCGTCCCCCGCATCCTGGAACTGGTGCGTCGCACCGGCAAGCATACCCATTTTTGCCACGTCAGCACCGCCGAGGAGATCGGTTACCTGCGCGCGGCGCGAGCCGAGGGCCTGCCGATCAGTATCGGTGTCACGCCGCACCACCTTTACCTGACTGAGGACGATGTCCCCCGGCTGGGGGGCTTCGGGCGGATGAAGCCGGAACTCAGGACGCGGACGGATGTTGACGCGCTGTGGGCAGCCGTGATTGACGGGCTGGTGGATGTGATCGAATCCGATCATGCGCCGCACACGGTGGCGGAGAAGACCGCTCCACAGCCGGCCTTCGGTGTGCCTGGTCTGGAAACGACATTGCCGCTGCTGGGGCTGGCGGTGCATGAAGGCCGCCTGAGCGAGGAGCGGCTGATCGAGCTGGTAGCGCTCAACCCGCAGCGCATCTTTGGGCTGCGCCCACCGCCGGGCACGTATACCCGCGTTGACCTGTCTGACTCGTTCGTGATCGTCCCGGCTAACCTGCGCACTGCGCCGGGCTGGTCGCCCTTTGCCGGGATGCGCGTCTACGGGCGGGTGCGCGAGGTCTGGATTCGGGGGCAGCTGGCCTTTGACGGGACGCAGGTTCTGGCCGGGCCGGGTTCCGGGCGTAATCTGTTTGGTCCGGAGGGCCTGACCGGATGAGACGCTTTTTGCTCTGGCTCAACCGCACCGGCTATGGCGGACTGCTGCGCCCGCTGATTTTCCGCCGGTCGGCGCAGGAAGCCCACGAGCAGTTGCTGCGATTGCTGTACGTGGCGGATAGCCAGCCGTGGCTGACCGGGCTGCTGGCTGTGATGCGGCGGGCGATGATGCCGCCCGCGCCGGTAGACGTTGGCGGTGTACGTCTGGATCATCCCCTGATTCTGGCCGCCGGGCTGGTCAAGGGCGAGGGTTTCGCCAACGAAGCAACGGCTCTGGCTGCTGTGCAGGCCGGGCGGAACATCATACCCGGCTGGCGGACGATCCCGGCTCTGGCCGGGCCGGTGGAGTTCGGCTCCTACACCCGCTGGCCGCGAGTCGGCAACCCCGGCACGGTGGTGTGGCGCGATCCGGCCACCGGATCGACGCAAAATCGCGTCGGCCTGCGCAACCCCGGTGTACTTGCGGCGGCGGCTTTTCTGGCGGCGCGGAAGCACGATCTGCCCGTCCAGTTCGGGATCAACATCGCCGTCAGCCCCGGTGTGGATGATCCCGATCGCCAGACAGAAGAGGTGCTGGCCGGGCTGCGCGCCTTTCTGGCGCAGGGAATCTACCCGACCTGGTTCACGCTCAACCTGAGCTGTCCTAATACGGAAGACGATCCGGGCGGCAACCAGACGGCTGAACTGGCCGGGCAGCTGTGTGGTGCAGCGGTCGACTGCCTGCGGCAGGCCGAACCGGAGGCCGGACGGGCAATACCGTTGTGGGTCAAGATCGGGCCGGATTTGAGCGAGGCCCAGTACCGCGCCCTGCTGCGCGTATTTGCGGCGGTAGGCGTGCGGGCTGTGGTCGCCACCAACACGCTCGGCCTGCCCGCGCCGGACGATCCGGCGCTGACGGCGGGCGTAGGCGGCGGGCGGTTGCATACCCCGGCCCTGGCCGCGGTGCGCGCGCTGGCCGAGGAACGGGCGGCGGGCAGCTGGCCGGTGGATGTGATTGCCTGTGGGGGCGTTCTGGATGGCGCAACCTACCGCGATTTTGCCGCGCTGGGCGTCACGGCGGCGCAGTACTGGTCGGCCCTGGTTTATCGGGGGCCGTATGCTGCGGCGCTGATCCAGGCCGAGGTGGGAGGAGATGGGGAGTAGGGAATGGGGAGTAGGGAGTAGGGAATGGCGTTGCAGGTTTGCTGTTTGTGAAAGGCCGGGTCGGGGGGCTGTATTTGATGGTTCGGGGAGTTGAGAACAATGGCTGCTTCTGCTGAGGTTTCGCCGCAGGCGATCGCCCGTGCCCTGCTGGAGATCCGGGCGGTGGTCTTTTCCCCGCGCACACCGGTTACCTTTAAATCGGGCATCCTGTCGCCGGTCTATGTGGATAACCGACGGCTGCCCTTTTGGCCGCAGCAGTGGCGGCTGGTGATCGATGGCTTCTGCCAGGTCATCGCCGAGCAGGGGCTGGATTTTGACGTGATCGCCGGGATCGCGGCGGCGGGCATCCCCCACAGCGCGGCGCTGGCTTACCGCCTGGCAGTGCCATCCGTATTCGTCCGTAAGGAGGCCAAAGGACATGGCCTGCGCGGCCAGATCGAAGGCGGTGACGTCGCCGGGCGGCGCGTGCTGCTGGTGGAGGATCTGGTCACGACCGGTGGCAGCAGCCTGGCCGGCGTTGAGGCGCTGCGGGCGGTGGGCGCGACTGTGACCGACTGCCTGTGTATCACCACCTATGGCTTTCCGGAGGCGTGGGCGGCGTTCGAGGCGGCGGGCGTGCGCCTTCACCCGCTGACGCCGTTCACGGCGATTGCGGCGGAAGCGGTGGCGCTGGGCTACTTTGGCCCGGCGGAACTGGCGCTCGTGGAAGCCTGGCTGCGCGATCCACATGGCTGGCCCGGCGCGGGGCAGGAGGGAACAGCGGGATGAACGCCGTGATCGCCAGGTACAACCGGCGGGTAGACGCCGTCAATTCTCTGCTGTGCGTTGGGCTGGATAGCCAGTTCGAACGGTTGCCGTCCCGCTTCCAGGCTGACCCGCACCCCCAGTATGCCTTCAACCGCTGGATCATCGACCAGACGCATCCCTATGTCAGCGCCTACAAGCCCAACATGGCCTTTTACGAGGCACGTGGCGCGGCAGGCCTGACCGACCTGGCTCTGACGATGGCCTACCTGCGCGACAACCACCCCGATATCCTGACCATCTGTGATGCCAAGCGGGCTGATATCGGCTCCACCAACGAGGGATATGTCGCAGCGATTTTCGACTGGCTCGGCTTTGATGCAGTCACCCTCAATCCCTACCTGGGCCGGGAGGCGCTGACTCCCTTCCTGGAACGGGCGGATCGGGGTTGCATCATTCTGTGCCGCACCTCCAACCCCGGCGCGGGCGAATTCCAGGATTTGCTGGTCAATGGCCGTCCCCTGTGGCAGCTTGTAGCGGAGCAGGTGCGCGATAGCTGGAACACGCGGGGCAACTGTATGCTGGTGGCCGGGGCGACCTACCCGGACGAACTGGCCCGTATCCGCGCCCTGGTCGGGACCATGCTGTTGCTGGTGCCGGGGGTGGGGGCACAGGGCGGCGATGTGGCCCGGACGGTGAGCGCCGGGCTGGCCGCCGATGGCCGGGGGTTGATCATCAACGCCTCGCGGGGGGTGATCTTCGATCCGGATCCGGCAGCAGCGGCGCGCGCCCTGCGCGACGCGATCAATGAACACCGCCCGGCGTAACCCCTGTTCTGCCTTTGGCGATTACTCCGGCTCAGGTTCCCCACAGGTAGCCCGGTAATCCGCGCCGGGCAGGTACTGTGCCCACTCATCGGCGCTCAGGTTGCGCCCGGCGACGCGGCAGGCTTCCTCAGCCCAGATCGTGGTGCCAACATCCCAGCGTGTGAGGACGGTGGTCGTGCTGCCGGCCAGCAGAGTCTGCCCGTCGGCGGTATAAGCCAGGGCAGTGATCCAGCCGCCCTCCCCCGCCAGCGGCGCACCCAGCGCCCGCCCCGCGCCGACATCCCACAGCAGGATACCCCCATCCCGGCTGCCGGTTGCCAGCGTAGAACCATCCGGGCTGAAGGCCGCGCTGAGCACCCAGTGGGTATGTCCGGCCAGCGGTGGGCGGATCGATACGCCGCTGGCGGCGTCCCACAGCCTGACCAGGTTATCCCGCCCGCCGGAAGCCAGCAGCGAACCATCCGGGCTGAAGGCGAGGGTCATCACGGCGGTATCGTGGGCGGGGAAGGCGGCGAGGCGGCGGCCATCCGCCATGTCCCAGAGGATGATCTGTCCATCCCGCCCGCCGGAGGCCAGCCGCCGACCGTCCGGGCTGAAGGCCAGCGCGGTCACACTATCCGCATGGCCCTGCAGCGGGTTGCCGCTGGCAGCTCCTGTGACGGCATCCCACAACAGGATCAGGCCGTCGTCATCTCCGGAAGCCAGTCGTCGCCCATCCGGGCTACAGGCCAGGCTGATCACGGCGCTGGCATGGCCCTGCAGCGGCCCCCCAACCGGCGTGGCTGTGCCATCCGGCTCAACCGCCCACAGGCGCACAGTCTGATCAACGCTGGTGGATGCCAGCCGTGTACCATCCGGACTGAAGACAACCGCCGTGACCAATTCCGCATGGCCTTCCAGCGTGGTTGAGGGTGGCATCCCATCCGGGCCGGCAGCGGCAAGCTGCCACAGCGTGATGGCGTTGCTCTCCGTCAGACCCAGATACTGGCCGCTGGCGGTCGCGGCGAGAGTTCCGTCCGGGCTGAAAGCGATGCTCGCCGCAGCGGGAAGGCTGGCAACGATCGGATGCGCCAGCCGTTGCTGCGGCTCGCTGGCCCACAGGACGACGGCCTTATCCTGCCCGCCGGAAGCCAGCAGCGTGCCGTCCGCGTTAAAGGCCACGCTCCACACGGCGTCGCGGTGGCCATCCAGGGTGGCGGTGAGCTGGCCGCTGGTTGCATCCCACAGGCGGAGGGTGCCATCCATGCTGGCTGTGACCAGGCGCGTTCCGTCCGGACTGAAGGCCACATCCCGGATCCAGCCGTTATGCGCATTCTGAAGTCGACCCAGGGCTTGTCGGGCCTGCACATCCCACAGGATCACGCTGGCGTCAACGCCCACCGAGGCCAGGCGCGTCCCCTCCGGGTTGAAGGCCAGGGCCAGTACCCAGTTAGCGTGGGCGGCCAGCGGATCGCCGAGCGGCTCCCCGGTGGCTGCATCCCACAGGCGGATGGTCTGCTCCTCCCCGGCGGAGGCGATCAGGCGACCATCCGGGCTGAAAGCGACCGCGTACACAGCCGCGGTATGTCCTTCGAGTCGTCGGAAAGTCGCAGGTTCCGCGGTGAGGTCCCACAGGAGCAGCCCTCCTGCCGCATCACCGGAGACCAGTACTCTCCCATCCGGGCTGAAGGCGACAGCCCACACTTCCACGTTGTGCCCGGTCAGCGGCTCCCCCGGCGGCTCTGCGGAGGCGGTCGGCCACAGGCGGATGGTGCCATCGCGGCTGGCCGAGGCCAGCAGCGAGCCATCCGGACTGAAGACCAGGCTGTTGATCCAGTCGGTGTGGCCGATTAGCGGTGGGTCGATCGACTGGCGGGCAGCCACATCCCAGCGGCGGATGGTGCCATCACGCCCGGCGCTGACCAGCAGCGAGCCATCCGGGGAGAAGGCCACGCTGCGTACCCAGTCGGTGTGGCCGTGCAGGAAGGTGATCAATTGCGGCTGGGTCTGCAGGCCGGTCAGCAGGCTGCTGCGCGCTTCAAAAGTGTCGGCGCTATCCAGCGCCTCCAGGCTGAGCAGCAGCGAGAGATCGAGGGCACTGCGGTTGGTGATGGCCGTTGCTGCCAGCTCCCGCGAGCGGGAGATGCGGGCCTGCGCTGCGGTGGCCGCCTGCTGATCGAAGGCGAATTTGGCCAGTCCCAGGGAGACCAGCGCAAAGAGGATCAGGGCGGCGATGAACAGGCGCAGGCGGGCGGCGGCGCGTCGCCGCAGCGCAACGCTGGCATCCAGGTAGGCCGTCTCGTCAGCGTTGAGCGTCAGGCTGGTGCTGGCGCGCCAGGCCTCAAACTGGGCCAGGCGGTTGCCGGTAGCCAGGTAGCTGGGATCGCGCCCGGCGTTGTTCCATTCCAGGATGGCGGTGGCCAGGCGGCGCTGAGTCAGCAGATCGGCGCGGTTCTCCTCCAGCCAGCCCTGTAGCCGCTTCCATTCACGGATCAGGGCTTCATGGGCTACCTCGACGGTCGGCTCGCGGGTCTGCGGGTCGTGGTCAAAGGTTAGCAGGCGGTTACGGCCAAACAGGTCGAGGATTTCGCGGATGACCGGGCGATCCTGTTCCGCAGCCAGAGAGAGCAATGCTGCCCATTTGATGCGTTGGCGCGTAGGCTCTGCGCCCTCGCTGACGGCTACCAGGCGCAGTAGCACCTGGCGGGCCAGCTTCTGATGGGCCGGGGGGAGTTGCTCGTAGAGTTCATCGGCACGGCGGGCCAGCGTGCCGGAGATGCCGCCAGCGGCCTGGTAGGCAGCATAGGTCAGCGTGGAATCCTGCCGTCGCTCGAACAGGTCGGTCAGCGTGTACTGGAGCAGGGGCAACGCGCCCGGCTGTTCGATCACATTGTCGATCAGGGCACGGGCCAGAACCGGCTCGATGACCAGCCCGGCGCGCTCCGCCGGGCGGAGGATGGCCTGCTCCAATTCGCTGGCGTTCATGGGCAGGACGACCTCGGTCTGCTCACGGATCAGGTTGCCGAAGTCCGGGTACAGCAGGGGACGGTCGTAGAAATCAGCACGCAGGGTGATGATGGCATGCAGGCGGCAGTCCGGTGTGGTGACCGCATGGTGCAGGCTCTTGAGGAAACGGGCGCGGACGGCTTCGTCGGTGGTCAGCGTAAAGACTTCCTCGAACTGGTCGATGACCAGCACCAGGTCGGAGACGCTATCGGGCAGAATCTGGTTCACCACCGCCGCCAGGCCGTCCACGCTGCCGCGCAGGCGTTCCGCCAGGTCCGGCGGAGCGCCGAGGGCGATCCGCAACAGGGCGGTTTCCAGCTCCGCAAACGGGTCAGCGCCCGGCTGCATGCGGACGATGAACCAGCGCGCCGAACCGCTGATGTATCCCTGGCGTAGCAGCGGGACAACCCCGGCCTGTACCACGCTGGATTTGCCGCTGCCGCTGGGGCCGACGACAGCCAGGAAGCGCCCGGCGCGGTCGGGGTCCTGTAGCCGCCTGAGCAGCCGCGCAGTCAGGGCCTCCCGACCGAAGAAATCGCTGGCGTCGGCCTCCTGAAAGGCGCGCAGGCCCTTGTATGGGTTCTGCGGTTCCGGCTGCCGGACTTCCAGCACAATTGTCGATGCGTCAGTGGGCAGGTCGCTGGCCTGAGCGGTGACATCGACAGCCTGTATGAAGGGAGTCGGTGAACCGGGGATGATCTGCCGGAAGTCGGCGGCCATGGTCAGGACGTCCTGGTAACGGGCCTCAGGCTCCTTGGCCGTCGCCAGGCGCAGTACGGTATTGACCTCATGCGGCAGTTCCGGGCGCACGAATTGCACCGGCGGCAGCGGGTCATTGAGGTGGCTGCGGATGATCACGCTGGTGTCGGTGTGAGCGAATGGCACGCGCCCGGTCAGGGTGGTATAGAGCACAATACCCAGGCTGTAGATGTCTGTTTGCGGGGTGACGGTCCCTTCCGGGCTGAACTGCTCCGGGGCCATAAAAAGCGGCGTGCCGATGCGCGGCCCCTTGCGCAGCATATCCTGGGCGTCCAGCAGGTTCTTGGCGATGCCAAAGTCGGCCAGGTAGCTGTTGCCATCCTCGTCCAGGAGGATGTTGCCGGGCTTGATGTCCTGGTGGACGATCCCGCGGCGATGGGCGGCTGCCAGCGCCGCAGCAATCTGATCCAGCAGGCGCGCGGTTGCTCCCAGGGACCAGGCGCCTTCCAGCGCCAACCGGTCGTGCAGGTTGCCGCCGCGCAGCAGACGCATGACCAGGTAAGCGCCATCCGGCTCCCGCCAGTAGTCATACAGGGGGACGATATGGGGATGTTCCAGGCGGGCAATAAGCTGGGCTTCCGTTTCAAAGCGGCGGATGAAGTCGGGATGGTTGGCGTATTCGGGCAGGATGGCCTTGATGGCGACCTCGCGATCGATGATCGGCTGCTGGGCGCGGTAGACCGCGCCAAAGCCGCCAACGCCGATCAGGTCGGTAAGCACGTAGCCCTTGATGATTCTGGCTTCGTTTAACTGCATCAGCTGCCTGCCTCGTGGGTGGGTAGTGCCAGGAACCCATCACAAAAGCCGACAGAGAGCTGTCGGTGATGATCCGCCGCCCGGCGCAGCTACTGCTGGAAGTAAACGTAGATGACCAGCGCCCCCAGACGGATCTGGTCGCCACTCTGGAGGACATACGGCATCTGGGCCAGCAGGCGTTTGTTGTTCACCCAGGTGCCGTTGGTGCTACCCAGGTCTTTGATCGTGTAAACGCCGTCAGTATACGCGATCAGCGCATGATTGCGGGATACCCCCGCCCGGGCAGCCAGCCGGGGATCGATCAGCCCCGCTTCGCTTTCCTCGCCGCGTCCCAGCAGGACTGTCTGGCTCTGGTTGAGCAGGATGGGGCGTTCCTGCCCGACGACAAAGAGCGCCAGGGTCGCTGCTGCCGGGGGCGCAGCAGCGCCGGGCGGGGGGGCCGCTTCCGCAGCCAGTTTGAGGATCTCCGTCTCGCCGATCGGTCGGGTGGTGGTATCGCTGCGGCCGGTGACGAGCAACGCGCCACAGTTCACGCAGTAGGCCGCGTCTTCAGCGTTTTCGTGCTTGCAGGTCGGACAGATTTTGACGGTGATCATCAGCCCATGGCTCTTTGCCGGGCAGTCCCCGGCGGGCATCCTGCGCAAAGATCACTTCTTGGTCTGGCCGGGCGGGGTGCCACCCTGACCGGGTGCCGTACCGCCCTGACCGGGCGGCGCCGCGCCGTCCAATCCCGGTGGCAGCGCGGGAGATGAACCGGAAGCGGCAGATTCCGCGGCAGCAGCAACGGTGGCACTGCTGATTACCCCTCCCGCCTCTGCCACCGCTTCCAGCATCTGGCTGATCTGGGAGACCTGCATCGGGTTGGCAACGGTCACCGGACTGCCCAGCAGGCTCAGCGGCAGGGCCTGGAACAGGGTCAGGTCATAGGGCGCAGGCGGCGACGGCGGCGCAGTGGGGATCAGGTCATCCCCCAGCGGGATACTGACCTGCGTTCCGGCGAAGACCGGCTGCTGCCGTCCCGCCGCTTCGACAACGGCCCAGCCGTCGAGCACGCTCATGGTCATCTGTCCGCCCTGCTCGGCCTGGAGGTACGCCGTGGCGCTCATCTGGATGTTGACTTCGTTGATCAGCAGCGTGACTTCAGCCACCCCTTCCGCCGTCTGGATCAGCAGGCCGCTCTGCGGGCTTTCCGGGCAGGCCGCGTCATTGACGCCGCTGCGAAAGTAGAAGACCTGCATCGGGCCGTAGAAGGGCGCCCACGATTCCACCACGTTCAGCGTGTTGATATCCTCGTCGGTGGTCAGGTTGGCGGCATACGTCCAGCCGACCCGGTCGCTGTCAGGCAGGGCCACCCGCAGCCAGGAATTATCGGCCAGGCGGGCTTTGGCCGTGACCGTCTGGCCGGGCTGCAGGATACCGATCACACCAACCTCAGGCGACGGCCCCAGGCGTACATTGACCGGCGTGCGGGTGGCTACCGTGACCTGGATGGTGGGAGCCGGTTCCACCCGGTTATTGATCTCCACGTCCCCGAACAGCAGAAAGGTGACGGGCTGCGGGCTGGCATACTGCATGTAGGCGCGCAGGTTCATCAGCGCCACCCCCCACAGCCCGCTTTCCAGATCCATCGGGCTGAGGCGGATGGTCTTCAGATCAAGCAGTTCGGCGATATCCCCCTCACGGGTGAACGAGAAACGCTCCGGCGGCACATGATCCTGAGGTAGCGCGTCGACCAGCACGTGACCGTAACAGGCCTGGTTCACGCCGAGACGTTCGCAAAGCTGGTTGGTGGTCGCCAGCGCGATTTCCACGATCTGGGGACAGGCGCCGGTGGTGGTTCCGCCGGACTGAGCCTGGAGGGTGGGTAAGGGCGCGAGGATCAGCAGGACGGCGACGATTCCTCCGACTTTCATAGCCATCTGGTTCATGGTTGTCTGTCCTGTCATCACAACAACCGGTTGCCGGGCGAGGCATTCTGGCAGGTCGGGCAACACCCTGGGACTGCCTGCGGCCTCTAACCTGTAAACCGCCCTCGCTCCGGCAATGTCACGGCCTGCCCCGGTTACTCAGTCAGGCTGCCGCCGGTGACTTCATTATATATCGCTTCAGCTGGCCCTGGCAGTGAGGTTAGATAACCCGCCAGGGCCAGCCGGAGTCTCTGCTAGTTGACCGTGATCGTCACAGTTGCTACGTTCGAGTACGCTGCCCCGTCGTAGGCACGGTAGGTGAATGTGTCTGTGCCGGTATAGTTCGAGTTCGGCGTATAGGTGAAGGAGCCGTCAGCACCGAACGTCAGCGTACCGTTGACGGGGGAGCTGTCCAGGTCTGCTGTCAACGAGGTGCCCTCCACATCGGTGTCGTTGTCCAGCACGCCGGGCGCAGCGACGTTAAGCGTGCCGTTCTGGCTGACGGAGTACGAGTCGTTGTTGGCCACCGGCGGGTCATTGACCGGGGTGATGGTGATGGTGACCGTAGCGGTGGCCGTGCCATCCTTGCCGTCGCTGACCGTATAGGTGAAGCTATCGGGGCCGTGGTAGTTGAGCTGCGGCGTGTAGGTGAAGGAGCCGTTGGCGTTCAGCGTCAACGAACCATACGCCGGGTTGGTGGCGACGGCGGCGGTCAGTGTGTCGCCATCCGGATCGCTGTCGTTGTCCAGCACGCCGGGCGCGGTGACCTCCAGGAGGGTGTCCTCGGCGGTCGTGTAGATGTCATCAACAGCAACAGGGTTGTCGTTCGCGCTGCTGGCGGCGATGTCATCGATCCACCAGCCGTCCCCCGTCGTCGTGCTCAGGGCGTACAACCGGAAGCGCAGGGCCAGCAGGGCGCTGTCGCCGGTGAAGGTCACCGGGCCGAGTTTAGCCTCGATCGGCGCTCGCAGGGCCACCTGCCGCAACTCCCAGCCGGTGCTGGCCACTGGCCCGCACCGCGGACTGGCAACCGCGATCCAGGTATCAAAGCTCACGTACGGCAGGGAGACTTCCGGCACGATGCAGGCCATGCCATCGGCCAGGTCGTACTGCTCGTACCAGGATAGCACCGGTTGGGCAGCGCCGGTGAAGTCGATCAGACCGTCCAGGGTCAGGGCCACGTCATCGCGGTAGGCATAGTCTCCGGCCGGGCTGTCGTGGAAGGAGAAGCTCCCCGCGCCCTGAGAGTCGCCGCTAAGCCCCCAGGTGCCATCCGGTACCCAGCCAGCCATGCTGTCGGCATCCTCGGCGAAGGTGGTATACGGGATCTCGGTCGGGCTGTAGAGCTGGACGGACACATCGTCGATCCACCAGCCATCAGCCACGGCATCGTGTTGCAGCGCGTCCAGGACGAAGCGGATGCGGATGAGCTTGCCCTTGAAGGGCCGCAGGTCGACCTGCCGGCGATCCCAGGACAGGACGCTGTCAAAGTAACGCTGGTAGACCTCCGTCCACGGTGACCAGTTGCTCCAACCCGGCCCATCCCACACAGAAACCTGCACGCGGGCATAGTCATACTCGGCCAGGGCATAGCGATCCCACCAGTACAGCACCGGGAAGTCGCTGGCGCCCAGGCCGCGCAGATCGATCGGCTTGATCAGTTCCAGCACCGACCAGGTATCGGTTGTGTAGTTGCCGCCCGGGCTGTCGGTGAGCGCATAGGCGCCGCCGTGGCGGTTCTCGTTGCTCATGTCCCAGTGACCGCCCATCCGCCAGTTGGGGGTGCCTTCCATATCGTCGCTGAAGGGCAGGCTGTGCGGGTTGGTCAGATCGGTGTACTCCGCCAGGCGGATGTCATCCAGCCAGACGCCATCGGCAACGGCGTTGTCGACACGCGCGTCCAGCCGGAAACGCAGGTAGAACGGCGTGCTGATGTACGGCGTCATGTCCACCGAGACCCGCTCCCAGGCCAGCTGGCGGTTGAACTCCACCCAGGGCACTGCGGAGGACGTGGCCGAACCGGGCGCTTCGGGATTGGTCGAGCCGTCGTTGGGCCGGTACTGGTACGACCAGACTGTCTGCCATGTCGCGCCCATGTCGGTCGAGATTTCCGCGTAGAAGCCGTCCCCGGCGGCAATGTCGCGCCGGTACCAGAAGCTCAGTTCCGGCTGGGTGGCGGTGCCGGCCAGGTTGAAGCGCCTGACCGTCTGCAGGATGCTGTTGCTTTCGTGCAGGTACGTCCGGCCGGGCGAGTCCGACCAGGCGGCGAAGCCGCTGTAAACGCTCTCCGGTGAGATTGTCCACATGCCGCCAGCGAACCAGTTGTCCCCGCCCGCTTCCATGCCGTCAAAGAACGGGTAGGCGAAGAAGCCGTTGTCGTGGTTCTGGATGGCGACATCGTCGATCCACCAGCCGCTGGATTCATTGACCGCATCGGAGGTCAGCCGGAAGCGCAGGTAGAACGGCTGCGTCTGGTAGCCTGTCAGCGGGATTTCCTGGCGGGTGAAGGCGACGTTGGAGGTGCCGGTGACCATCGGCTCGCCGGTTAGCGGCGTCCAGGTCACTTCGTCGTAGGAGATGTCGACGAAGAGGCTATCACCGAGGCCCAGGCGCCAGGCATGGTAGAAGACCAGTTCCGGGTTGGTCGCCACGGTGGTATCGGTCAGGTCAACCACGCCGTTGAGTTGCAGGATGTACTCCGCGTTGGCGCCGTAGTTGCTGTAGGGGCTATCTGACCAGGCGCCGATGCCGCTGCGGGTGTTCTCGCTGGTGATGGCCCAGCGACCACCCGGCAGCCAGTAGCGGTTGCCGCTCTCCATATCATCGAAGAAGCCGATGGTGTATACCTGCGGCGCCCTCTGGTCGATCAGGATTTCGTCGATCCACCAGCCCTGTTCGGTGCCGGGATCATCGCCGCCCTGCATCATGAAGCGGAACTCGATCGTCTTGCCGGTGAAGTCTAACGGGCCAACGGGCACACCGCTGGTCATGTTCTCGCCATAGAAGTCGGCCAGGTTAATAACCTCGCGGACCCAGTCCAGTCGGCTTTCCGGCCCCTGATGTAGCCGTCGTCCGTACCAGGTGGTTGTCCCGGCCTCGCGGATCTGGAGCCAGGCGATGTCGCTGGCGTCAGCCAGCACCCAGCGGTTCCAGAAGCTCATCTGCGGCGAGGCGGTCAGGGTAGATAGATCGACCGTGCCGCGCAGTTCCAGGTGGCAGCGGGTATCCGGATAGTAATTGATGCCCGGATAGTCTGTCCAGGAGGGAACATTCCCCTGGTAACCGGTCTCATTCGTCATCGCCCAGCCGCACAGGCCGCGATCCTCGTTGGTGCCATCATGCGGAACGAAGATCACCAGCGCGTTGCCGGTGTATTCGGCGTACTCGACCACGATGGTGTGCTCGACACCGCCGGAGAAGGTATGGGTGATGCTGGTCTCGTAGCGACCGGCCCCCAGCACCCACTGGTCGATGACCGGCGTGCCGTCGATGAAGACACGGATGGCGTCATCGGCCATGACCTTGAAGGTGGCCGTGAAGCCGTTCTCCACGCCGAAGGAGCGTGTCCAGCGGGCGATGAAGTTGTCGGTACGCCAGGGGTTAGCGGCACCGCAGTCGCCGCCCGGTGCCGGGCCGCCGCTACCCCAGTTGAAGGCTAGCGGTGCGTCATAACGCTGGGAGACGGTGCAGTCGGGCGGGGTGGCGATAGCCGCGTTGACATCGGCGATGCTCGCGCCGCTCCAGTCCCACCACTCCACCTGCCAGTCCTCATAACCCATGAAGACCGCGCCGTTGTTCAACCGCCACCAATCGCGGTTGGCTTCTGCGACCGGGTCCCAGAAGGGGGCGTCAAAGTCGAAGTCCGCCGGGACGGGGGTTGGCACCGGCGTGGCCGCGCTGGCGTTAACGATGAGGGTCACCGTCGCTGTGGATTGCACGCCGCTGGCGTCGGTGATGGTGTAAGTGAAGGTGTCGGTGCCCACGAAGAAGAGGGGTGCCCGGTATTCGAAGTAGTCATCGCGACCGGCGCCGACGCCGGTTGCGCCATTGGTGATCAGCCGGACCTGGCCGCCCTGTGTGGTGGTCGCATCAAAACGGACGATATACAGATCGTTCGGCTGCTGGGCACCGTCATTGGCCAGGACATCCACAATCCTGACCCAGCCAGCGTTGGAGACGATGTCAATATCGTCAACCGCTGTTGGCTGCCACGACAGTGGGTCGGTGCCGTTGCATAGCTCTTCACCGTCGGGAATGCCATCGCCGTCGGTGTCTGCCTTGGTGGGATCGGTGCCGTAGACAAACACTTCTTCGCCGTCCCACAGCCGGCGCCCGCAACTGTTCACCGAGTCGCCGTCGGTGTCGGGGTTCGTGGGGTTGGTGCCCAGGATTTCCTCCAGGCCGTTGTTCAACCCGTCGCCATCGGGGTCGTCGGTGGAGGAAAAGTTCAGGTGGCCAAACCAGGTCATCTCCCAGGCGTCTTCCAGCCCGTCCGGCTCCGTATCGGAGATCGTCGCCAGCAGGGTGATATCCTTGACGATGGTGCGCCGGGCAGTGAAGTTGAGCGTGATATTCGGCCAGATGCTGCTGAGAAACGGGGTGATCAGGTTGACAGTATTGGTACTGACAATTTGCAGGATGTCGCCGTTGTCCAG
>FWPV01006218.1_pt1 | contig 22993 bp, 22 predicted proteins | sample 2228371 | NCBI WGS metagenome assembly FWPV01 (sample SAMEA103939776, study PRJEB20133) | metagenome | reverse complement strand
GAGGGAGCGCGCCGTTCCGCCACGATTCGGTCCCTGTTTTCATTCCATCTCTCCCAATCATCAGGAGGTCCCAAAGGAAAGAGTTCTGCAGGAGCCCCTTCGCTGAGGGCTAAGGTTTTATTCGAATCGACCCTCACCCTGCCATCCTGACTTTCGGTATAAACGGATCCTTGAAAAACAGAGATGTCTGTATGGCGGTCGTCCAGAATATGAATTTGAAAGAGGGCACTTTCATACGCCCTGACCGATGACATGGGTGTGTCAATTTGAAGAACCGTTCCTCGCCTGCCTCTGAAATTGGCATAGACCCGTCCCTCTGCAAGATAGAGTTGATAGGAATCCTGGTCGAGGGTGAGAATATCCAGAGCAGTCCTCTCGTCCAATCTCAGAACGGTTCCATCTCTGAGTTGCAATTCGGCTCGGCCTTCCTCAGGGACCCAGATTCGGTCTCCATCTTGTAAAGGCATATTCAGGGATGCCGGTGCCCAGCCCCCTGTATCCTCTGTATTGATCTGGACATCTCCTTCTATGAGGCTGATGCGCAATGTGCCGAGGTTGGATGGGTGGGACCATGTGGGGAAAAAGATAATTGCCACGATGAATATGATCCATCTCATTGTCTTCATAAAGAACCCTCCTTTAGTGAATCAAAAACATATATGGTATCATCCCTTTAACGAAACGGGCTTCGTTGCCGTCACCCTCACCGATGCACTGCTTCATTTTCATGGTTGGCGGAGGACCCCCGCAGCCGTTTTCACCTTTTTTTAATTATAAACGTTTTATCAATTAGACGAAAGGAGGATATATTTTATTCGATTCCGCTCAAGGAAGCCTTTCCCTTCTCCGAAAATTACAAACGAAATGAGTCGTGTGTCATTGCGAGGAGCAGAGCGATGAAGCAATCCCTTTTATAGATTACCACGCTTCGCTCGCAACGACTTCGTCGGATTGCCAAGCCTTCCAGGCTCGCAATGGCTGTAACAATATTTACTTCGTTTGTATTATCAAATTGTTTTGAGGATCGGGAAGTCTGAACCTCTTTCGAAAGTTCGACGCAATGAGAAAGGGTATGTTATACTCCATTCATCATGCTGGATTGCGATGTGATCATCGTCGGTGCAGGAATGGCAGGATTGACCTGCGGTTGCCTTTTGGCACAGAGAGGGCTTCAGGTTCTCATTGTAGAGAAGAACCAGAAAATAGGTGGTTGCTGTTCGTCGTTTCAGAAAGACGGTTTTTCTTTCGACCTCTCTGTTCAATCTCTCGGCGAATGTCAGGAGGGAGGACGGATCTGGAATTTGCTCAAAAGATTGGATCTTCTGGGCCAGATCGATTTTATTCCTCTCGAACCGGCAAGAGAGTATCACTTTCCAGGCCAAACCATCATCCAGTCCTCTCGCCTCGAGACACACATTGAAAATCTCTCCCGACTCTTTCCGAGAGAACGGAAGGGGATTGAACGGATTTATGGGATCTTACAAAAGATCTTTTATGAATTTTCTCATCTTCCCTCATCCCTGAACTGGTTTGATCCGTCCTCTTTTTCGTCCCAATTCCCATTGCTTTTTTCCTATAAAGAGAAAACCTTTAGCCAACTGCTGGATGAACATATTTCCCATCCTTTTTTAAAGACCATTCTGGCCATTCGGAGTTCCTATGCCCTCCTTCCTCCTGAAGAGATTTCGGTCTTAGGCATGGCTGGCATTGAAATGTCGTATTTCCATCATGGCGTTTCCTGCGTTCGGGGAAAGGTAGAAGAGCTTCCCCTTGGGATGGGATGTGCTTTTGAGAGAATGGGTGGAAAGATGATGCTCCAGCAGGAAGTGGAAAAGGTCTTCATAGAAAAGAGAAGAGCCATTGGCATTCGGGTCCGGGGTGGTCAGGAATTTAGAGGAAAGGTCGTTGTCTCCAATATCGATGCGCGGCGGACTTTCTCCTCTCTCCTTGATGAAGAGGATCTTCCCGGAGGGTTCCGCTCTAAGTTGAAGGGGATGAGGCCATCGCTCTCCTATTATATTCTCTACCTCGGGATTGATGGGGAAGTAAGGGACTTTCCGGTGTCGAATAATGAAATCTTTTTCGAGGATGAGTTGACAAAGGAGTATCATGCCCTTTATGAAAATCGTTTCTTCAGGGAAGCTCCCTTTTATCTTCTGATCCCCTCCCAGGTCAACCCATCCCACGCTCCTGAGGGGAAGAGTACCCTCTGTTTAAGCATCAAGGCTCCTTATCATTTTGAAGAAGGATGGGACCAGAAGGCCTCCGATCGCCTCTCTCAAACACTTATTGAAAAGGCATCTGCCTTCATCCCGGACTTGCGGGAAAGGATCCTCGTCAAAGCGGAGACGACTCCTGTGACCATTGAGCAATGGACAGGGAATCATCACGGAGCCGCTTATGGATGGGCACAGATTCCAGGCCAAGCTGGAATCTATCGCCTCCCGAGGGCGACCCCCATCCCGAATCTCTTTTTGACCGGACACTGGACCTCTCCAGGCGGAGGGATTGCTGGAGTGGTTGCTTCCGGAGAATTGACAGCAGAGGTGATTTGGAACAGATTTGAGAGAGGAGAATTTTAAATGGATCGAAAAACTTATCTCTATGGGCTTTGTCTTTTAGTTCTTTCCCTTTTCCTCTGGGGATGTCCTAAAAAGGTTGCGATGGTTCCTCCTGAAAGGCTCCCTTATGAAAATCCAATGGCTAAATTTCTTGAAACCTTCTCCCCTGCAGAGTCTCTGCAAGCAAGGGTTTCCATACGGATCGAAACGGTCAGAGATGGGGAGGAGATGAATTTCCTACTCAATGGATTCCTGCTCTACCAAAAACCGGAAAAATTCAGACTGATCGGCTATCATCCTCTGGGGATGGGGCTCTTCGATGCGCTCTATCGGAATGGCGAATTCTTTCTTTTGATCCCCCCCCAGAAGAGGGCCTATGTGGGTGAAGTCCACCAATTTGGGGACCTCATGGCGAAAGCCGGTGACATCAAAATCTCCTCGGACAAGGTTAAAGAAGAAGACATTCCAGGTTGGATCCATATTGAATTGATGGAGAAGGAAACCCGAATTGAGCTCAGGCTGAGAGGGGTTTCTACCAATCTTCCCCTGGCTGAGGAGAATTTTGAATGGATCGTTCCAGAAGGGGTGGACGTGAGATCGATCGATCGACTCCTCAAAGGAAGGAAACGGAGATGAGGATTGCTCTCATTGTTCCCAGATGGCCGAAAGACAGCTTCTGGGATGTGATCGCTTTTAAGTTTCCCCTTCTCTCCACTTCTCTTCTCGCAGGGTTGACTCCCTCCAAACACGAGATCGTAATTGTCGATGAAAGTCTCTCCGAGATCCATTTCGATCAGGAGGTCGATCTCGTTGGCATCACCGCCATGACCCCTCTGGCCCCAAGAGGATATGACATTGCCGACGAATTTCGGAGAAGAGGAAAAAAGGTCATCATCGGAGGTATTCACGCCTCCTGGCTTCCTGAGGAGGCGAAGCGCCATTGTGATGCGGTGGTCATAGGAGAGGCAGATGAGATCTGGCAGGAGATTTTAGAAGATGCCGAAGCGGGGAGGTTGAAACCATTTTACCAGCAGACAGAGAGGACCGACCTGAGCCGACTCCCGATTCCTCGAAGAGATCTCCTTCCTTCCAAAGGTTATCTCTTTCACAACTTAATTCAGACGACGCGAGGTTGCCCTTTTGACTGTGAATTCTGCTCCGTCACAGCCCTGCATGGGAAAACCTATCGCATGAGGCCCATCAGCGAAGTGGAAAAGGAGATCCAATCGTTAGAACGTTCAAAAGCCTATATCTTTTTTGTGGATGACAATATCATCGGAAACCACTCCTATGCGAGAGAACTTCTGACCATGCTCTCTCATTATCGATTGCGCTGGGTCAGCCAGGGGCCCATCCATATTGCCGAAAACGAAGAGCTTCTCTCTCTTCTCACAAGAGCTGGATGCCACGGGCTCTTTATTGGCTTCGAAAGCCTTCGTGAGGAAAACCTCGAACAGATGGGCAAGCGAATCAACCGGGTAAATTTCTATGCGAGAGGAATCCGAAAGCTTCACGATGCAGGCATTGGAGTCTATGGCTCCTTTGTTTTTGGATACGACTACGACGATATCTCTGTTTTTGACGAGTTTTTAGAGTTTGCTCAACGAAATGGCATTGATGGTGCTTTCCTTCCGATTCTCACACCTTTCCCGGGAACTCGAATCTATCAAAGGTTAAAACAGGAGGGAAGGATCCTTACAGAAGACTGGTCGAAATATGACATGGCAACGGTCGTCTTTCGACCGAAACGAATGACGGTCGAAGAACTGCAGGAAGGGTTCTGGAAAGTGAATCGATCCTTCTATTCTCTTCCGTCCATGGGGAAAAGAATTTTTCACCCCTTTCACCTCCGGAGAAGCCTCATCATATTTGGTCCAATGAACCTTGGTCTCTGGCCTGCTGTTCGAAAAGCAGAACGGTATTTCCAAACAATCCGTAAAAGCTCCTGAAGATTTCGATCTAACCTGACAAAAACATCCGGGAAGAAGGGATTGAGATCAGACAATTTTCCTCAACATTGGATTTGTTCTCCTTTGTCTCGATGCCCCCTGTTGCCTTGACAATCGGTGCCGTTTCATCTATATGATTAATGAATCATATATACATGGAGGAGCTTGATGGAAGAGAGGGTTCTCGAAATGAAAGCAGAAATGTTAAAAGTCCTGGCCCAACCCACCCGGTTGAAGATCCTTGAGTTTCTGCGGAAAGGGGAACGTTGTATCTGTGAGATCGTACCGGCCATCAACGGAGAGCAATCCAATGTGTCACGGCACATCTCTTTGATGCAGAAAAGCCACCTGGTGACAACCCGCAAGGATGGGGTAAGGGTCATGGTGAAGGTAAAAGATCCAAAGGTTTTCGAAATTTTAGACAAAGTCAGTGCGATCCTGAAGAATCAGATGAAGGACCAGGAGAAACTCCTCGCTCGCATTTGATTCTCATCAAAGGGGACATTTGAAATATTTCTTCTTAAATTGATCTATGATGGGCTGGAGGCTGTAAAAGCGTATATCCCCCTCCATAGATGGAATAAGCCAATAGGGAGCCGTGAGAAGTCATCCCTTTCAAGCCTCGTGCAAGCGGATTCCATGTAAAGGGTTGTAAGATATGAAAAAGCTGACGATATTTCTTTTTGCTTCAATATTCTTTTTTCTCCCTCTGACTCATGGCGAAGAACGCCCATCGGTGACCCTCCAGATCTACCTCTTCTATGCGGAGGATTGCCCCAATTGCAATGCCCTCCTTCAGAGTTATATTCCCACCTTAAAAACGGTCTATCCTTTTCTCGATGTCAAGACCTTTGACATAGCCCTTCCGGCTTATTATGAAGCCTTATCCAGGCTTGAAAACAGGTTTCAGCGAAAGGCGGAAGAACTGCCCGTTCTCTTTATCGGGGATCAGATGCTCTCAGGGGAACGGGAGGTCATGGAAAAACTGGACACACTGATTATCGAATACCAGTTGAGGGGTTCGCTTGCTCCGGCGCTGCCTCCCCTCGAAATCCCGGCGACGGTGATGACTTCAGAAAAGAAGTTCTCTGTAGAGATAGCTTACTTTTATCAAAGGGGATGTTCAAAGTGTGATCGGGTCAGCTATTTACTGAAGTATTTGAATCAAAAGTATCCTCATCTCCATATTCAAACCGTCGATTTGAATACGGATGACGGAAAACGTCTGAATGAAACCCTATCGAATCGGCTCGGCCTTCCTCCAGAAAAGCGTTTGATTGCCCCGAGTCTCTTTATCGGCAACGATTATCTTTCTCCTGAAGAGATCACGGAATCCAAAATCGAAGCCCTCATCGGGGCTTATGAAAAGATGGAGACAATACCCACGCTCCAGGTGGCAGAGGAGGAGATGCAGCGCGCGGAAACATCGATGGTGGAACGGTTTCAATCGTTTGAAGTTTTCGCCATTCTTGCAGCCGGTTTGATCGAAGGGTTAAATCCCTGTGCCTTGGCTACCCTCGTCTTTTTTATTTCTTATCTCACTCTGCTGGGCAGGAGGCGAAAAGAGATCCTCTGGGTGGGTATGGGCTTCACGGGTGCGGGTTTTATCACCCATTTATTGCTGGGTCTTGGCATTCTCACGTTTGTTCAACAATTTTCTTTTTTCCCTCTTTTTTCACGGATCGTCTTTCTTGCCACCTTCGGCCTTTCTCTTGTGCTGGGTATTTTGAGCCTCTATGATTATATACAAGTAAAGAGGGGACGGCCTTCCAAGATGGCCCTTCAGGTACCGGATTCCCTTAAGAGGAAAATTCACCGGATCATTCGGACAAGAGAGGAGGACTTGGAGGCAGGGGAGGAAGCAAAGACAAAGCGTTTCTTCATTGCCGCCGTGACGGTGGGTTTTATGGTGACCCTGTTGCAATCCACCTGCACCAGCCAGGTCTATCTCCCGACCATCCTCTTTGTCACGCATCTCCCTGCGCTTCGGAGCAGTGCTCTCTTCTATCTCGTTCTATACAATCTTGTCTATATCTTGCCTCTTGTGATCATCTTCGTCATCGTCTATTGGGGCACCACGTCTCAACAATTAGGGTTCTTCCTCCAGAGGAGAACCTCGACCATCAAACTGTTCACCGGCCTGTTCTTCTTCGGTTTAGCGGGGATCCTCCTGTTCGTGCTGCTGTGAGGATATCACCCTCCTACCGTCCTACCAAATCATCCTTCCTTTCCCCTGTTTCGTCGATCCTGAGAAGATTTTCGTCATTACGGAGGTAACGGGAGAGATCGACGAAGCTTTTCCGCCTCTGAATGTCACCATAAAAAAATATCTTTTCAATCATCCGGTGAGATCAAGATGTAACCTCTGAGTCATTTGACCACCATCACTGTGCATGGTGCCAGCCGTGTGATATTTTGAGAAGTGCTTCCCCATACCCGATCATAGATTTTTGAATGGCCCATAAATCCTATGATCACCAGACCAAAATGGTGCTCCCTGGCAAAATCTACAATGGCTTGAACTTCATGGCCCGGGACGACATGGGTATGAAGAGTAACCCCTTCTCTTGTTGCCATTTCTTTAGCTTCTTGATTGATTCGGGCGAAGTAGCCATTTTTCTCTGCCTTGGCTTCGAGGACTTCTCCGATCGTCGCGGCATAATGGGGGAGGTCTTCTTCCACGGAGATGGAATGAAGCTCTGCCCCTAAATGTTTAGCCAGATGGATGGCAGTCATTAACGCCTTTTTGGCTCCCTCCGATCCATCATTTCCAACCAATATTTTCTGATTAAACATCTTCTCCTCCTGTCTTTTTATTCGCCTGATGTCCGTTATTGTTTTCCTCTTTCATCACATGGGTGGGATAGAACCATTTCTGGGCAATGAAGGTGGGAAGAATGGCGCTCGCCACCACCGCTGCCACCAGAACGGAGAACTGGGTTTGATCAATCATGCCCGTCGAAAGTCCGAACATGGATGAGATGGTCCCCATGGTGAGACCGGTGCTCATCAGAAGGGTAGTAAACATCGCCTCCTTCCTCACAAAACGCCGCGCAAAGGGATAGATACCCGCAATCTTGGTCAGCTGTTTGACCCCGAAGAGGACGAGGAATAATCCAAAATGATGATAAAGCATCTTGAGCGAAATATTGATCCCTCCATTGATGAAAAAGAAAGGGGTGATCATGGCAAAGGCAATGATCCGGAGTTTCCTCTGGAGAAGGCGATTCTCGTTGAAGGTTTTAGAAAGGACCAGACCCATTACGAAGGCAGGCAGAATGGCATGGCTCGACCCTAATTGCGAAACATAGATGAAGAGGAAAAGAATGAAGAAGAGAAATTTGATTTCCGGTTCAATCACCCGTTCACCGTATCTTCTAAAAAGAAGGGGAGAGATTCTGGGCATGAGAAAGATGACCAGGACGGAAGTTCCGGCAAACACCAGTGTCAGAAGATGAAATTCCGCAAAGAGGAGGCTTAAAGCCAGTGCAGTACCCAGATCGGTAATAAAACAGGATGCCATGAGGATCTTTCCGATTTCATATTGGGTGAGTCCGGTTTCAACCAACACCGCATAGATGACGGCAAGGGAGGTGGTGGAAAGGGCGATCCCTCCAATGATGGAGGCATTCAGGCTCCAATGGGCGACCCAGTAACAGTAGGCAATCGTCCCCAGAAAGGGGGCGAGAAATGAGATACCTCCGATCAGTAAACTCTCTTTCGCTTTTTCCCTTAAAATGACAAGGTCCACCTCTGCCCCTGCGAGGAAGGTCAACAGGATTCCTCCAAATCCTGCGAGAAAGGTCAACCAAGGGGTGGGCGACAGATTGAGAAAATTCCCACCGATCACCCCAAGCGTGATTTCAATGAGAGCGACGGAAATGCCTGTCTCCACAGAGATGAGGCTTCCAAGAAAGATGAGTGAGGCAATGATAAGGGCGCTATAATGATCTGACATAAAAAAACTCCTCCAGAAATTTTCCTGGCAGGAGTCATTTGAAAACATGTTTTAGAGACTCCTGCCAAAGGATTCGCAGGAGTCATCAGCCTCATCGGCGGTTAAACGGTGAACTCCATCACCTTAAGGATTTTTATCTCATGCCCCATGACCTCGGGGCATCCAGGACCTATGAGAAAGGGCCTTCGGTCAGGGTTGGGGTGAAGGCTAAGAGACCAGTTTTGTCTACGGGTAAGGGTTATGTCCAATGATTTAAAACCCTTACCATAACCTACAAACGAAACCGGCATCCTTGCCCTGACCTGAACCAGAGATTTATTTTCTCATTAAATTCAGCAGTGCATCGGTTAGGGTGACGGTTACAAAGCCCGTTTCGTTTAGCGTTTAAGGGTTACATTAAATTCTTTAAGCATAAGACGTGACCGAATGACGATACGGGCATCCTTACCGTGACCGTTAGAAGTAACCTATTTTCCAACTAACTTAACCATTTCAAAGTCCCCCTGTCAAGTCTGAATCGCCTCACCTGTTTTGATCATCCCTCATTCACTGACCCTCTAAGCCGTTCAGAGAAGATATGTTCTTCTCCATTTCTCTTAACAGAAGCCATCCCGAAACGGCATGGTAGGTGCTTTCGATAAAGGGAAAACTCATCGGGGCCCGGCCGAATCCACCACTCTTGGTCTGGCAGTTGAGAATATATGCCCGGCAGTCATCCATCCTCAAAGGGGAAGCATCGAGTTTTGATAAGATTTCAATGGCACAATAAGTATTTTCCATAAACGACGTCGTTCCAGGATAGAATCCAAATCCCCCATCTCCATTCTGGCAGGATTGGACCCACTGAACAATTTCTTCTTTTTCGAAAGGAACCTGATGATTCATCCAGAGAGACACCTTCTTGCGGAGGGCTTGTAAATTATCTTGTTGACGAAGAAACGGAGGGAAAAGAGAGGCGAGAGGCTTCAACAAAGGGCGGCTTAATAGCTTATGGATTTCATCGAAGAAGTATTGTCCATCCAGGGTCTGTCCAGCGGGATTATCCTGATGCAAAAGAGATCGCAAAGGAGACGGAAATTCAAGGTGTAAGATGACATGGAGGTAGGTCAGCATGTAAATGGTCCTTGGGCTATGGATTTGCCTCCAGTCCACATTCTTCAGGTATTGACTCGTCTTGGCTCGGTGAATTTTACGACGTAACAATTGCAGGGTCCGAATGGCATAATAGGTGTCCTCAATGTCAGGATAAAGGTCAGGGACAAGGCTGAATCCGCCCTCCTCCTTTTCGCGATCCTTAAGATAGTTGATAATCGCTGTCGCGTTTAACGAATGGTTCTGTCCTCTTTCCATCAATCACAATCAAAAAGGTTACTCCCTTTATTGTATCACCGAAAGGGTATCCGTCCTTTCGTAAAGAAAGGGGGGGTATGAGGGAGCTTTCTCCGTCTGGATTCACTTCAGAGAAATCGTCATTCACCTTCAGAGACCTCGCCGGTTTCAAACAACAATTCGTCGCGTTCGTAGTCGTCGAATAAGTAAGCCGGCTTGATGGATTCCCATCCTTCCCGAAGGTCAGGAGGCGAAACTTCTGCGATCTTTTGAGATAATTCCTCTCCGATGATTGTTTTGGTCAGGGCGATGACCGCCCGAGCAGCTGCGTCGGCCTGTTTTAAATCTTTCAAATTTGCCATCTTCATGACCGCTTCAAGGAATTCTTTTCGCGTCTCCATTTTCGACCTCCTTCTGTCAAAAAAAAACTTCTACCCAAGGGGTAGAAGTTATTGGCCCTAATAAGAACCCATTACCAAAGTCATTAGGGCGGTTATGGCTAACTTCACAGCCTATATATATTATCTTCGGGTCATTCTGAGATGTCAAGAAGTTTAAATGGGATCTCTGAAAAAATATGGAGAGCCATGTTTAGAACCCTACCTTCCCACTCCTCCATGAGACTTTTTCAGAGATCTCTAAGAGTGACGGAGTGGCTTCACAGGCAGAAAAAAGAGGGAAAAGAGGTCTCCCTTATCTTCCCAGATAACGCTCAAGCGTGCTATCTGGAGTGAGACCGACAAACATATCGCCATTAATGATCTTCGTGGGTGTGGAGGTGAGTCTTAGCCGTTTTGCGAGAGCCATATCCTCCAGGACACGATTTTTGGCAATCCCTGTTTCCAGAGCTGCCTGAAAGGGCTTTAGATCATATCCTCTGGCTTTTAAAAGTTGCTCCACCTTTGCTCTCAGTGACTTTTTCTCAAGGGTGGCTACATTCTGCTGACCTTCTTTTGTAAAAAAGAAATCGTGAACGACCCAGAAGGCTTCATGATTGATTTCGTAAGCGGCGGATGCCATTTCCGAAAGTTCAAAAGTCCTTCCCTGTTGTTGAAAAGGAAAATGTTTAAAAATGTATTTAAATGCCTGAGGATGGCGTTTCATCAGTTCCATAAACTTTGTCCAGGAATCTACACAGTAGGGACACTGAAAATTAGAAAACTCCACAATGGTCACTTTGGCTCCCTCTTTTCCAATCCATGGAGATTTTTCCATCTCCAGGAGGCTCATATCAATCTTTTTGGGAAGGGGAGGGCCTGCTTCTTTTGCTGTCCAATTTTCTCCTTTGATGAAAAGATTTCCGATGAAGACCCTTTCTCCAGTCTTATCCACATAGAGGATAGTAGGCATCTCTCTGTCTGGCAGAACGATGAGGATTTTGACAGCGTCGAAATCCGGTATGGGACTTTCTTTCTTCTCCAGGAATTTGATTTCCGCGCCCGGAGGCAGGCGGACCTGGGATTTGAAGAGGTCGATGGCGGTTTGAATCGATGGATCGATTTGAGAGAAAGCGATAATAGGCATCCATAGAATCGTAGCAACCCCAATCCATATCATAGCCAAAATGGCTCGTTTGCTCATTTTCAACCCCTCCGTGATTTTATATTAGGTCAAAAACTCTGATGGTTTAACTTTAACGGTTTCATTAAAAAAATACCAGAGCTTATCATCATTCACCTCATCCCACATGGCTGCGAGGTCACCCACGAACCGTGAAAATGTTACGGTACAACGAAGAGGGTGACGGCTACGAAGTCTGTTTCGTTTAGTGTCTGAGGGTTACGTCAAATCTTCAGGCGTGACACGTTACTGAATAACGATACCGCTTTGGAGCCTTCATGCTCAACGCAATCGGTATGGGTAACCTATGTGGCTAAGGTTGCGAGATATCCGGCCCCGACCTGCTTACGATATGTTGCAGGGCGGGCATCCTCACCGTGACCGTTAGACGTTGCCTAAAATGCACAAAGCTCGACGAAGGATGTTCGAGTTTCGAAAGACGAGTCTCGATACGAGCTTCGACAACGGTAAAGGAGATTCAATTTAGGTTTCAGTCAATTTTAATACAGTCAAGCCGCCAGAGTTTGTCCAAATGAAGGAGGAGAGTTCTGTAATAAAGATAGATTTTATTGTAAATTCAATCATTTTAGTCTTTTTCCCAAACTTGGCACAGTGTTTGCTAAAAATTAGGTCAAGTTATAAAAATAGCCGATAAAGCCAAACCACGAGCAATCGTGGGACGCCTGTCCCGAACATTGATAGATCGGGAAGGCCCACTGCACCACAAAAGGAGCAGGTGGGGAAAGCCACGGGTCCTTATGGGATAGCCGGGTTGCCGAAGTGGAAGAGATTTCCATGCCCGTGGTCAATTTTGATACGGGCTTTTTTATTTACCCCGTTCGAAAGCCCCGTGTCCCTCTCAGAAAGATTGAAAATTTTCTAACGGGGTATACGAAAGCAGGCTTTTGAGATGAGAAATTACATTATCAATAAGATCCTTTGCTTTCAGTACCATCTCCGAAAGGTCATAGGGAAAAAGATGGCAGACAGGATTTGTATCTTGATCGAAAAGACCTTCATCGCACTCTTTGGAAGAGAGAACTACCGGGAAGAAGGTGGGTAGGTGTGCCAATTGAAAAAGACTCAACTCCTTAACAGAACCATACAGCGGGACGATTCAAAGATTTATCAATTTCCTGGGGCCCGGAGCAATGTGGTAAGAGATCCTTCAAGACCCTTCAAGAGATAGAGGGGGTGGTTATCATTTTCGAAAACGATTGCACATTTTATCAAAATGCCAGATGTCTCAAGAAGAATGCCTTTTGTGATCTGGAATGTGACCGGGAAGGTTTTGAAGAAAGATTGAAGCCTCTCCGTGACTCCCTCTATTCAGAGGAGAGGATGGAGGATATGGCTGAGAAGGATAATGGACCTTGATGATATTCTCCAGCACCTATCCTCCCACCTTCCATCAGATTGGATCGTTATCCTCTTCTCTTTGAGAACGGAATTCGATTCCCTCTTCCGATGCCAACTTGTTCCCAATTCTCAATAAAACATCCTCGAGAGTACCACGAAAGGGACCTGGAGACTCCATTTTAATGGAAGCGAGGGCTGTGGCAAAGGCCAGCGAATCTAAAACATCATGATCGATTCTCCTGATCAGATAGGCGCCCATAACGGTATCTCCTCGGCCCGTCCTTCCCTGTGTGTTTCTGTTGGAAAAACTTTCAAAAAAAGTTTCTCTGTTGTGCTGAACGAACACTCCTTCTGCACAGGTCAAAACGGTCTCGGTGGCTCCCCATTCTTCCACAAGGGCGGCTGCTTCTTTTAGGTGAAATGTCCCTGTTAAGATTTCTGCTTCGACGATGTCCAGTTTCACAAAATCGGCAAGGCTCACGATCTCTCTTTTCTGGGGCACATCCTTAAAATGGATGACACCGGATCGGGGATCAACCTGCCGCACAAAACTTTGCATATCCACCGATAAGCGAAATCCCTTTTGTTTCAAATCGTGCATCCATTCTATGGTAAATTCCCTGTCAGTCAGGCCACCGAGATGAATGAGGCAGGGCGCAATGGAAGGCATCTCTCGACTCACAAAAAAACCTGCATCTTCCGTCTGAATCATCAACCGTTCATCGACATTCCCGGTCGGGTGTATGACACGCATATGCGTGGTCGAGTGGGTAGGCTGCAGGTAGACATCAACGCCAACGTCTATCAGGGGTTGAAGGATGGCCTTATCCTTTTCAGCCATGCGTGTGATGATGGCAATCTTCTTCTTTGACCAGCATGCAGCAAAGGCTCCATAAAACGGGGCGCCTCCGGGTATGCCGCGAGCATCCGCATCAGGTGCTTCAATGTGGTCAATGGTGACATGACCGATCAAGATAAGATCGTAATGTTTCATTTCAAGAAAGTCTTCAATCCGACAAAAATATCATCGCTACGAAAATTTGCCCACGTCCTTTGAGTCAATGGAAAGAATCTTCTCCTTGCTGACTCCCAGTTTTCTCTTTCGCAATAGGTGTTGGAACTTACGGGGGATACCGGTTTGAAGGGCCTCCTTTGCATCTTTAAGAATTTGTTTTTGGAGTGGAGAAGAGAGGTCAGCACTCTGGACCACTCTCCTGAATCGATTCCTCATGGGTTCTGAGATCTGAAGGACATTCTCCGGTGGATCGTAAAGTTCAAAGACGATCCTCCAGTAGATGCTGGTCAGTTCCACCGCCTGGAAGAAAAGGGGCATATACTCATTGAAGTATTGAACAAATTTGCCAGAAGATATCCCGTCTTTTCTGAAATCCTCATAAGCCGTTTTGTAAGGACCGACCCATTTGAGCCCCCTTAAAATTAAAAGAAGACCATCCACCCAATCCTCGATCTCACCCTCTTTCGGATAGACTCCGTGGGCTTCCACAAAAGCCCGCTGAATGAAGTACCGGAACCACTCAGGGGCGTTTTTTGAACTCTGGGGATCGAGGTCAGCCCAGAGGTGAAAAGACTTCTCCATGAAGTCTTCTCCCGGGTAAAGTGTCTGAAACAGCGCCACATCCTGATAGATTTCGCACTCCCTGTGGATCTTTCGATGCTCACCTTTTCGGTAATAAGGCCCTGCGATGTCATTGACCAGAGGATGAATGATCTGGTCCGCTGCCATATGAGAAAGATATCCGCAGACAAAGGCAAATTTGTCCAGGTCGTTGCCCTCCCATTCCTGGGTCTCCCAACGGGTGTCTTTCCAGGTCAGTTCGATGAGGGTGAGCGGGAACCGGTTGGGTTCTTTAGAATGGAGCAGGTAAGACCATCCATCGACACCAAGGGGTTTGTCCGATTGCGCCAGAAGGAGGTTCTTCATCCCTTCCCATTGGCTTCCGTAATAAGAAAGGTCTGGACCGATCGATCCGAGATTGAGATAGGGTTTGCGGTCATCCGCATCAAGAATATTGATGAAGGTTTCATACTCCCCTCCATCTTGGAGGACCTTTACCGCCTTATTACAGATCAACATATGAGCGATATTGGCTGGCATTATCGTTACCTCGTCGAATACCGAACAGAAGGATACCTGTCCCCCACACCTGTTTCAGATAAACCTTGCGGACCCATTCAGCTCCATCAACCGCCCCCTCTGCTTTCCCGACCACCACTTGCTGATACGCTTGGGCGGAGGGAAAAAATGAGTCCAAAACCGATGGCAGCGGCGATGACATATCCCCAGAAGGCAATTCCATAACTTCCCGTGATATCAAAGATGGAACCCGCGAAGATGGGGCCGAGAAAGCCTCCCACTGTGCCTGCAAATGCCGCCAGGCCAAAGAGCAGACCGTGTGACCGGATTCCGAAATATTCGGCAACGATCGGCGAGATCACCGTGAAGAGCCCTCCGTGGCTAAATCCATAGACCACTGCAAAAAGGTAGAGCATCCAGAGTTTCTTTGATGCTTGAAGCCACAGGAGCATCAGGATGAGAAGACCAAAACATAAAAGCATCGAGCGCCGATTGCCAATACGGTCGATGGCGCTGCCGATGAAAAAACGGCCGATGATGCTTGCACCTCCGATGGTAGAAAGGACCGAGGCCGCTGCCTTGGGTGAAATACCCATATCAATCGCATGGGGGACAATGTGTGCCATCATGCTCATCAGGCAGAAACAGGCTGAGAGATTGGCAAAGAAGATCATCCAGAACGTTTTACCTCTCACTACCTTCCATAGGGATCTGTCTTCCTCTTGATGAAACTTATTCTCTGATGCTTCTGCTGGCAAATTGTCCGGAGAGAGTCCCATGCGGAAGGGATCGTGGCGCAGGATCTGGGCAATGAGCACCAGTATGATCATCCCCGTCCCCCCGATGATGGCATAGGCATTTCGCCATCCCAGGCCAGCGATCAGAACGTTTGCAACAAAGGGGATGAGCATCTGTCCGAATCCCGTCCCCATCTTCACGATGCCAGTCATGACTCCGCGGCGTCGAACAAACCACCTTGCCGTCGTATTCAGGGCGATGACATCGACCGCACTCAACCCCATCCCGAAAAAGAGGCTGTAAAAGAGATACAATTGCCATGGGGAATGAATCGTCGAAATGAGAAGGAGTGAAGATCCATAAACGAATCCTGCTGCTGTCATCAAGAAGCGTGGTCCAAATCTATCCGTGAGCCTGCCGACCAGAATTCCTAATCCCCCTGAGATGAGAAAGGCGAGAGAATGGGCTCCAGAGAGCATTGCCCTTGACCAGGTGAACTCGGCAAGAAGAGGTTTGAAGAACACCCCGAAGGCCACATAGGTGCCGACTCCGATCGCCTGAATCCCGGCACAAGCCGCAATAATGTAATATCCGTAGAAAAAGGAGTTTCTCCGCATCTCCTCAAACCGATATGGTCAGCCTGCGGATATCTGGGCTCACCTTCTCTATCTTTGAACTCTATGATGATTTATCCCGAATCCCTCTTCTTGTCAATCGATGAAGAGGATCTATTCGGCCCATTTCTCTTTTTAAAGATGCCTCCAGCCCTTTTCGAAAGCGAGGTAGAAAATAGGTCACGTTTAACGGTTACGGTGATCCCGCATTTTGCGGGACTGTATCGTCATTCGGTAACATTTCACGTCTAAAGCATTTGATGTAACCCTTAGACGCTAAACGAAACGGGCTTCATAGCCGTCACCCTCACCGTTGTAGCATAACATTTTCACGGTTCGCGGGTGACCCCGCGGCCATGTTGGGATGAGTTTGCATTTACCTCTATCGCAAGGGTTACCATTGACAAAAGTACCATTTCTGGTATGGTATTGATCATCATGGAGGAAGCCTATGAAGGGTTATTGTAACAAAATACTTGAAATCGATCTGTTCGCATCCCGAATTGAGACAACCGATGTGTCAGATGAGGATAAAAGGCGATTCATTGGAGGCAGTGGGATTGCGGCAAAACTCTTTCTCGACCGGTTCAACCCAAAGGTAGATCCACTCTCTCCAGATAATCCGCTTATCATCATGAATGGTCCCCTGACCGGCACCACCTTACCTGGCACGTCGAGGTTCGTCGCGTGTGGGAGGTCTCCGCTGACCGGTATCTGGGGAGAATCTGCTTGTGGAGGCAATTTTGGGGCGGAGTTAAAAAACGCAGGCTGGGATGGATTGATTATCAAGGGCGCCTCCGAAAAGCCTTGCTACCTCCTGATTGAGGATTCGCGTTGCGAGCTTCTGGACGGCTCCGACCTCTGGGGAAAGGATCTCTATCAGGTCACGGACATTCTTAAAACGAGGTTTCACGATGGAAGACAGGTAAAGGTGTTTGCCATTGGCAGGGCAGGAGAAAACCTGGTCAAGTTTGCCAGCATTGGGAATGATAAAGGGCACTTCTCGGGAAGGACGGGCATGGGCGCCCTGATGGGTTCAAAAAAATTGAAGGCGATCGTTGTGCGCGGGAGCGAAACTTTGGGATGGTCATTTGATGATGCCTACGAACACCTCAGACGCGCCCTGATTGCAAAGGTGAACGAGTCCGTTCCCGCCCAGGCTCTGCGCCAAATGGGGACCGATGCCGGTATGGATCTCGGAATGATCACGCAGGATGTTCCCATCAAGAACTGGACCTCTCCTCCAGATTTCGATCTCTCGGCCAATCTGGGTGGCCCTGCCATGACTGAGAAATATTTAATAAAGGGGCATGCCTGTTATGCCTGCCCCGTAGCATGCAAACGTGTCGTCCGGGTCCCTGACGGCCCCTATCGTACAGAAGAAGGACCTGGACCTGAATACGAGACCTGTTGTACCTTTGGCACAATGATCATGAACAACAACCTTGCAGGTGTGATCAAAGCGAATGAACTCTGCAATAAGGCTGGCATCGATACCATTTCGGGTGGGTCGGCCATTGCTTTTGCCTACGAATGTTTTGAAAGAGGCCTCCTGACCCGGGGAGATACCGATGGCCTCGAATTGAGATGGGGAGACATTGATACGGCTTTGAAACTGATCGAGATGATCACAGAAAAGAGAGGCATTGGCATCCTATTATCGGAAGGAACAAGAAAGGCAGCACAACTCATTGGCAGGGGAGCAGATCAGTTACTGGTGGAAGTGAAGGGGCTTGAGGCGCCCATGCATGATCCGCGAGGGTACCATGGGATGGGGCTTGCCTATGCCGTCTCAACGAGAGGAGCATGCCATTTGCAGCACCTGACGCTCTATGTTGAACAGGGAATGGCCGTCTATCCGGAAACAGGCTTGAAATCAAGCTATAAAGGTCCTGTGAGTGAAGGCAAAGCGCAAATGCACCTCCTCTCAGAGAATCTGGGGATTCCCTGCAATTCAGCCTGTCTCTGCATTTTTGTCCTGGGGTGTCTTTCTGCCACGGACTTTGCGAATATGCTGAGTGTAACGAGGGGAGATAAAGATTTTGATGTCCAGAAACTGCTCCAGGCCGGACATCGAATCAATCTGCTGAAAAGGACGATCAACGCGATCATTGGCATGAAGAGAGAGGATGACCGGTTACCACAAAGGTTACTGACGCCCATTTCTTCAGAGGGAAATGTTCCGGACATCGCCCTCATGCTCAAAGAATATTACGAATTACGCGGACTGGATGAGACAGGCAGACCCAAAAGGGAGACCCTTGAAAAGGCTGGATTAAAGGACATAATCCCCAAAATTTACTCCGTCGTTCCATAAACGGCCATGGGTAAATCCCGCCAAAGGTAGGACTTCGAATGGTGGTCCATTGGATGTTTAAAGGTGAAGGGTCGTCCTTCACCCATGTACGGCTGGTTCCATTTATTGAAACGTTAAGTTCTACGAAGGAGGTCTAACATGGCATACAAGTTCCCAAGTGAAGAGTGGATCAAGGAATACCAGAAGGCGATTAATACGAGTGACGCTTATAAACAGTCAGGCGTCACCTGGACTGCAGGCCCGGTCTGCCTGGTGGTGACGGCCAATCCTGCCCTCGGCATTGAGAAGGATGTGGGAATCTGGTTGGGTCTTCACAAAGGGGTATGCGAAGAGATCAAAATGGTTTCTTTGGAGGAAGCCCAGAAGGCTCCTTTTATCATCACCGGTGATTATGCGAGGTGGAAACAGGTTGTTCTGGGAGAACTCGATCCGGTCCAGGGCATGATGCAGGGGAAACTCAAATTGAAAGGTGACCTGCCCACCATTGTCCGGTATGTAAAGGCTTCTCAGGATCTGGTTCAGTGTGCCTCAAAAGTGGATACCCAGTTTGTTGACGAATAAGGAAAGATCCCATGACGTATTCGAAAAACCTCAATTTCGTTTTCAGGCTTCCGACAAAGATCATATTTGGCTCAGGTGCTGTTAAGGAAGTGGGAATGGAAGTGGATGAGCTCAGGGGAACCAGAGCATTGATCGTGACGGATCGGGATCTGGTGAAAACCGACCTCGTCAACATTGTTCGAAAAACCCTTGGAAGCAAATGCGTAGGCGTCTTTTCGGATGTCACTCCAGACACGGGGATGCATATCATCAATGCGGGCTCGGAATATGGAAGGACACTTGGAGCGGATACCCTTGTCAGTGTTGGAGGGGGAAGTGCCATTGACACAGCCAAGGGAATGGCGATCTGTTTGACCAGAGGAGGAAGGCTCGAGGATCATTCCGGCCTCAACATGCTTGCAAACCCTCTGATACCCCATATCGCCATTCCTACAACAGCCGGAACGGGAAGTGAAGTCACCTATGCTGCCGTGGTCAAGGATCATCAACAGAAAAGAAAACTGTTATTTGCTGACAATTACTTGATCCCGAATGTTGCCATCCTCGACCCGAAAATGACCCTTGGTATGCCCAGACTTCTCACCGCTTCTACGGGAATGGATGCCCTCTGTCATTGCATCGAAGCCATCCACTCCATGCAGAGAGAACCGATTACGGATGGACTGGCTTTTCAGGGAATCCGGCTGATCAGAGAATTTCTGCCCAGAGCCGTGCAAAATGGAGAAGACCTTGTTGCAAGAGGTCAGATGTTGATTGCTGCCACCCTTGCAGGAGCCTCTTTTTCGAATGCCCAGTTAGGGATTGTCCATGCTCTGGCTCATTGTGTCGGGGCAACCTTCGGGGTTCCCCATGGTCTGGCCAACAGCATCCTCCTGCCACATTGCATCCTGTATAATGCTGACGCCTGCCCTGATCTTTATGCCAGAATTGCTGAAACTATGGGAAAAGAAGTGAAAGGGATGGAGCCATTGAAGGCAGCGGAGCAGGCGGCTATTGCCATATGGGAGTTTACAAAGGCATTGGGATTGCCACAGAGGTTAAGGGAAGTGAATGTGGAGGAATCAGGCCTTATTCAATGTGCCAACGATGCCCTGATGGATGGGACCATTGTTTACAATCCGAAGCCAGTCTTTGATCCGGATGAGATTCTGAAAATCTATCATAAGGCATTTTGAACCCATCTCTATGGCGGAAATGACGATTTCCGGAGAAACAAGTAACAGCGGACTGGCTGTGATGCTCGCCGATCTCATCCGGCAGAACCTGGAACAGATTCCTGATAGAAGAAAGATCTTCCAATCCCTCAAAACGAAGGTGTTGATAGAAGCCCGTGACATTCAGGTTGCAGTGGGGTTGGAATTCAAACAGGGGAAACTGATGATCTCAGGGAACCCATCGATTCGACCCGACCTCCATATCATTGCAGATTCGTCAACCGTGCTTGACCTGTGCCTCCTGAAGACCAAACTGGGCCTTCCCTGCTTTTTCGACGCAAATGGCTTTAAGATTTTAAAGAAACTTCTCTCCCGGCAATTGGTCATCAAAGGAATGGTTCGACACTTCTTTGCCCTCGTTAAACTAACAGAATTGTTCTCCGTCGTCAGGGGGCACGGGGGCGAATAACCAAGAGGAAGGTGACCATTTGACACTCTTTTAGAGGGGGTTTAAACTCCTTCTTGAAACCGACTGGAGTTCAACCGATAGGGAATATATTTCCGTTGAAGAATGGAGTGAAAGGAGATGCAGATGACCGAAAAGACCGGACAAAAGAAGATTTTAGAAGAAGCGATTCGTTTTGAGAAGGAGGGACGGGAATTTTTTCTCAAGGCGGCGGAGAAGGCAAAGACCTATATGACAAAGGTGATTTTTCAGACGATTGCCGAAGAGGAGTTGGACCATATCAGAAAGGTTAAAAAGATCTATGAGAGTGATTTGGTTTCTGAGGGCCAGGAAATTCTACAGGATGTCTCAAAGCAGAAGGCTCTCCAGAATATTTTCGAGGAAGCAAGAGAACAAATGGGTGAAGGTGTCCGTGTGAACCCGGATGAAATAGAATCTATCCGATTAGCCATTCAACTTGAGTTTAAAGGGCATGAGTTCTACAGCCGTCTGGCTCAAGAAGCGTCCAGCCATTTTGAGAAAAAATTCTACCAGCATCTCGCTGAAGAGGAATTGGTCCATTTTTCAACATTGCGACAGATGGAAGAAGCCTTGATGAACACCACCATCTTCGAATAAAAAGAGCAGGGAAACCCAGCCCTGGTATTGTTAGGATCGTGGCCTCGGGTTAAACCCAGTGGCTGCAACGGTTCTTCGCCGGAAGGGATTGAAGGAATGGTGGTTAAATACAATTCTATGTCAGGAAATTGTATTAAATTACGAAAGAATACAATTCTTGCCTATTGTTTTGTACTTTCACCGATAGTGTGCAAAATCTCTTCTGCCATAAAAGTTTTCCCATAAGAAGATTCTCCCACTTGCTTAAGTATCCCTACCGAAACGAGTTTTTCCATGCTTTTTCTGGCAGTATGGTATTGTTTTACACCTAAGATCCGCTGAGCCTTTGGAATAGTAATTAGGGTGGAAACAAAAAGACTGTCTGCAAGGCGGAGAACCCTACTCGTCTTTTTGTTAAAGTAATTTGTTTAACCTATTTTCAGATAATTCAGATCTTTTTGGTAAATAGTTCTTAAAGAATTGCAATATTGCAAGCCTGACCATGACCCTCTATTTACAATTCGCCTCTTGGGTGGCACTGATCCAGGCTCCGGGGATGACATGAGCTGCCGGATAGCATCGAAAACAATTTTAAACTGGGCATCATATTTCTTTTCGAGTTCATCCAATCTTCTGGCAAGTTCTCTGTTTGACGCAAGCAAACGTCGGAGTCTGATAAAGGCGCGCATAATCTCAATATTATTTTACGATCTACACGTGCTCCTAAGGACACTGGAGAGCATGGCTACCCCTTGTTCTGTAAAAGCATAAGGAGTATATCGCCGCCCTCCCCACTGCCTTGAGGTGCCAAAATGGAACCTCAAGTTTCCAAACTCCTCTTCGGTTAGTTTAAACATAAAATTACTCGGAAAACGAGGCAGGTTTCTCTTCACTGCTCGGACCAGTTGTTTCGTATCAACGCCGTAGAGCACGGCTAATTCAGCGTCCAGAATTACCTTATGCCCACGAATCAGTAGTATCGATCGTTCGATACGCTCAGCAGGAATCAAAGATCCATTTAGGGATGTTTTATCATTCATCCACCTATGTAAGTAACATCCTAAAAGGTACCAAAGATAACAGAGTGGTTCCCACCTAATATTCCTTCATGGTTTTTTCTCTAATCTAAATTTTTAAGAGATAGCATTATCATTCGTTGTTATAGGATGATTCTTCTGAACTCAATGAAGAAGGAGGACATCCTTGGGGAAGAGGTGTTTGTTTTGCGGGCGATTTTTCATACCTGATCCAAGAGTGAAAGATCGGCAGAAAGCGTGTCATCGTGAGCCGTGCAAGAAGAAGCGTAAGACGGTGGCCCAGCGTCAATGGTGTGAGACCAACCCGGGGTACTTTCAGGGGCGTTATCCCTATGTGAAACAGTGGCGTGAGCAAAAGAGGCTATCCTTTGGGGCAACTCGTTCGGGGATGATACAAGACAAGAGCCCCCTCTTGAAGCCTTGTCTGAGGCTGATTCTGGTGATCCCGGGAGACCAAGGCGGGATGATACAAGACGAGATCCGACTGCGGAGGCAGAGCCGGTGCACCTTTGTGGCTGATGGGTATGGATAGAGCCTGATACAAGACAAGATCGACATGGGGGGAGAGTTTCCTTAAAGTGGGAGCATTGAGATCGAGGTAGCCCGGGGGAGGAAACTCATGGAACCCATGGTATGGAACCAGATCAAACATCTTTACGATGTGGAGAAGTTGAGTATTCGGCAGATTGCCCAAAAAC
>FWPV01006217.1_pt1 | contig 22993 bp, 10 predicted proteins | sample 2228371 | NCBI WGS metagenome assembly FWPV01 (sample SAMEA103939776, study PRJEB20133) | metagenome | reverse complement strand
TTTTCACATGATAACATGAATTTTCAGTCATTTTGGTAGTATTGCACTGGGAAATGTCCGAACTTATGTCCTAAGATCAGAAGAAAAAACATTGATAATTTCGGAAAATGGTATTATACTTTTCCTATGTCAAACTAGAAATCGAATGGTAATTTGTAATGAACTCTGAGGAGGAGATTAATGTCTGGAATTTTCGGCGTCATAAGTAAAGATGATTGCATTAACGATCTGTTTCACGGAACGGATTATCACTCACACATGGGAGCTGAAAGAGCTGGTCTAGTTGTCCTTAGCGATCGCTTTAAACAGGAGATTCATAGGATAGGTTCTGAGCAATTCAGAGGGAAATTTGTTCATACATTGTCGGAATTAAATGGGAATCAAGGACTAGGAGTTATTACCGGGATTCGTGAATCACAGCCTTTAATTGTCGGTTCTAAAATGGGAAATTTTGCCATTGTGCTTCTGGGGATGATAACAAATGTTGATGAAATTGCAAAACAGCTTCAAGAAAATGGTCATGTATTTAGCGAGATGAGCGATGGAAAGATTAACTCTGTTGAAATTGCGGCGAAGATAATTGCTCAGGGAAAAGATTTCGTTGAAGGGATAAGCAGGTTTTTTGACCAGATCAAGGGCTCTGCATCGGTTCTTATCCTAAATCAGGATGGAATTTATGCAGGTAGAGATAAAAATGGACGGACACCATTAGCTATTGGAGTTAAAGATAATAGCATTGCGGTTGCATCAGAGACGTGCGCTTTTGCAAATCTTGGATATAGTATTGCCAGATTTCTTCAGCCCGGGGAAATTGATCTTGTATCAAAAGATGGTTTTTCAATATTAAAAAAGGGGAATCCAGATAATTTACAGGTTTGCTCTTTCCTCTGGATATATACAAGTTTTCCTGCTTCTTGCATCGATGGAATTGACGTGGAATTGGTAAGAGAAAGATGTGGACGAGCTTTGGCTAGACGAGATGATGTCGAAGCAGATTATGCATCTGGCGTCCCTGATTCCGGTGTTGGACATGGATTAGGATATTCAGCAGAAAAAGGCATCCCGTTTCGAAGACCACTTGTTAAATATACCCCTTCCTATGGTAGAAGTTATACCCCTGTTTCGCAACAAGAACGAGATTATATCGCAAGGATGAAACTAATTGCCATTGAAAATATTATCAAGGACCAAAGAATAGTGATATGTGAAGATTCCATCGTCAGAGGAACGCAATTAAAAAATGAAACTATCAGAAGATTATGGCAGTCTGGTGCAAAAGAGTTGCACATAAGACCTGCTTGTCCTCCTCTAATGTTTCCTTGTATTTACCTGTCATCAACTAGAAGTATCAACGAACTAGCTGCACGTAGGGCGATCTTTGCATTAGAAAAACATGACATTGACGATGTCAGTGAATATATAGATCATAATTCTTCAAAATATCAACAGATGGTCGAGTGGATCAGAAAAGATTTGGGAGCTACTACTTTAAGGTATCAGTTATTAGATGATATGGTAGATGCGATAGGTCTTCCAAAAGATAGGGTATGCCTCTATTGTTGGCGTGGATACTAATAAATAGAATTCAAAGTCTATTTATCTGATACATTTTTATACTTTTCTATTATGTCAATTATTTTCTCAACATCATAGACACATCCGCCCCAAATTCCGCCGGAGACACTCTGTAAAATCGCCCAAAGCCGAGTGTCATCTGGTATATTCTCGTCAGCAGAAAGGTCTGATCTCATCCTCCTTTCTGATAATATCTGTGTCCCTTTATCTACATCGAATATTTCATCTCTATAACCGACAAGATCGATGCTTCCATCTAATTTTTTTCTATCAATTATAATTTGAATAACATCACCATCTAAAACTTTTCCTATCGGACCGCCTACAAGAGCTTCAGGAGCTATATGCCCTATACAAGCACCTGTTGATACACCGGAGAAACGTGCATCTGTCAGGACAGCGACATATTTGCCATAGGACAGATGTTTAAGCGCAGAAGTGATCTGATAAATTTCTTCCATTCCTGCCCCAAGAGGTCCTCTGCAACACACAACCATCACATCGCCGGGCTTGATACGATCTTCTCTATGACTTTTTATGGCATTTATAGCATCGCTTTCACGGATAAAAACACGTGCTTTACCTCTCATACGAAAAACACCGTCGTCGTCAACAACGCTTGGGTCAATGGCTGTGCTTTTGATGACCGATCCTTCTGGCGCAAGATTTCCTTTTGGGAATACAACTGTGCTTGTCAATCCGTGCTCAATAGCTCGTTTGGGACTGAAAATAACATCATCAGGATCAACTCCATCCTGTTTTAAAAGTATGTCTTTGAGACGTTTTCTGCGATCTGATCGTTCCCACCAATCAAGATTTCGTCCAAGTGTTTCACCTGTAACAGTCAAAACTTGCTCTTTTAGAAGCCCTAATTCACGGAGATGAAGCATAACTTCTGGCACTCCGCCAGCGAGAAATGCCCGAACTGTGGGATGACCGATAGGACCATTTGGCAAAACATCAACTAGTCGAGGAATTGCTTTATTTATTTTGATCCAATCATCAACCGTCGGACGAGATAGTCCCGCAGAGAACGCGATCGCAGGTATATGCAAAAGCAGGTTTGTTGAACCACCAAAGGCAGAATAAACCGCCATTGCATTATGTATCGCATCCTCTGTCAAGATTTTATCTATTGTGATGCCTTTTGACGAGAGATTGACAAGTGCTTTCGCCGATCTTTTGGCTATATCGAGCCAAATGTTCTGTCCTGATGGCACAAGTCCTGAATGAGTCAACGACAACCCTAATGCTTCCGCTACAACTTGTGACGTCCCAGCAGTGCCAAGAAATTGACAACCGCCTCCCGAACTGGCACAAGCCCTGCAACCAAACTTTTTAGCATCTTCCAATGACAACTCACCTTGCGAAAACCTTGCACCGATGCTTTGGACTTTGCCCAAGTCTTCGCCTTCTACGGGGGGAAGTGTTGAACCTCCGGGGACAACTATACAGGGAATACCTCGCATTGAACCGATAGCCATCATCACCGCTGGCAATCCCTTGTCGCAGGATGCAATTGCCATAACGCCTTTACGGACAGGTAACGACCTTATTAATCGCTTGAATATTTGGGCAGAATCGTTACGATATGCCAAACTGTCCATCATTCCAGATGTCCCCTGTGTTCTTCCATCGCAAGGGTCTGAACAATAGACAGCATAAGGAATAGCATTCTGTCTTTTAAATTCAATACTTGCTATTTTTATTAACAGATCAAGCTCCCAATGACCAATATGATAGCCGAGAGCGATCGGATTTCCATCGAGCCCCCTCAGTCCAGCCAAAGTGCTTATTATAAGGTATCTATCACTGTTCAATTCAGAAGGATTCCATCCCATTCCAACGTCTTGGGTCATACCGAAAAGATGTCCGCTTGGATAATTCAAAAGCATCTCCTCGGTCAATGGCAGTTCGCCCTTTGGACCTTCCGCTTTCGTCTGTATATTGTATATCACATCGTCGTTAGATGAAATGATCTCATTGAAATTCATAATCTTTCCTTCTATTCGATAAACTTTTTTTCAAAAACAACATATTGTCTGCATATTTTCCATCCATTAGCTATATAAAATGGCGTGTTTGCCCAGCTTGCTATGACACGCTTTGCATTGTTATTCTTCATCTGCAATACAGATTCTAACAACAACCACGAACCGATGCCATTTCCCCGTAAATCATTGATAACTGCGGTAGGTCCAAACCACCCGATATCTCCACTAACGCCAAATGAAGCCCAGCCGACTATTTCACCGTCTTTGAGTGCTACTACTTTGCCCTTACTATTTTGAAACCAACCTTCCCAGCCTTTTGGAAACCAAGATTTTCTTAAACCTTCATCAAGCTTTTCAACAAATCTTCTCATTTTGTCAAGCATAGATGGATCGTAATCTGTAACGTTTACACCTATTTTAGATGCTCTGTTTATAGCGTTTTTATGATAGTCATTTGGCTCAAAATTTTCCAATTCTATATCAACGTCGTTAATAGTATTTTTTCTAGAAAAGCCTTTTCTTTCAAAAAACGCCAATGCCCTTTCATAACGGGTATCAACCCCGGGGAAGAAGTATTTACCTGTATACTCTACCAGTTTGACGATGCTCTTTCCCTTTGATTTCAGGTATTCAATACCTCTATCAAGTAACTTTGACGCTATGCCTTTTCCTCTAAATTCATCAGAGACGAACATCCCTTTTATATATCCGTAATCTTTCTGATGAAGAGTCCCTCTATTATCTGCACCGGCGACCCCTTCCCTTGCGACAACCGATATAAAACCGACTATTTTATCACCTGTAACCGCAACAAGACAGCTATCTTTCTCATAATTGGCATCTTTCAGGACTACATCTAAAAATCGATTTTCAGTAACTTGATCATATATAAGAGAGCGATTCCATTCATTTACGACGTCTCTTGTATCTGACTCTGTCATATTTCTTATCAATATGTCCATAGCACATTCCTCATAAATTATCTGTTTCAAACATCGGATAGTTTTTCATTTCAGTGAATATAATACATAAAGACATTAAACTTATCTATTAAATCAATAAAAGACAGTTTTTGACTTGGAATGTTCCATTTATGGGTTCACAGTTGCAACGTATTGTTGTTTGCCGTTTTTTATTTGGAGTATGACAGCGCTTTTAATAGGATTTCTATCCCTATCAAAGCTTATCTTTCCGGTTACGCCGTTTATTTGAATTGATTGAAGTGTATTACGTATATCTTCACCTTTGAGCGAACCAGCTTTCTCGATAGCAGAGAGCAAGACAAACGCTGCGTCATAAGCTAAACTTGCCAAAGCATCGGGCTCAGAACCATATTTGGCAATATATTTTTTAACAAAATTCTGCACTTCTTGACGGGGATCATCTTTTGAGAAATGATTTGAGAAAAAACCACCTTCAACGCTTTGACCACCTATTTTGACCAGTTGTGGAGAATCCCAGCCATCTCCTCCTCCCGTTGGGACATTAAGCCCTATCTCTTTTGCCTGCTTCATTATCAACGCAGATGCGGCATAGTAATTGGGCAAGTAAAGAAAATCAGGTTTAGCTGACTTGATCGTCGTCAATTGAGCTTTGAAGTCAACAGTTTTTTCCTCGTCAGTAAATGCCTCATCAGCTACTATTTGACCACCAAGTCTCCTAAATTCGTCTGCGAAGAAGCTAGCTAGTCCTTTATTGTAATCGTTAGCGTTGTCGTAAAGTATGCCCGCTTTTCTGACTTTTAGATTATTATAGGCGTGTCTCGCACCAACTACGCCCTGAAATGAGTCAAGAAAGCACACTCTAAATATATAGTCTCCTTTTTTCGTTACTTCGGGATTGGTTGACGCAGGACTAATCATCACAATACCTTTGCTTTGGCATATCGGAGCGATGGCAAGGCTATTTTTGCTCATAATCTCACCAACGATTGCGACGACCTTGTTTTGATCAATCTGTTTACGTGCAGCGTTTGCTGCCTGTTCGGGTTGTCCAGCACTGTCATCGTATATCGGCTTTATCAGATAATTCTTCCCACCGATATTTATTCCGCCTTTCTCGTTAAATTCCTCAATTGCTATCTCCATTCCCTCTTTTGATGATTTGCCGAATGTTGCAGAACCGCCAGTCATTGGGAATATTGCGCCTATTCTTATCTCTTTCGTCCCTTTTGAACATCCAAAGAAAGTCAATATAATTGTCAACAAAACAAACATGATACCAAACTTGATAATTTTATTCATAGAATACACCTCCGTTAAATTGGTAAACGATAATTAACAATCAAAAAGTTTAAACTACAAGCCTTTGATTTTTTACAATATTACTTATTGCTGTAATATTTTACGGTTCTCTTTATACCTTCTTGAAAAGTTACCTTTGGCGACCAACCAAGTTCGTCGTTTGCCTTTTTGTATGATAATGCTATTCTTTGAAGTTCGCCTGGACGTCTATCGCCATATATGGCATCCTTCTCAAAGCCAAATTCTGACTTTAATAATGCAAAAACAGTATTGACATCTGTCTCTATGCCCGTTGAGATATTATATATCCCTCTATCTCCGCGCTCAAATGCAAGCATGTTTGCTGATACGACGTCATCAATGTAGATATAATCACGGGTAGCGGTGCCGTCGCCAAATATAGTTGGTTGAATGCCGTCGACTATCTTTTGGGTAAATATAGCGACAACTCCTGCCTCGCCGTGAGGGTCTTGTCTTGGACCATATACATTTGAATATCGCAAAATCGTATAGTTCAGATCATAAACGACGCCATACATATAAAGGTATTGTTCAAACGCAAGTTTATCTATTGCATAGGGACATAATGGTCTAGTAGGATGATCCTCATCCACAGGCAAGTATTCAGGTTCGCCATAAATAGCCCCACCTGTTGACGAGAAAACGATCTTTTTGACTTTGTATTTTAAGGACTGTTGTAAAACGTTCAATGATCCGATGATATTAACTTTAACATCAAATTCAGGCTCTCTGACTGATCTTACCACTGATATTTGCCCTGCATGATGATTGACATAATCTGGCTTTTCCGATTGAAAGACCGCCTCTAAATTAGGGTCACAAATATCAATTTCATAAAGCTTTGCTTTGGGATTAAGATTTGCCCTCTTCCCTGTTGAAAAATCATCAACAACAACTACCTCATTTCCCATCTCTATTAGCTTATCAACAATATGAGAAGCTATAAACCCAGCCCCACCTGTAACTAAATATTTCATACCTTATTTCTCCTAAAAATCAATACTTTAAGAACCTCAAACCAGTAAAAAATTATACAACAATTTTCCCCAAAATGACAGGCTTTTCCGCTCCAGTCGCACTTGGAACATTTCCAGTGTTTCCGTGAATTGTCTCATTTGCTAAAATTGCAAACGCTATTGCCTCTTTGGCATCACTGTATAATCCGTAATCATCGACAGTCCTAACATTTATAGGACTGAATATCTCCTTTAAAGATCGTGTGATCGCCTGATTGTAAATTCCCCCTCCGCATATTAGGACCTCTGATATATCATACTTCGGCAATATAAAATTTCTGTAATTCTCGTAAATGCTTCTTGCAGTAAATTCGGTTACAGTTGCGACTATGTCAACATCATCTATGCCGACCGATCTGGCTTCTTGGACGATCTCTTGTGTCCAATGTGCACCAAATTCCTCTCTGCCCGTGGTTTTAGGCGGAGCTTGTTTTATAAACGGATGTGATAATAGCTTATAGAGCAAACTCTTGTTCGGTAAACCACTGGACGCTATTTTCCCGTCTAAATCATATTTCATTCGTCCTTGTGTGATGATCCTCACAGTCTCATCAATCATCATATTGCCCGGACCTGTATCGAACGCCATAATATCTTCAATTCCACAATCAGCAGGTAAAACAGTTACATTGCTTATTCCCCCTATGTTTTGAATTGCTCTAGCCGTAGTTTTATCGCGAAACAACAAAAAATCCACATAAGGCACTAATGGCGCTCCCTGTCCTCCGACTGCCATATCAGCGACGCGAAAATCTGCAACTGTGATTATTCCTGTCCTGTTAGAGATTACCGCAGGTTCACCGATTTGCAACGTTGATGGAGTTTCTGACCTTGGAAGATGACAGATCGTCTGACCATGTGAACCTATAAGATCAATATCGGATGGTTTCAATCCAGCCTCTTTGATTATTTTTAGTGCAGAATTTGCAAATATGTCACCGATAACAAAATTGAGTTCACAAATGTCTTCAACTGTGCATTTTGATCGCGGAAAAATTCCAAAAATCCGATCTCTGACATCTTCAGGTATTGGATATGTATTAAACTTTATCAACTTGAATCTGGTTTTAAGTCCATATCCCTCAATTTCTATTAAGGCAGAATCAACGCCATCTACGGATGTCCCTGACATCAATCCGATAATTTTTCTTCTATCTTTATTTATGATTTTACTGATCTTATCTAACAAGGCTAGCCCACTGTAAATTAAAGATTCCCCCGTCAAAAGAATTGTAAAGTAGACATAAATTTTACTGATCATCAGATCATTTTGTCAGATTATCACGCTCTTGGATGCGTTTTCTCATAAACTTCCTTCAATCGGTCAGCGGAGATATGAGTATATATCTGTGTTGTCGCTAATTTCTCGTGTCCAAGCAGTTCTTGGACAGATCTTAGATCAGCACCGGCGTTAAGCAAGTGAGTTGCAAAGGTATGTCTGAGGGTATGTGCAGTTACATTTTTCTTGATATCTGCTAGTTTAGCATATTTACTGATCCTTCGATTAACGCTCTTTGCGTCTGGAATTCGGTTGCCTCTTTCACTGATGAACAGTGCCTGCTCTGACTTTTTGACTATCAGTTCTTTTCGCCTTTTTAAGTAATCTTTCAAAGCAGACATAGCATAACTACCTATTGGAATAATACGCTCTTTCTTGCCTTTTCCGCGAACTTTCACGATGGAGTTGGAATAATCTATGTCTGATAAGTCCAATGCAAGCATTTCACTGACCCTCATACCTGTTGAGTAAAGTAGTTCCAGAATAGCCCGATCTCTCAACCCGATAATGTTATTTTTATCTGGCATATCAAGCAGAGCTTCTATCTCCGAAATTTCAAGATAATCTGGAAGTTTTCTCTGAACCTTCGGAGAAGAAACCGCTGATGTGGGGTTTATATCAAGATAACCTCGTTTGCATAGATATCTAAAAAATGATCTTAAAGAAGAAAGCTTTCTAACAATGGTTGTCCGTGTGAGTTGTCTACTTTGTAAATTTGCAAGATAACCTCTTATGGTCAGATGATCTATGTGCTCTATTGATGGTAGATTTCCGTTTTCGTCTGAAATGTGCTTCAAAAAATCAGTCAGATCGCGACTGTAACTATCAATTGTATGAGTTGAACAATTACGTTCTATTTTCAGGTAATTTATAAATTGATTAACATAGTTTAGCATAAAAACAGATAACCTAGTGTCTTGCTAAAGCCTTTTCTATTGAATTGATAGATCAAAGGTTAAAAATTGAAGGTTAAAGTGATGAAAATGTATCTTTTAGCTTCAACCTTCAATTACTAACTTGTTAATATTGTCGTTTGTTGATTACTTTATGCTAACTGGCAATCCTATTTCCATAGACCTGTTGGCAGCAAGTGTGACCTGCATAGTTTTAAAGCCATCGCGATATGTTGCCATAATCTTTGATGGGTCTTTGGTCTTGATAGCTTGGATAAATGCGTCATCTTCTATACTGAAGATATTGCCCTCACCTGGTATCTCTTCTGGATTTTGTCCTGCTCGTAGTATTTTAACTGAGTGCTCCCAACCACTGAACAAAGCGGTAAAATCATTTGCATAGACATTAAGCGTAACTCCACCGCCACCGCCGTTGCTTGATGCGGAAGCCCAAAGGTTAGCAATAGCTCCGCTTGCGAACTTCAAATTGACAACGGATGCGTCTTCAATACTATAAGTTGGAGGGACTCCTTTATTAAATCCCCTTGCGCCGTAGGCATGGACCTCAATTACATCTCCACAAAGGAAGCAAGCGATGTCAACGGTATGGGTAACTTGTTCATGGAACTGCCCACCGCTTCTATCTTTTTGTATCCACCAAGTCATAATCCCAGAATCACTGGCACCACGAGGCGAACCGCCTATCCAGCCTCCTAACATAAAGATCGCAGGGTCTTGTTTCAACATTTCACGGACGGTTTGAATGCCTTTGCGATAACGATTCATATATAATGCACTTGTGATAAGCCCCTTTTCGTCAACTGCTTGTGCGATCTCTCGAGCCTGATCTTCATATAGATTAACGGGTTTCTCTACTGCAAAAGGAACGCCATATTTGACAGCGAGCAATTCCGCACCATGGGCAAACGGAGGTAAACAAAAATATACGCCATCCAATTCAACGTTTTTGAACATAGTTTCTGCATCTGTGAACGTCTCAGCATCTTTGCTATACTTTTCCTGGACGATCTTTGTGCGTGCTTCATTCACATCACAGAAAGCTACTAATGATACATCTGGATGCGTGCTTAAACCTTGAAGATGTGCTTCTGCTATACCGCCACAACCAACAAATCCGATCTTGACTTTTTTTGGCATTTTCATCAATCCTTTCTATTATGTTATTTCCCACTGAAAATTCTGTCCATCTGTCCGCTTATGTCATAGACAGCCTGGTCTCCATAACTTGCATAAGGACCCATTTCAGCAATTATATAATTATCATAACCTATGTCATCAAGGGATTTCATAACTGCTTTCCAATTGACGTCGCTATCAAGAAGATAAGTAAATATTTTTTGTCCGACTTTAAATCCTTTGACGTGGACTTTCTTAATTTTTGATCCGAGACTTTTTATCCAATGTTGTGGAAATCCATAAAGCAAAATATTGCCAACATCGAAATATGCTGCAACGAATTCACTCCCGATCTCATCAATATATCGTCCGAACTCGATCGGACTAAGCAGAAAGTTATTCCAGACATTTTCAATGGCTATATAAACTTTTAGCTCTTCTGCGACTTTGGCAAGCTCTTTGATCTCTTTTTGCGACCTTTCATAGGCATCTTCATAACAGACTTCTGGATTTACAACCGCAGGCACAAGAAGAACGGTATCAGCGCCGACGATCTTTGCAGACTTCAACGATTTCATCATTCCTTCAACTGATTTTTTTCTGACCTCTGGATCAGGGCTTGACAACGGATACTGCCAATGTGCGCTGTTCATTATGCTTGGTATTTCAAGACCGTATTTATCTGCCAATGCTTTCATATTTTTGCTCTCATCGTCAGTATCAACAGTCCATATCTCGACGCCTTGAAATCCTGCATCCTTCGCTAACTTAAATCGGTCTTCCAGAGAAGCACCAGGCACACAGCCCAAGCAAATTCCTTTTTTCATCTTATCCTCCTTGATATTAGTTGCGATATCAACCCATCGATTAACAGTATATATATTTTCGGTTTCACAAAGATAAGCATCACATAGAGACGACAAAAATCTCGCCATAAGTGATTTCTGTAAAAGTATAAAGTCATTGTCCTATAAGACTTAATTTAAATTCCTTATGTTTATGTGATCATTTCAAAATCGTTATTTTACCTGTAAATGTGTCAGTTTCGCTCTTAATGACAAATATGTATGTCCCGCTTGACAATTCCTCGCCTTTGTCATTGTGAACATCCCACTTAACTTCATCACCTCCGCCTATTTTTTCTATCGTCTTGACCTTTTTGCCATCAATGCTAAATATCTGAATAGTAGCATTTTCCGTCAGGTTTTTAAATGTGATTTTACCACTTATAGACTGCGATGGGATAAACGGATTTGGATAAACTACAAGTTTATCAAGATTTTCTGGCAGTTTTAACCTAGCAACACGAAAAACTCCAAAAGTATCAACCTTAACAGATATGGTATTTTGGATGGTATCTATTTTTTGTTGACCTGAAACAAGCTCCCATCTTGATAACCTCGAAGATTCATTAAGCCTAAATACTCTAAACTTCAACTCGTCCTTTTGCATCAATTGATCCGAAACACTTTTTATTTCGGACGCATCAGGATATGAAAGCGTTATAGTAACAGGCTTATATAGCCTTGACGAACTTGATTTAAATTGTCGAACCGTGTTTGCAAAATCCAAATCTATGACTGGGTCAATATGTGATCTTTCGAGAAATCTATTGGCTTCGTCAATCTTTTGGAAGGTCACATCATCAGGGAAGAGAATATCTACTGTCTCTTGACTGTTAAATGTCCCTGATGGTATAAAGATTGATGTATTGACATCAAATCCAGCGAAAATCGTAGTGTCAGAATTTGTTTTAACTATATTAGAGACCGCCTGGACAAATCCTATAACTGAGTTGCCAGACTCATCAAGAGATGATTCATTTCCTCCAAAATCAACTGCTGTGATAGCTATGTAAATGAGCTTTGGCGGAACTTTAAGCCTGTATGTCAGAAATCTATTATCCTTTATAGGTTCAGCAAATTTCCCATCGACAAAATCTAATGGCTTCAAAGTTTTTATATTTTCCTTGTCTATTACTTCATCTGATATGTAGAAATTGTATTGCTTTATCGCTTCATCTTGATTTGGATACCATATAACGTCAATAAAACCTCCGTTGTCGCCGGGTGCATCAACAGCATCATATAATATCACAGGCATTGGTGGAATATCATCTATTGATTTAATTGGACCTGAGACAGACCCTCCGTCTACATCTAAAGTGGACTCATTGCTGTCTTTGTCAACAGCGGTGACTGCGAAGTAATATTCAACATCATCACTTGGAACCGTCACATATGCGCCAATCTGATTCGTTGTTATCAATTCTGGAAAGTCTGACAACAATATATCTTGTAACTCTCGCCTTGTAATTTGGAGAAACGGTTTTAAACCCTTAACTGTTGTGATTTCTTCTTTTGATAAGTATATATTATAATGGTTAAAGTCTTTAGCTCTGCTTGGATTTGTCCAACAGACAACAATCGTCTTTCCTTGATCTTTTGGCTTATCAAATGCGGATACAACGCTTACAGGTTCAGGGGCTATGTTATCCCTAGCCTGAACAGGTCCAAACACTGACCCATTCTTTGAAGTATCCAATGGAGATTCATTCCCTGCTGGATCAACCACAGTTACTGCGAAATAATAATCAGTTCTATTTGTCGGGACGTTGATCTCTATATGATCAGTTGATATAACTCTGAGGTTCATCGTCCCGTCATCAATTATCGGGACAAGACCAAGCGTAGATGTTATTGGTGAAGACTCCCTGTATATGTTATAGCGATCAAAATCATCCGGCTGTGTAAATGGCTTCCAACTTAAAACTACCCAATAGCCTTGATCGTCAGGTTTGTCCATCGCATTGACACCTACGATTGACGGTGGAGGCACCGCGTCAATGCTTACTCTCTCAAAAATTATGCTTACTGATTGGTTTCCATTTTTGTTTGTCAAATATCCGATAATCCTTGCATCTTTGACGTTATCGTTCTTCTTCACTATATAAGTGCCAACGTAAATACCATCGTTTGCCTTTTCATCGCCCCTGGTCCCATCATCATACATCGGTAAACCGATCTTGAAATCCCCAATGTCAAACGTGGCTATATTCCCAGAATCGCCATTCATAACAACAATAAGTTTGTCATTCTCCGATAAGACCTTTTTCGCATTATGGACGAAGGAATTGATTTTTGGAGGCACTGTATCTATGCTTATCGGGTCTCTTGACAAAAGTTCAGTGGCATTACCAGCTTCATCAATCAGTTTAACAGAGATCAATGCATCGTTTACGCTATCGCCTTTTTTTACCACATACCTACCTGTATAAATCCCATCGTCAGCAGTCTGATCATCACGAGTGCCATCGTCATACATTGTCAATGACTTAGCGAATTCACCGATATTAAATGTAGCTTTACACTTCTTTGTATCACTAAACGCTTTGACTATCAATATATCGCCTTCAACGAGGACCTTCTTTGCATTATGCTCAATCTTTATTATCTCCGGAGGAACTGTGTCAAATGTTACCGTTTGAAATGCTGACTTTGTTGATTCATTCCCTGCTTCGTCAACTAGTCTACAAGTTATAATTCCGCCGATTACATTATCGCCGTCATTTACGGTATAGCTTGCGGTATATATCCCTTTTGGATCTTCTTTCATCTCGATTTCGGAATTGTTTAGCAATAGAAGTTCATCGCTATTGGGAATTTGAATTCTGAGAAATGCCTTTTTCGCATTAGGTTCGCCAGTCATTGTTACTTTAAGGACTTTTCCCGCTGATAGTGGCTTGTTCGGCATATCATGTTCAACAGAATATATTTTCGGAGGAGTTGTGTCAATATTGATCAAGACATTTTCGCCTTTAATTTGATCTAACAGTGAAATATCAGCTGTCCATCTTGGATTTGCCGATCCGACAGGCATTCCAAGATGAAGTTTAATTATACCGTTTATAAGATCATCTCTTGGCTGAATTACATAAACTCCGCCATATATACCGTCATTTGCCTTCATATCGTTATTCTTGCCATCGTCAAGCATTTGCAAGCCAGTCTTGATCTCTCCGATATCATAAGTTATGGTATTCCCCTGTAACCAAGTAACATTTAATACTATGCTATCACCTACGGTCAAAGGAGAGTTTGGGGTCTTTTCATTGTCGAGTAATATGAAAGAATATTTCATATCTATTGTGGTAGTTGTAAGCTCGTATATTGCAGATGAATCCTTTTCTCCATTTGGTTTTATGACGATATAATAATCGCCGACGTTGAGATTTATGCCTATTGTAGCCTTTTGCCCTGATAGGATGTTCAATGTCTCGCTTGCTATATCTTTCAGATCGCCGCTTTTTATCGTGATCTCGGTTGTCCCTTTGCTAAACGGCTTAAACATCGATACGACCAAAATTTTTCGCTCATTAAGACGAATTTTATACCAGTCATAGTCATTGTCACTGTCCCAATTTGTCCCTTTCACAACATCACCGATGGAAATCACATTTGCAAACTGGTGCAGGTTGTTAGGTTCAATCTCCCATTTCTCTGACGAGAACGTATAGGATAATCTGATTGAATAGATGCTATTCAAACTCGTATTGTTGAAATTCTCAACTTTGATATAATAATCTCCCGACACAACAGGCATCAATATTGTCTGGATTGGCAAAATGTTAGGAGAATAGCTTATAAAACCTATCTTAGGCGTTTCTGTGATCGGAAGCGATGAATAAATACTTATATCTGTCAAACCAGTTGCTTTTGGTCTAGTGAAATCTATTTTCAAGAATGTCGTAATATCAGGTTTAACGCCTGTGATCTGAATTTTATACCAATCATTATCGTTTTCTTTGTTGCCAAGACCTGAAATCTCTATTGGTCTGTTGATCTCGCCCTGCCCGCTAAAATTCCATTTTCCAACTATCTGTGACAATAAAGGCAGGTCATTATTCTCTTTATCCCAATGGACGAAGTTGCCTTTTTGGCTTTGTGATAACTCTTCAATATTTATTGAAAGCTCATACCTATTATCCGGCGATTCGCCTTCTGATTTGACCATTATATAGTAATCGCCTAATTCTATGCCTGTGCTGATGCTCGAAAAACTATTAACAGGATCAGTTATGATACTGCATAAAATAGCTTCTTGTGTAGGAGGTAATGATCTGAAAACTGTCGCGCTAGTTTTCCCTTTTCCACGCACCTTATCAAAACTGAACGTCATCAATGCGTTAGGTATATTATCAACGTGGAATTTATACCAATCTACGTCATTGTCATCAAGATTTGTCCCAACTATTGTCATTCCTTTTGCGATCCAATTAGCCTGTTCGGGGACATCATTTCGCTCTTTTTCAGATATTAATATCCGCTTGATTGAGAAAACTCTGACCGCAGGCAAAGGATCAACACCTTCTGAGCCTAGGTCCGTTCTGACATAGAAAGTATGTTGACCTTCTTTTAAATCACGATACGTCTTACTGACATCGTTAGTCCATATCCAATTTCCTTCATCCAATTTGTAAAAATATCCATAAGTAGTTGACTGATCGTCGTTCCATCTCCGCCAGTTGAAGGTTACATCATTATAGTTGATCTCGCCGATGGGTCCGCTTACGATCTTAACCAGTGTATCAGGTTCAATGCCTATATTATTTTTAGCTGATAATGGACCTGCAACGGAGTCTTCTGTTATATCAGATTCATTTCCAGATTCATCGACCGCGGTTACAGCAAAGTAGAATGGAACATCGTTTTCTGGAACATTGATATTAGCTATTCTGACGTTTCGGTCTGTAATACTGCTATCTACAAGCATCCACGATGTTGGCACTCGCTTTGTCAGAGAGAAATCAATTGAAGTTTGACCCATATAGATATTATAATTTCTGAAATCTTCTGCAATTGACGATTGACTCCAAGTTATAACAATGACCTTCCCATTATCAAACCCCCTATCATAGCCAGTAACTTTGGCAACTGGCGGAGGTGGTAAATTGTCTATGCTAAAAACAGGTCCCGCTATGCTTGTGCGATCAATCGGCGATTCATTAGTTGCGATATCTACGACCGTAACCGCAAAATAATATGAAACAGGAGAATCAACCGAAGGCTTGTCAACTTTGATTTCAATGCTTGATATATTTCTATTATTTAACTCCAAGTCCAAAGGTTTTAGACCCTTGATTGAAGTTATGAATTGATCTGACTGATAAACTCTATATTCAAAAAATTCTGGTTCTGTGCTTGGTGTCCAACTTAGGATGATAAATCCGCCATCATCATTGGGCTTATCAACAGCTTTTACGTCAGAAATAGCCCAAGGTGGTGTTGTGTCAACTGAAACTGTTTCTATGGCAAAACGTTGCGATGCCTTGAGATTTGGGCTTAATGTGTTGACCTTGACCCTTGCGTTTTTAACATTATCGCCTTTCTTTATAGTGTAAGAACCAACATAGATACCATCATTTTCTGAACCGTCATCGTGCTTGCCATCATCAAACATCGGTCTATTACTGATCAGGTTTTCCACATCAAAGGTAACTATTGCCCCGACTTCTGTTTTTGCGATAACTATTAAAGTTTCGCCTTCAATGAAGGGTCTATTTTTGTTATTAATGCTGATTGATAAAATAGCTGGCGTTGACGTATTTATGTTTACAGATTGCGTGCCCGTATATGTTGCCCTATTTCCAGCCTTATCGCTCAAATGTGCTATTATAAGGGCGTTCGAAACCATATCTCCCGATCTAACTCTATAAGTCCCTAAATATGCGTTTTCCTCTGGAATTGGTGTCATCCGTATCCCGGTCTTAAATGTGCCTATGTCAAATGTTGCATCACAGTTGTTTTCTCCGTATAGTTTAACCGTAATGGGGTCGTCCTCAACGAATACTTTATCCGCATTATAAACAAGAGATGTTATTGTAGGTGGGATATTGTCAAATGTGACTCTTGTATCAGCGTGAATGGACGATCTGTTTCCGGCGGTATCGGTAAGATTACATAATATAAGCGCGTCTAGGACATTATCGTTTTCTGTTACATCATAAAAGCCGGTATAAACTCCGTAATCGTCTTTGACTTCGCCGACGATCTTTTGATCTGACCCATAAACTAATTGAATCTTAGCGTTTCTTTCTGTCCCATTGTGATCAATGATGATCTTAAATGATGCGGTAACTCCCATCGCTATGCGACTGGGCATAGTATAACCAAAACCTGAGCTTACAGGCTTTCCAATGTCATTAAGCAAAGTGTAGTTTATTCTGACCAAATCTTTCTCAGAACTTGACAGGTTTTTGACTTCCCCATAGATCGTGATGGCACCTTTTGTCCCAAGAGAAGGATCATATTTCCAATCCCAATTTAATATAGCTAATGGCGGTTTAGCCTCTACCGATGCCATATTGAACATATCCAATCCGTTTTTGAATCCAACTATATCAAATGTGGCTTTGCATCTCGGTTCACCTATCATCCTAACCGAAAGTGTCTTTCCAGCAGATAGAGGCAAATAAGCATCGTGTGAAACATCAGCAATTATGGGGGGAATACTATCAACTATTCCGACGAAAAACCCTTCTATCGATGCTTCATTGGACAAATTATCAATTATATGCACAAATATAGGTTGACCGCTTATATCGTCGCCTTGAATGATAGTATAAATGCCCTTATAAATTTCATTTTCTAGACTCATTGCGACGACGCGTTTTCCATCTTCTCCGATAGAGAACCCCGCTTTGCCATCTTTGACATCCCATTTCATCTCAACGATTATCTTATCACCAGCTTTAAGTGGGTCTGATATTATCTCTTTCCCTTGTGATGACATATATCTGACCTTTATTGATTCCACAAACATAGCAACAAGTGAGTATTCTGCTAATGGACTTTCTTTTTGTGGACGAATTCTTATATAATACATCCCGGGCTTCACATTTAAGTTGATGCTATTCTTTTGGGCGTTGCTCAAATTTACATTAAAACTACCAACGACCAAACCAGCGGGATTAAGCACTTCAACAACAGAGGAACCTATACCGAAAGGACGACTAAACTGGACATTGAGTATTCCGTCTTTGATGATACTAAGCCTATAAACATCAATGTCGTTATTTCCATCCCAATTTGTTCCTTGTTGTTTTATGCCTATGTTGATCGGATTAGCTTGGACAAGAATATCGTTTGGCTCTATTTCCAATCCTTTTTGATCGGGCATCAATTCGCTTAATTTCACTCTGAATTGATACGGTGTATTTCCATCTCCTATCAATTTGATAAAATAATCTGAACCTGCTTTGACTATGCCGTTAAATATGCTGTTATTATCTGATATTTCGCCTATCTGATCGGATTCTAAGCTAGATGAGTATATGAACATATTTACAGGCAGATTGGAATACTGCGATATGGAAATTATTGGAACATTATCAATGGATTCGGGAATATGAAGTCTGAACCAATCAACGTCTGATGAATCAATAAACCCATGAACTTCTATGCTTGATCTGCTTGGCACTGTCAAATAGTTTGCTGATCGCGGATCATTATTCCCCTCGACTTCCCTTATATATCTATCTGGTAGCTTATTGATAGTAGTTACAAGCCTATATTGGACAGATGAGGTCACTTTTATCAAATAATCCGTTTCTGGTCTAACTCCTAGAGCTAAATGTAATGGGTTATTGCCGATACCTTGTGCAAAAGCGACTTGCTGAAATGGCTGATCGGAATAGACCAAGATTTCTGCGGAACCAGAAACACTGGTATACGATAGAAGGACATCCATAATGCAATAAGATAAGCTTGAAGGAATATGGACTCTATACCAATCATCATCTGGTCCTGTGCCTCTGATGATCATTCCTGTCATTAACTTCGTTGCTTTATCAGGCGAATCATTGGGTTCTTGTTCAGAAGTTATGACTGGCGCTATTGTGAAAGATCGCTCTATTGTAAAGTTTGACAACGACTCAGGAAGGCGAACAGAAAATTTATGATCTCCTGAGCTAACATTGAAAAAGACTGCACTTGATTCAGTCGTCCATTGCCAATTTCCAGAATCTAATCTTATATAATATCCCTTTATCTTGTCATCGCTTTCATAATCAAACCTGTTCCAATGAAAAGCCAAGTTATTGTGATGGATAGTCCCAACAGGTGCACTGATAAAGGTTAAAGGTCTATCTGGTTCAGTGCTAATGTTAGCTTCTGCTTTGACAGGACCTGAGACGGAATAGCCATTTTTGTCAAGATCAGATTCATTACCAGATAGATCAACTGCGGTAACCGCAAAATAATATTCGGTTGTATTTGAGTCTACATAAATATTGACGACTTTTAACTGCCTGTCGATAATTGTATCTATTGGCTTTAAGCTCCCATCTATTGATGTTATCGGCTTGGTATCTTGATATATGTTATATCTGGCAAAATCATCATCGGTATTTGGCTCAGTCCAACTGAGTATTATCACCTCGCCGAAATCCTTATCCCTGTCAACTGCGTTGACAATTTTCACAGGATTAGGTTTGAGATTATCCTTCGCTTGAACAGGTCCGTCAACAGAACCGCCTGATCTGTCTAAAAATGATTCATTTCCCATAATATCAGTTGCGGTAACTGCAACGTAGTAATCTTCAAGGTTTTGATCAACCATGATCTCATAGCTAGTTTGGTTTATATCTGTGATAATTGCTGATATGAGCGATCTATCAGAAGGACGGTCTTTTAAAACAGGGACAGGGACATATTTTGAGAGATATATGTTATAGCTTGCAAAATCTATCTCTGTTGATTGTTTCCAAGTAACCATTATATATTTGCCCTGATCGTTTGGTCTATCAAAACATCTGACGTTTGTGATAGGTGCTGGCGGAAAAGCATCTATATTGACCTTAACTTGTGCTGATTTTGATGAGCTCCGCCCTTTTCTGTCAGTCAATCGCACAATAACGGATGCAGAGAGCACGTTATCACCTTCAACAACTTTATAAGAACCAACGTATTTTCCATCGCCGATCGCCCCGTCATCGTGCTTTCCGTCATCATACATCGGGATATTACTTTTCAAGCCCTCTATATCAAAACTAGCAATGCCCTCAGGGTCGCCTATCATGGTAACCGTCAAAATATCGTCTTTGCCAAGTGTTAGACGACCTGTGTGATCGACAGACCTGATAACTGGTCGTTCACCCACTATATCTATTTTGATCACTGCTGAAAGACTGGAAATATTACCAGCTTTATCTTCTAAATATCCTGTTACTACACCGTCAATTATGTAATCATCTGCTTTTATTATATATGTGCCGACATAAACTCCATCATTTGCATTTCCGTCATTATGTTTGCCATCATCATAAGCTATAAGCCCTGTCAATTTTTGGGCATTTGGATCTTTTTCTAATGAGATAATATCAAAAGTAGCCTTGTTTCCAGCCTCACCTTTTATCGTCACATTTAGCTCATTACCTACTGACAATGGCATTTTGACATCGTGTGTAACTTGAGTTATAACTGGCGGACTAGTATCAATCAATATGGGCTTACTTATTATTGGGATATCTGAAACGTTGCCATATTTATCTTTAATATAAACCATTATAATTGCATCATTAGTATTATCCTTTTCTTTTATAACGTAACTCCCGACATAAATGCCGTCGTTAGCATTTTCGTCATTATGTTGACCATCGTCAAACATCGGTACAGGTTCGTTAGTTAGTTTTTTTGTAGAATTCTCATATAGAATATCAAAACTTGCAGAATTGCCTTTCTCCCAGACAAGTTTGACAGATATATTACTTCCTACCGATAAGACAGAATCTGGTTGGATATTATGTTCAACAGAAGTGAAGAGAATTGCGTTCAACCAATATTCGCCGTTGAAATCAGAGAAATCAACATTCACAAAATATTCGCCTGCTAAAACTCTAACATTAATTGATTTTTTTTGGTCGCCTGTTTGTAATCTTATAGTATCCAAAGTTTGACCAACGGAATCAAGCAGATATATATTCATAGAGCCATTTTTTAATACTCTTGATGCGGTAAGATTTAATATGCCGTTTTTCGGGATCATCAGTCTAAACCAATCTAGGTCATTAGGTTGATTTCTGCGAGCCTTGATCCTTTCACCTATATTAAGTTTATCTGCGAAATCAGGAGAGTTATTTGGTTCAAGCTCCCAAACTTCTCCTGGGGGAAAGTCTGATATTAGCAGGGTAAGAAAATACGGAGTTTCCCAGACATTTGAAAAAGCAGAGTCATATTTGGATAGATCAACTTCAATCAGATAATCCCCTAGCCCTGTTCCTAGTTCCAGTTTCCATTGAGGACCGCTATCAGGGGTTACAGTAAACTCGCCGAGTAAGTTTATCGGAAAGGCAGAATAAAGACGGACAGTTGTTGATCCGCTACGAGGTCTCGTTATATTTAAGCTAAGTCGCTTTCGTTCAGTCAAATTAGCGTGAACACTGAACCAATCTTTATTATCTGATGTGTTTAATCTATTGCCGACTAACTCTATCCAAGGGAAGTTTTTGGAGATGAATATTGGCGATGTTTCGGTAGCGGTATTTAAGCTGTTATTATCTTCTTTATCCCAGATTATCTCTGTTGCGAGGCTGTCTGTGGTTACTACGATTGAGTATGTAGAAGGAATGCTTGTTAATGTGGGTTTTAAGTTAATGTAATAATCCCCAGGTGTGATACCTGTTGCGAAGAAGCCTTTTTCCTTTAACTCAAAACTAGCTATTTCCTTGCCCGATGATATTTCAGGGAATTTGTAAATTTTCACAACGCTGGAAACTACCGCATCGGGTCTATTTATGATTATAGACATCTGTCTCGGTGTCGGCGAAGTCGCAGTCCCTTTTGGAATAGTAACGACAAACCAGTCTTCATCTATGCCATCTTTTGCTGTCCAAGTTTGACATTGCATTTTTTCATCAAGTGGAAGAATGGTCGCTGTCAATGGGATGTCGTTATTTGCGCCATAGACATTCAACTCGTTCTCCTTTTTTATGTAATATGCTTTGTTTTCATCTATTATTTGCCATTTAATATCATTTGCTATGACCTCAATTTTTGCGTTTGTTGAAAGTTGTATCCCTTTTAATGAGAATTCTTGTTTTAGAATGTTTGATATGATTTTATTATTCAGGTCATTTATGAAGTTAAGTGGAATGTTAAAGATAATTTGACCTTCGCTTGATTCAACCGCAGTGCTTTGTTCAATCGTAAACGTGCGTAGTGCAGGAGTTGGGTCTTGTTGATCGTTGCTATCAACAGCTTTGACATAAATATAGTGCTCTCCCTTTGGCAATCCATAAAACACCATATATCGGTCTTGCGTCCAATTCCAAGGCTCGCCATCAAGGCTATAGTAAAAGCCTTTTATAGACGGCAATCTGCCTGATATGTCAGGTGAAGTTACTTTCCCTGTCCACCATATAGCGACATCATTGGATTTAATTGATTTACTGGGTCCTGCAACTATAATAGTATCGGGTTGAGTGCATTCTGATGTAGTCGCAAAAAAAACGATGAGAAATAGTCCGATGTAAATATGAATAAATCTATTTTTCATCAAAAATTTTTAACTCCTTGTTATTACAGTGGAATGATCTATGTTACTCAATGCAGTTTTCATAACTGTTATAACATATATACCTTTTATAACATATATGCCTTTTTATAGAATTTAAAACTTTTAAGGTAAAGCAATGGTATTGACATTTTACAAAACTTCGCCTAGAAAGTCAAGTTTTCCGAACTGAACGCAGAATAACTGATGATCGGACATAAGTTCGGACAAATATGCCCTCCTATGATAAAATATTAGAAAATATTAAAAAATTATCACAGGAGGG
>FWPV01006213.1_pt1 | contig 23008 bp, 17 predicted proteins | sample 2228371 | NCBI WGS metagenome assembly FWPV01 (sample SAMEA103939776, study PRJEB20133) | metagenome | reverse complement strand
TTTTTAATTATTCTCAGAGCCTTGTGCCAATCCGTCTGACACCCCCGGGGTGTCGCCGGGATGGCCAGGACAAGCTAAAAATTAATAAAATTAAGGACTTTTTTATTAATTTTTAATTTTTTAAAACTTGTAACGCATAAATAATTACCAGCAAGTATCTATTAGCTAATGTTATAATTTAAATTTATGATTAAAGCAGTGATTTTTGATTTTGATGGGGTAATTGCTGATACCTTAAGTTTTACTTTTAAAGAAATAATTAAAAATAGTTGGTTATTAAACGCGAAAAATAAGTCAGAAGAGGAAATTATCGAAAAGATTAGAGATTCAAATTATAAAAAATTAATGAAAGATTTTAAAATCAATTGGTTAAAATTACCATTAATTTTATTTTTAGTTAAGCGAGCTCAGTATAAATTATTTGAACAGATTGAGAGTTTTAAACCTTTTAAAAATATTAAAAATGTCCTAAACTTTATTAAAAAAAATAACCTTAAATTATTTTTAGTGTCTTCAAATATTAAGAAAAATATTGAAAAGTTTTTAAATCATCATCAAATTAATTATTTTGATAAAATTTATACACCTAAAAATTTTTTTGGCAAAGATAGGATTTTTCTTGAGATTTTAAAAAAATATCAGTTAAAAAAAGATGAGGTTGTTTATATTGGTGACGAGCTTCGTGATCTTCAAGCAGCTAAGAAAGTTGGTATAAGGTTTATTGGAGTTAGTTGGGGTTTGGCAAAAGAGTCTGTTTTTAAAGAAAATAAAGGAGATTTTATTGTAAAAAATCCACAGGATTTATTAAAAATAATTAAAAATCTTAATAAATAAATATTTTATTTTTTCCCTTTATTATTTTTTTTAATTTTAAAGAATTTACTTGATACATATAAGAGATTAGATTAAATTTTTTTGTTTGTTTTTTAATGTTTTTAATTAGCCTGTCAATAAGCCATGGAGAAATATAGATATAAAAAGTTAAAGAGTTAGTAGTTTTATAAATTAGCGAATTTAATTTTATTTTAAACATATCAGCTAAAACTATTTTTATATTCTTTTTATTAGAGTTATATAGACGACGAAGATGAAGAATTAATATTAACATTGGATTGATTTCAATTGCAATAAATTGAACATTAAGATTTTTTTCAAAAGCTTTTTTAGCAGCTTGAAAAATAACAATTCCATCACCAGCGCCAAAGTCAATGATTGTTTGATTATTTTTTAGATTAAAAGATTTAATTATTAAAGAAATATCAGTTTTTTGAGTGGGAAAGTAGGGGATAGGAGAAAATTTTTTAAAAGAAAAAAGTGATGCGATTGCTAAAAAAATAAAAAATAGAATTAAAAGATAAAACATTGAAATATTATAAAACATTTAACATAAAAAAGTAGAACGTAGAACTTGGAACTTTGAATAAGAATTAAGAAGTAAGTATTAAGAATAAAATAATTTTTGATTTTAAATTTAATTTTAGATTTTTAACTTTTAATTTTTAATTTGTTTTAACTCGTAACGCGTAACTCGCAACTAATATTTTATGGTTTTGAATTTTGATTTTTGGATATATTGTTAATTTTTAATTTGACTGTTCATTTTCATTTTCTCTTGACATTATTTTGGTATTTTATTTAAAATGTTATACGTTAATGAAGAATAATTTTTCTTCATCAGTATTATTCTCAATCTCTCCACTAGATGGAAGGTATTTTTTAAAACTTAAAAATTTATCGCTATATTTTTCTGAATTTGCTTTAGCAAAAAAAAGAGTTTATATTGAAGTTGAATATTTAAAACTTCTTTTTGAAAATAAAATAATTAGAAAACTAACAGAAAACGAAAAAAAGGTTTTAAATAAAATAATCATTAATTTTAATGAAAGCGATTTTTTAAAAATAAAAAAAATTGAAGAAACAATTAATCATGATGTCAAAGCAGTTGAGTATTTTTTAAAAGAAAAATTTTTAAAATCTAGTCTTAAAGATTTATCCTCTTTTATTCATTTAGGCTTAACTTCAGAGGATATTAACAATCTCGCCTATGGTTTAAATCTAAAAGATTTTCATAATGAACTTTTGATTAGAGATTTAGTCAAATTAACTAATCACCTAGAATTATTAAGTAAAAAATACAAAAATATAGTTTTTTTAGGAAGAACTCATGGACAAATAGCTGTGCCAACAACAATTGGAAAAGAGCTGGTAAATTATTTTTATCGTTTAAAAAAATTAATAAATAAAATTAAATCCTTTCAATTTGAGGGAAAGTTAAATGGAGCAGTTGGTAATCATAACGCCTTAAAATTTGCTTTACCGGAAAAAAACTGGTTAAAAATCAGTAAAAAATTTATTGAAGATTTAGGTTTAAAATTTAACCCTTATACAACGCAAATTCTATTTTATGATAATTGGATTGAGTATTTTCAAATCATTAGCTTAATTAATAATGTTCTAATTGATTTAGCAAAAAATATTTGGATCTATATAATGATGAATGTTTTTATCCAAATAAAAAAAGATCAAGAAGTTGGGTCTTCAACAATGCCGCAAAAAGTTAACCCAATTAATTTTGAGCAGGCAGAGGGTAGTTTAGAGATGGCTAATTCAATGTTTAATTTTTTTGAACAAAAATTAACTCATTCTAGATTACAAAGAGATTTATCAGATTCAATTATTCGCCGGGTTTTTGGTGAGGCTTTTGGTTATACAATATTAGGTTGGAAAAATATAATCGCTGGATTAGATAAGATTTATCCAAATAAAGATTTATTAGAAAAGGAATTAAGAAATCATTATGAAGTTTTAACTGAGGCAATTCAGATTGTTTTAAGGCTAAAAAAAGACAATCAAGGTTATGAAAAAGTAAAAACTTTAGTTCGCGGACAACATATCAATAAAAAAGATTATCTTCAACTTTTAAAAGATTTAGGGTTTGATGATAGTAAAAATTTAAAACAATTAACACCAAAAAAATATCTTGGTTATGCTAAAAAATTAGTTAAAAATTTAAATTTAAAACTATGATTAATCTAATAATCGGTGGTCAATGGGGCGATGAGGGAAAGGGAAAAATAGTTGATTTATTAGGAAAAAACGCTGATTTTGCGGTTCGTTTTCATGGCGGCAACAATGCTGGTCATACAGTAATTGTTAAAAATAAAAAGTTTCCTTTTCATTTGATACCGTCAGCAATTTTAAATAAAAAAGTGATTGGAGTGATTGCTAATGGAGTGATTATAGATTCTGAAGTTTTGTTGGATGAAATTGAGATGTTGGAAAAAGAAGGAATTAATTTAAAGAAAAAATTGGTGATATCTGAACGCTGTCATTTGATTATGCCTTATCATAAAGCCTTAGATCAAGCTTATGAAAATGCTCGAGGAAAAAACAAATTAGGGACAACAAGACGAGGAATTGGACCAACTTTTGCCGATAAGGTTTCTTATAATGGGATTAGAGTTTATGAGTTGGTTCGTTGGAGTGAGTTTGTTGAAAAGTTTAGATTTCAAGCAGAGATTAAAAATAAAATTTTAAAGCTTTTTTCGGTTGAGCCGGTTGATATTGATTTTTGGCTGACAAAATTAAAAAAAATAAGAGAAAAAATTCTGCCTTATGTAGCTGATAGTTTTTTAATTCTACAAGAAGCTACTAAAAAAAATAAAAATATTATTTTTGAAGGCGCTCATGGAGTAATGCTTGATGTTGATTTTTCTCCTTATCCTTTTTCAACTGGAAGCAATGTGATAACCGGCGGAGTCAATACAGGAGCTGGAGTTTCAATAAAGAAAATTAATAATATTTGGCTTGTTGTTAAAGCTTATTTATCGCGGGTTGGCGGAGGACCTTTACCAACTGAGTTATTTGATAAAACTGCTGATTTAATCAGAGAAAAAGGGAATGAATATGGGACAACCACAGGTCGGTCAAGGCGAATTGGCTGGCTTGATTTGGAGGCGGTTAAGTATGCGGTTGAATTAACCGGAGCAAATAAAATTGCCTTAACAAAAATAGATATATTAACTGGTTTAAAAGAGATTAAGGTTTGTGTTGGTTATCAGTATAAAGGAAAAAAAATTTCAGCCAGTAGTTGCGGCTATAAGGAGTTGGCAGAGTTAAAGCCAATTTATAAAAGTTTTGAGGGTTGGAATGAAGATATTAATAAGATTAGAAAATTTGAAAAATTACCAAAAAACTGTCAAAAATATATTAATTTTATTGAGAAGTTTTTAGGAGTAAAAATAAAGATTATCTCTGTTGGGCCAGAAAGAGAGGAGAATGTGATGAGATAGTAGTTAGTGATTAGTAGTTAGAAAGTTAGAAATTTATAAAGTTTATAAAGATAAAAGAGATGAAAGAGATAAAAGAGTTTTAAAAGTTTATAAAGTTATTAAAAAAATTTTAATTTTTGTTAATTTTTAGCTTGTCCTGGCCATCCCGACGAAACCCCGGAGGTGTCAGACGGATTGGCAGGAAGGGATAAAAAATTATAAATTTTAAATTTTTTTAAATATGTTAAGGATTAAAACAAGTTTGGGGTTAACCTTTGATGATGTTTTATTAGTACCCAAAAAAACCTCGGTTGAGTCAAGAAGTCAGGTTGATTTAACAACAAAATTAACAAAAAAAATTTCTTTAAAAATTCCTATTGTTTCCGCAAATATGGATACAGTGACTGAAGCAGAGATGGCAATAGCTTTAGGAAAATTAGGAGGAATAGGAATTATTCATCGATTTTTAACAATTGAGGCAGAAGTTGAAGAGGTTAAAAAAGTAAAAAAAGAAAAGTTGTTGGTCGGGGCTGCTATTGGTGTAAAAAATGATTATTTAGAAAGAACTAAAGCTTTAATTAAAGAAGGCGCTGATGTAATTATTATTGATATCGCTCATGGTCATAGTACTTATTTATTAAAAGTTTTAAAAGAGTTAGTTAAAAAATTTCCAAAAACCGAGTTTATTGCTGGAAATGTGGCTACAGCAGAAGCTACCGAAGAGTTAATTAAAGCCGGTGCTTCGGCTGTCAAGGTAGGAATTGGGCCAGGAGCTTTATGTACAACAAGAATTGTTACTGGAGCTGGTATTCCGCAATTAAGTGCTATTGATGAATGTAATGAAGTGGCTAAAAAATATCATATCCCAATAATTGCTGATGGAGGAATTCAAAAATCAGGTGATATTGTTAAAGCTTTGGCTGCTGGAGCTTCAACAGTAATGATTGGGACGCTTTTTGCAGGTTGTGAAGAAAGTCCGGCATTAACTTTTTTTAAAAATAATCAAAAGTTTAAATTAACTCGAGGAATGGCTTCGCTAACGGCTAATGTTGATAGACAAAAAAGGGATGATAGCGTAAAAAAAGATTTAAAAAAGTATGCGGCTGAAGGCGTTGAGGCAATTGTTCCTTATCGTGGTCGGGTAAATGATTTAGTTGATCAGTTATTATCGGGAGTAAGATCGGGTTTTTCTTATTGCGGAGCGAGAAATATATTAGAGTTATGGGAAAAAGCCGAGTTTATTCAGATTACTCAAAGTTCTTTAAAGGAGTCTTATGCTCATGATGTAGAAGTAATGTGAGGTTGGAATTTAGTAGATATTGGTTAGAAGATAGAAAGTTTATAAAGTTTGTAAAGATAAAAGAGTTGAAAGAGTTAAGTGAAATGGATTTATGCTGAAGTTAACCCCATAAATAATAAGGCAGAAATAATAATATTAAACAATTCAACAATTTAATAATTTAACAATAAGAGAATATTGATGCTTGAAGCTTGATGTTTGAAGTTTAAAGTCTTTTAATACTCATCACTAACCACTAACTACTAAAAACTATCTTTATGTTTTATGTTTTATAATTTGACAAAATAAATATTTTTTTTATAGCATTAATTATGATAGTGATTTTTTTGGTTTAATAAATTTGATACGGCCTTACTTGGCCGATTTTTTTATGAGAAAAAAAATTAACTATAAATTTTATTTACCAAAGTTTAAAGAAGTTAAATTTCAAGATGAAAATTGGACTTATATTGCACCAAATTGGGAACAAATGCATCAGGTATCTTTAGATTTAGGAGTAAAGATTCTTCAATCAGATTGTCAATTTGATGTTTTAGTCACTTTAATTAAAGGCGGTTGGACTTGGTCAAGGACTTTGGCTGATATTTTAGCAATTTCAGAATTAACGAGTTTTCGATTAAAGTTTTATGATCCAAAATATCCGGGAATAAAATTAGAAAAACCAATTTTAGAATCTAAACTAAATCATAATTTAAAAAATAAAAAAGTTTTACTTTTTGATGATGTTGATGATAGCGGAGAAAGCTTAATTTTTGCTTTAAATTATTTAAAAAAATTTCATCTAAAATTAATAAAATCCGCTACTCTTTTTCATAAACCTCATTCAAAAATTGTTCCTGATTTTTATGGAGCGGTTAGTTCTGCTTGGATTATTTTTCCTCATGAGTTAAGAGAAGCAATTACTGGTTTAGCAAAAAAATGGCAAAATAATGGTTTAACCAAATTATTAATTAAAAATCGTCTTTTAAAAATCGGTTTACCAAAAAAAGAGATAGAGTTGTTTTTAAGTTTGTAAAACTTATTGATTTTTTAAAATACTTTCCATATAATTTTATATGGAGATTGATCAGTATTTAAATAATTTAATAGATCTTCATCAACATTTAGGATTTTCTTCAACTCCGCATTTTTTATGGGAATTAGCTCACGAGCAGGGAGTTAATGTCGGAGAAAAAAATTATTGGCAGTTTATCAAAAGTATTTCAATAGATAATAAAACTTCACAAAAAAGATATCATCATCTTTTTGATATTACCCAAAAAATTCAATCAGGTCCTTATGCAGTTGAAAGATCAGTTCATCAGGCAGTTAGTTATAGTTATCGGAAAGCCAATATTACTATTTTAGAATTAAGATTTAATCCAATGAGAAGAAATAAAGGAGGAGAGCATGATTTAGACAAAGTAATCTTATCTGCTTGTGTTGGTTTAAAAAAAGCTAGTCTTGAGTATCCAGTAAAAACAGGATTAATTATTGAGACTGATCGACGATTTGATAAAGAGTTAAATAAGATTTTAATTAACAAAGCTATAAAATTTAAAAATTTTGGTGTAGTTGGTATAGATTTGTCTGGTCCGGAAAATAAAAATTTTAAAGTAAGCGATTTAGTTAACGAATTTAAAAAAGCTAAAAAGGTTGGTTTAGGTTTAACTTTTCATACTGGTGAAACTTCATCATTGGAGGAGATGGAAGAAGTTATTGTGAAGATTCAACCGCAAAGAATCGGTCATGGAGTGAGGACAGTTAAAAGTAAAAAATTAATGAATATGTTGGTTAAAAACAACATTGTTTTGGAGATTTGTCCAAGTTCAAATATTTCCCTAAATGTTTTAAAAGATTGGCAAGAGGTAGGGAAAGTGTTAAGTATTTTTAAAAAACAAGGAGTGTTATTTACTATTAATTCCGACGCGCCAACATTATTAAAAACCAATGTAAAAAATGAGTTTGAAATGTTAATTAAAAATAAAATTTTAAATTGGCAGGATATTTTAAAAATTAAAAAAATTGGTAGAATTGCCAGTTTTATTAAAAGTTAATATAAAAAATATGGAGGAAAAAATTATTGACTATAGCTTAACCTTTGATGATGTTTTACTTTTACCGGGGTACAGTGATTTTACTAGAGAAGAGATTGATTTAAACACTAAGTTAACAAAAAATATAACCTTGAAGATTCCTTTTGTTTCATCACCTATGGATACAGTTACAGAAAGCAAATTAGCAATTGAGTTGGGAAGATTAGGCGGAATTGGAATTATTCATCGAAATTTAACTATAGATGATCAGGTAATAGAGGTAAAAAAAGTAAAAAAGGCAAAAGTTAAAGTTGGGGCGGCGATTGGCTCTGGTTTTAATTATCAGGAAAGAATAAAAGCATTGGTTGGGGCTAATATTGATGTGATTGTTGTTGATTCAGCTCATGGATTTTCCAGAAATGTTATTGAAGTTGTTAATTTTATAAAAACAACATATCCAAAAATTGAGGTTATTGCAGGAAATATTGCAACTTCAGATGGAGCCGAAGCTTTAATTAAAGCAGGAGCTGACGGTTTACGGGTTGGAATGGGACCGGGTGCAATTTGTACAACTCGGATTGTTTCCGGAATGGGTATGCCGCAGATTAGCGCTATTTTAAATGTGGTTAAAATTGCGAAAAAATATCAAGTGCCGGTAATTGCTGATGGAGGAATAAGATATCCGGGAGATGTCACTAAAGCAATTGCTGCTGGAGCAGATAGTGCGATGATGGGAGGAGTATTTGCCTCTTGTCTTGAAGCTCCGGGAAAGATTTTTAAGTTAACTGCTGATAAGGTTCCAGCGAGATTTAAAAATATTTTAAAAAAAGAGCAAAAGTATTACTTATTTAAAGAATATCGGGGAATGGGGTCGGAGGCAGCGATGAAAAAAGGAGCAAAAATAAAATCAGAATCAGAGTTTCATAATAAAAGTTATAAGGAAAAAGTTTTGGTAGCTGAAGGTGTTGAAGGTCTTGTTCCGGTTAATGGAAAAATTAAAGAGATTATTAGTCAATTTGTTGGCGGATTAAAATCAGGAATGTATTATGTTGGAGTGAAAAATATCAAAGATTTAAAGGAAAAATCGAAGATGATAAAAATAACTCAAGCATCATTAAGAGAAAGTCACCCTCATGATTTATTTGTTACTAATTCAGGAAAAAGTTATCTATGATAGTTATTATTGATTTTGGATCACAAACTACTCATTTAATCAGTCGAAGAATTAATGATTTAGGAGTGAAAACAAAGATTGTTTTGCCTGATAATGCAATTGAAGAGATCAAAGTTTTAAAGCCGCAAGGAATAATTTTATCCGGTGGACCAGCTTCAGTATACGGTAAAAAACCGCTTTTAGTTGATAAAAAAATTTTTGATTTAGGGATACCGATTTTGGGAATTTGTTATGGTTTGGAATTAATTGGTCAATTATTAGGTGGAAAAGTTTCCTCAGGTGAAAAGAAAGAATACGGAGCAACAGAGATTTGTTTAAACAAAGAAAACAAAGATCAATGTTTACTTTTGAAAAATATTAATAAGTTAAGATTTAAAGTTTGGATGTCGCATTTTGACCAAGTAATAAAATCACCAAAAGATTTTCAAACCTTTGCCTCAACCCAAACAGTTGAACATGCCATTATTGCTAATAATAAGAAAAAAATTTATGGAGTGATGTTTCATCCAGAGGTGACCCATACAAAAAATGGTTTACAGATCTTAAAAAACTTTGTTTTTGAGATATGTCGAATAAAAACAACAATTTCTTTTGAAAAAATTAATTTAATTAAAAAATATATTAAAGAGAAAATTGGTCAAGAAAAAGCAGTTTGCGCCTTATCAGGAGGGATTGACTCAACAGTAGCGGCCTATTTAACTTATCAAGTCATTGGTAAAAACTTAACTTGTTTTTATGTTGATTCGGGATTAATGAGAGAGGGGGAGACAGAGGAAGTTAAAATTAAGTTAAAAGAAAAGTTAGACTTGCCTTTAAAAATTATCAATGGAAAAAAAGAGTTTCTTAAAGCTTTAAAAGGAGTGGTTGATCCGGAGAAAAAAAGAAAGATTATTGGTAAGACTTTTATTGGTCTTTTTGAAAAAGAGGCGAAAAAAATTGGCGCAAAAATTTTAATTCAAGGAACAATTTATCCTGATGTGATTGAAAGTAAAGGGACAAAGCACGCAAAAAAAATTAAAACTCATCACAATGTCGGCGGCTTGCCAAAAAAACATGTTTTTAAAATTGTTGAGCCTTTAAGGGAGTTATATAAAGATGAGGTAAGAGAAATTGCTCAACAATTAAAATTTCCCAACGAGATTATTAATCGTCATGTATTTCCTGGACCGGGATTGGCGATTAGGATAATTGGTGAGGTGACAGAGAAAAAACTTAAGATTTTAAGAAAGGCTGATAAAATTGTTGTTGATGAGATTAAAGAGGCTAATCTTTATGATAAATTTTGGATGGCATTTGCAATTTTTACTGGTATTAAAACAACTGGTGTTGTTGGTGATGAGAGAAAATATGGCGAGACAATAGCGATAAGAATTATTGAATCTAAAGATGCAATGACAGCTGATTGGGGAAGAGTACCATATGAATTACTAGCGAGAATTTCTTCTCGAATTACTACCGAAGTTTTTGAAGTAGTTAGAGTTGTTTACGATATTACTTCAAAACCACCAGGAACAATGGAATGGGAGTAAAGTGGGCGAGGAGAGAGTCGAACTCTCATGAGGTTGCCCTCATAGGTTTTTGAGACCTACGCGTCTGCCATTCCGCCACTCGCCCGAAGAAATAGATATATTATAAAACATAAAGCATGAAGTATGAAACATAAAAAAGTAGAACGTGAAACTTAGAACGTAGAACATAAAAACATTGTTAAATTGTTAAATTGTTTAAAGTGTTTAATATTGTTATTCCTATTCTGTTATTTACAGGGTAAACTTCAACAGGAATCCTTTTCATTTAACTCTTTCAACTCTTTAACTCTTTAAACTTTATAAACTTTTTCTTATTGACGTAAAATCGATAATATGTTTTAATCTATATTTTAGAATGATTAAAAAACAATTTAATTTTTAAAAATTTTTACCCCCGATAATTAATATCGGGGTTTTTTATTATGAATAGAAAATTAAAAGAAAAATTAATGATTGAGCTTTTTAAAATTAAGGCGATTAAGTTTGGTAGTTTTAAATTAAAGTCAGGAATGATGTCGCCGGTTTATATTGATTTAAGAGTTTTAATAAGTTATCCAAAAGTGTTAAAGTTGATTGGAGAAGTTTATGGAGAAATCTTAAAAAAATTAAATTTTGATAGATTAGTAGCTGTACCTTATACAGCGATACCAATTGCTACAGTAATTTCTTTAATAATAAAAAAACCTTTAATTTATACGCGTAAAGAAGTAAAAACTTATGGAATTAAAAGACCAGTAGAAGGAGAGTATCAAGAAAATGAAAAAGTGGTTTTAATTGATGATATGATTACGACTGGTGGTTCGAAATTAGAGGTAGTTAGTTTGTTAAGAGATTTGAAACTAAAGATAAAAGAAGTGGTAGTCTTGGTTGATCGAGAGCAAGGAGGAAAGGAAAAGTTAGAAAAAAATGGTTTAAAATTATATTCAGCTTTTAGTCTTAAAGAATGGATAAAGTTTTTATTTGGAAAAGAATTGATTGAAGAAAAAAAATATCAGGAAGTGATGAAGTATTTGAATAGTTGAAATCAGGTATAGTTTTAGTTCGTAGTTAGTAGTGAGTAGTGCGTAGTTTGAATAAATTGTTAAATTGTCAAATTGTTAAATTGTCAAATAGTTAAATTGTTTAAAGAGTTTTAATGTTAACTACAAACTTTCAACTACTAACTACTAATTTTGAACTTTATATTATGTTTTTTATTGAAAAATTAAAAAAAATTATTGAGAAAAATCAGTCGTTTATTTGTGTTGGTTTGGATAGTGATGTAGAAAGAATTAAAAACCAGGATCAATTCAGTTTTAATAAGAAGATAATTGACGAAACTAATCAATATGTTTGTTCATATAAATTGAACACTGCTTTTTATGAGGCTATAGGATATAAAGGAGTTCAGGCATTAGAGAAGACTTGTTATTATATAAAGACTCAATATCCAGAAATACCAATTATTATTGATGGAAAAAGAGCTGATATAGGCAATACTAATAAAGGTTATGAAAAATTCTTTTTTGATTATTTAAAAGCTGATGCGATTACGGTTAATCCTTATTTAGGAGAGGAAGCATTAAGACCTTTTTTAGAAAGAAAAGACAAAGGAATTATTGTTTTATGTAAAACTTCTAATTTAGGGTCAAGTGAGTTTCAAAATATAGAAATTAAAAATTTAAAATTAAAAATTAAAGATTGTCAGTTATACGAATATATTGCTTATAAGGTTAGTCGATTTTGGAATAAAAATAAAAACTGTTTGTTGGTAGTTGGGGCTACTTATCATGAAGAATTAAAAAAAGTTCGTCAAATTGTTGGTGATAAGATTTGGTTTTTGGTTCCGGGTATTGGTGCGCAGGGAGGTGATTTAAAGGAAGTTTTAAAGAATGGTTTAAATATGGAAAAACAAGGTTTAATAATTAATATCTCAAGATCTGTGATTTTTAGCGAAAATCCAAAAAAAGAAGTGATGAAGTTTAAAAAAGAAATGGAAAGAATAGTAGCTAGTAGTTAGAAGTTAATATTAAGTGTCAGATGTTATGTATTAGGGGTTAGGTGAAATAAATTAAAAATTTAAAATTAAAAGTTAAAAATTACAATTTAAAATCAACAATAAAAATTAAATAAAATAATAACTCAACTATTAAACAATTTATTTTAACGTTCTACGTTCTAAGTTCCACGTTCTAAATTTTATGTTTCATGTTTTATATTTCATTATTCATCTCTTACAATATCCACTCTTTCTCCTTTTTCATCAAGATAATAGTAGTTAACTTTTCCATCTTCATTAACTTCCACTCTCAAAAATCCAGCTAATTGAGTCATTGCCCACTGTCTTAATTTATCATAGGGTAAATTTGTTATATTTTCTTCACTTAGTTTTAATATTCCATCAGGAGGAGGGATATTTTCTGGAAGAGGAGTGTTTTTTAACTTTGATAGCAGTAGTTGACAGTTTGTTTTAGCCTCCTCTATATTAAACTGTTCATTTGTTGAAACTATTCTACTTGAAACAGCTTCTTCTTGAAGTCTAGTGGCTGATTCTTCATTATTCAAGGTTTTTTGCTTAATTAAAAGATTAAGTTTAAGATATGGTAAAAGAGGATGTTTAGGAGTCTTTTCTAATGATTGGTTAATTGAATTATTAACTTGATTAAAACGATTAAAGTCAATCAAAAAATAATAAAAAGAGTGTGGATTCTCATCTGCAATAACACCAGCTTGTGAAAGAGCTAATATCCAGTCTAAAGAGTTTTGATTTCTAACAAAAAAAGAAAAAGAAAGATTATTCCATAATGAAAACCCTTTAAAGTCATATTTTTCTAATAACAAAGCTTTAATTTTATCAGTTATTAGTGAATTTAAATAATTTAAATAATTTATTCCTATTTGACTGCTTAAACCTTTAGTTAAAGAGGAAGACAAAAGAGTGTAAGGTTTTCCAAAAACTAATCCTTGAAAAACCTTATTTTTAGGCTCAATAAAGTAATAAGAGCGAATAGGATAACCTGATGGTTCAACTGCTCTTGAGATACCCAGTCCATCTTTGGTGCTTAAAAAAGTATGATTATAAGATGATAAAACACTTATATCTTTTTCTTCAAATATCAAAGCCTGTTTTAACATGGCTGAGACTAAAACCATTCTGTTGGCACAGTTTAAAGACTGAAAGATTGAGCTAAAATAAGGTGATGCTTCCATAACATCACCAAAATCACCTAAATTAGCAAGCCAGCCCGGATAGCCTCCTGGTAAATATGCAATAACACTTCTTAAAATCATCTTTGTGTACTCTTGCTGTTTTTGAGATAAGGCAGATCTTGCCTGAAAGACAGCCTGAAGTTTATCTTTTACTTGAGAGGGTATTTCTGTTTCTTTTTCAACAACCTCATTAATTATTTTTGTTATATCTATATCTAGCAAAGGATAAGATGGAAAAGAAGATAAATCTAATATTTGACTTGTTTTTTTATATTTCTCATACTCTTGATTTACTCTTTCATTAATTTTATTTTGAATTAGTTGAGACAGTCTTTCATACTGTTGTTGGTCTTCTTGTGAAAGAACAATAGCTTCTTTTTGTTGAAGCTGTCTTCTTAATTTCTCCATTTCTTTTCTCCATTCCATAGCTTTAAGCCATTCTCTGACATTTTTTGGTTTTTCTTTAGCTTTTTTATTTGGGTTTTTTTCCCATAAAGTAATCATTGCCTCACTTGGAGCTAAATTATCAAGAAGCATTTGTTGACCTCGTTCAGCGATTTTATCCCAAAGCCAGTCTTCTGGGTCAGACTCCAAAAGAGGTGTTAAAGAATCGGCAATAGCATAGGTTTCTTGCTGACTTTTTCTTAAAATATATTCAACTAATTTAATTATTTTCTGTTTTCTATCTTTTTCATTAAGTTCTTGATAACGGTTATTAACTCTATTAATTATTTTTTCAATTGTTGTTTGAATTTCTTCTGGTGTTTGTTCTTTTTGAAAAACCGAAGCTTTTTGGGATTGATGAACTTTTTCTATTAATTCTTCCGGCAAAGGAGTTGCCTGAAATCTTTGAGTTAAACCTTGGTTTAATAACTCAAATTGAGACTTAATGGTAGTAGCATATTGTAAAGCTTGATTATAGACATCTTCTAAATATTGAGGAATAGATAAGTCTTCTTGGGTTTGTTTTTGACTTAAAGCCTCCACCCATAAATCAGCCTGATCTTTTATAATTTGAGATTTAATTAAAAGATGGGTTAATAATCGTCTGCCAGTTTCCGGATGAAGTTTAGCGATCTCATCAACTAAAAGTAAGGCATCGGTTGGAGTCTGAAGTCTTTGAGAATTTAGTAAAAAAACAGTAATTTCTTGTTGACCAACTTTTAATTGAGGTACCTTTACTTTTTTTCCTTTTTTATTAGTTAATTCCTGATAAACTATGTTTCCCTTTTCATCTTTTTTTTGCACGACACCTAAAACTCTAACAACTGCTAATTTACCTAAACCAAAAGGCATCTCTTCAAGACTGACAAAATCTTCTTGACCTTTCTGACTTAATGTTTCTTCTTTTATCTTATTAAGTATTTCAGGGTCAACTGCCAGCATTCTTAAACTATCATGAACTCCAAGCCATGAAAGATGAATTAAAAGGTTGGGATTATATGATTTATTGCCTATTGAAACTGATTTAATTGGTTCGGGCGAATAAAGATTATAATTAATCCAATTAATATCTGTGTAAGGAGGAATAACATTTCTATTTTTATCTTTTTGAGGATAAAGTCTTTTTATTAAATCATCTAAATTTGAAATAGGTTGTCTATTTCCTGTTAAGATCATCCAGAAATTTGTTCCTGGTTGCCAGTCATTTTTTTCAATAGGATAATAAGAATTTATATTTTCAGTAGATAATAAATCCATATATGATAATTTTAATAAAAATTAAAAAAATTAAAAATTTAAAATTAAATAAAATTAGCTACGAGTTACGCGTTACGAGTTTTGAGTTAAAAACAATTTAACAATAAAAAAAATAATTGACGTTTGAAGATTGAAGTTAGAAGTTTAATAATGAAGCTGAAAGCTTGATGTTTAAAGTTTCATTCTTTTTGGATTTAGAAATGTGTTTTTTTATTTTTACTCTGTATTGTATTTAATACAAAGTAACCCTGAACCGTTCCGTCATAGGCGGATCTGGTTCATGGGTTGAATTTTGATTTTTTATTTTTTATATTTGATATTTAATTTTTAATATTTATATTATGTTATAATTTTCAACATGAAAAACCTTCAATTAATCTTAGAAAATTATGCAAAAGTGATGGTTGATTTTGCTTTAGGAAAAGGTAAAGGAATTAAAAAAAATGACGTTGTTTATTTAGTGTATGATAATGAGGCAAAACCTTTGGCTTTAGCAATTTTTAAAAGAATTTTAGAAAAAGGCGGTCATCCGATTATAAAGTCTGCTGATGAGGATTTTGAAAAAGTATTTTTTGAAGTTGCTAGTGATGATCAGCTAAAATTTTTTCCCAAAAAATATTTTAAAAGTTTAGTTGAAACAATCGATCATCGACTTTATTTAATCGCTCCAAAAGAGCTTTTTTTACTTAAAGATGTTGATCCAAAAAAAATCGTTTTGGCCAATTCACAAAGAAATATACTAAAAAAATGGCTTTTTGAAAAAGAAGATCGAGGCAAACTAACCTGGTCTTTATGTCTTTATCCAACAAAAAAAATGGCTAAAGAAGCAGGTTTAAAAATTGAAGATTATTGGCAACAAGTGATTTCAGCTTGTTTTTTAGATGAAAAAGATCCTATTATAATTTGGAAAAAAACATTTTTTCAGATTGAAGATTTGAGAAAAAAACTTAATCAAATGCCAATAGAAAAAATTCATATGATTTCAAAAAATACTGATTTATGGATTAATTTAGGTGAACAAAGAAGCTGGCAAGGAGGTAGTGGTGCCAATATCCCTTCTTTTGAGATTTTTACTTCGCCAGATTGGCGGGGAACAGAAGGCAAAATCTATTTTAATTTTCCTTTGTATCGTTATGGAAATTTAATTGAGGATATTTATTTAGAGTTTAAAAACGGACGGATTATTAAAGCTCAAGCAAAAAAGAATGAAAAATTGCTTAAAGAGATGATTAAGCAAAAAAACGCTGATAAAATCGGTGAGTTTTCATTAACTGATAAAAGATTTTCTCGAATTAACAAATTCATGGCTAATACTTTATATGATGAAAACTTTGGAGGAGAGTATGGTAATAGTCATATTGCTATTGGTTCTTCATATCATGATTGTTTTTCTGGAGATAAACTAAAAATGAAACCTAAGAATTGGGAAAGATTAGGATATAATGAGTCAGTTGAACATACTGATATTATTAATACTTTACCAAAAACAATTGAGGTGCTTTTAAAAAATAAAGTAAAAATATCTCTTTACAAAGATGGTTTGTTTTTAATATAATTAATTTATGAGGTTAATAAACCTCCTAAAAGAAAACAATATCATTAAGGTTTCTTCTTCAGATAGTTTAACTTCTGTTTTAAATAAATTATCAACTTCTCATGATGCTGCTTTTGTTTTTAAAGATGAGCGTTTTTTAGGAGTAATTAGTCCTTATTATGTATTGATAAAAAACTCCTATCCGCCAAATACTAAATTAATAAATTGTCTATATCACCCGCCGAAAATTTATTTAAACTATCCTTTAAATAAAGTTTGCCAATTATTTATAGAATCAAAAGTTCATTATTTACCAGTTTTTGATAAAAATGATAATTTTACTGGAATTATTTCAGCAAGAAGAGTTTTAAAACATATTAAAGATTTGCCGATTTTTAAAATTAAAATCAGCGATTTTGTAAAGTATAAAAGATTACCAGTAATGATTTATGAGGATGAAAAAATGGGTAGTGCTTTGGGATTATTTAAAAAAACAAAATTTTCTAAATTAATTGTTATTAATAAAGATCGTCAGCTAAAAGGAATTTTAGCTTATTATGATTTAATTGGGTTATTATCTCAACCTAAAATTAAAGAAAGCCGAGGAGATCGGTTGGGAGAAAAAAACTCAATTAATAATTTTCCAATTAAAAATTATTTTAAACAACAAGTGTTAACTTTGAGTTTAAAGGACGAATTGAAAAATGCTATTGAGTTAATTTTAGAAAGAAAAATTGGTAGCGTGATTGTTTTAGATAATGATAAAAGACCAATTAATATTATAACTACTCAAGATATTATAAAATACTTTATTGAAGAACAAGCAAAATATTTTAAACAAATTTCTTTAGAAAAAGATAAACATCTTTCAGATGAAGAAACTTTAATGGATAGTTGATTTTTTTATCAATTAAGTTGGTTATCCAAAGAATTTTTGTTTTCTTTTGAGAAATAAGTTTTTTAACAATATCCCAGTTGTCTTCGACATAGTAATCTAATTTTAGTTTTTTAATCATTTTTAGTTTAAATTGATCAGGTTGTTCGTCTTTTTTGTTATAGTAAATTTCTTGAAAAACTTTTTTAGCATTAAGTTTTTTTAGCCAATTATCAAGATCTTTTTTTAAAAAAGAATAGCGACCAGTGATAAGATAGAGTTTAATATTTTTGTTTTTGGCTAATTTTTTAATATCATCATAACCAGGATTAATCATAAAGCTGGTTTTATGAAGTAAATACCAAATGAATTTTTCAAAAGATTTTTTAGGGATATAAAAAGTTATATCTTCATTTTTTTTAACAAGTTTATTTTTGATTTTTTTAAAAAAATCAGTAATAAAAACTCGAAAGACTCTTATTGGATTATAAAGAACTACTCCATCTAAATCAAAGCCGATTTTAATTATTTTTTTATTTTTTGTCATTAAATAGATATTATAAAGCATAAAACAATAAATAAAATATCAAAAATCAAATATCAACCCATGAACCAGATCCGCCTATGGCGGAACGGTTCAGTGTTACTTTGTATTAAATAAAATACAGAGTAAAAATGAAAAAACACATTTCTAAATCCAAAAAGAATAAAATATAAAACATGAAATATAAAAAATTAGAACTTAGAACTTGGAACGTGGAACGTAAAAAATATTGTTAAATGGTTAAATTGCTAAATTGTTGAAATGTTTAATTTTTAATTGTTTTTAGCGCTTTCTGCCAATCCGTCTGACACCCTCGGCGTGTCGCCGGGATGGCCAGGACAAGTTAAAAATTAATAAAAATTGAGATTTTTTAATAGTTTTTAGATTTTAAGTTGTAATTTTAGATTTTTAATTTTAAATCTTTAATTATTATAATATTTCTATGAAACTTACCTTTTTTAAGGGTTTTGTTTTAATGATTTTGTTTTTTTTAGCGATTTTTTTTCGTTTTTATAACCTTAATTGGGATGAAAATTTTCATCTTCATCCTGATGAGCGATTTTTGACAATGGTAGGGAATTCGATGAAATGGCCTAGAAATTTTGACGAATATCTTGATCAAAAAAAATCGAGTTTAAATCCAGTGAATGTAGGTTATTCTTTTTTTGTTTATGGTAATTTTCCTTTGGTATTAAATAAATATTTAGCGATTAAACTTAATTTAGACAACTATAATGATTTTACGATTTTAGGAAGAGCGGTTTCAGCCACGATAGATGTTTTAGTAATGATTCTAATTTTTAAAATTTGCTTATTATTGTTTTCTGATAAAAAAATTATTGGCTTATTTTCTTCGTTAGTTTATGGTTTGTCGGTTTTGCCAATTCAGTTAAGTCATTTTTTTGCGGTTGATACCTTTTTGAATTTTTTTATGTTGGCAAGTTTTTATTATAGTTTAAAGTTTAATTTTAAAAAAAAGTTAAGATATTTATTTTTTTCCGGAATATTTTTTTCAATGGCTTTAGCCTCAAAAATAACAGCAATTTTTGTTTTACCTTTAATAATAATTTTTATTTTTTTTGCTAAAAAAACTGTTTTTAAAAAGTTTTTATATATTTTGATTTTTTTTATGATGAGTTATTTTTCTTTAAGAATTGTTAATCCTTATTATTTTGAAAACAAAAGTTTCTTTGATCCAAAGATTTCTCAAAATTTTCTTTCTAATATTAATCAGTTAAAGTTATTAACAATTAAAAGTTTGGATAATTGGTATCCGCCAATGGTTCAGTGGTTAAGTAAAAATAGTTTAATTCACAGTTTAGTAAATAATTCATTGATTGGTTTTGGATTGGTTAATAGCTTATTTTTTCTTTTTGGTTTGTTTATTTTAATTTATAAAAAAAACATTAATGATTTTTTAAAAAATTGGCGGGTTTTTGTAATTTTAGGTTGGGTATTGGGAGTATTTTTTTATCAAAGTTTTCAGGTTAATCCAACTTTACGATATTTTATATTTTTTTATCCATTTTTTTCTATATTTACTGGTTTAGGATTATTTAATTTATTAAAAAAAATAAAAATTAGTTATCGAACCTTAATTTTTTATCTATTAATTTTAATGTTAATTATTTGGCCCTTAATGTTTATGTCGATTTATTTTAATCGTCATTCAAGAGTGGTTGCCTCTGAATGGATTTATAAAAATTTGCCTAATCAGTCTGTAATTTTAGGAGAGGAATGGGATGATCCATTGCCTTTGTGGGTAGAAAATAACTACGGAAAAACTTTTCAAGTAGAGTTATTACCGGTGTTTTGGATGGACAGTCAAGAAAAATGGCAAAAAATGGTTAACTTAATTGATAAAGCTGATTATTATGTGATGTCTTCAAATAGGGGATGGGGAAGTATTCCTTTGGTTCCTAAAAAATATCCGCTAATGAGTCAGTTTTATAATCAAGTTTTAAGTAATCAATGTTTTTATGAAAAATTTTCTCAAAAAAATCTTTGTTTTAAAAAAATTGCTGAATTTACTTCATATCCTACTTTAAAAATTCCTTTTATAAATATTAAATTTACCTTTGATGATCAATGGACTGATGAAGGATTTACCGTTTATGATCATCCAAAAGTGATGGTTTTTAAAAAAATATGAAATATTTTGATATTTCTAAAAATCAATATTCAGAGGAAAAAATTTTAAATCCACCAAAATATGTTATCTATGAAATTAATTAAATAATAAAATCTTTAAAAGATAATAAAATAGATAAAGTTATTGATTTTGGAGCAGGAACTGGAAGATTAACAATATCACTTTTAAAAAATAATATTAAAACAATAGCCGTTGATATAAGTAAAAAATCTTTATTTAAATTAAATAAAATTGCGAGAAAATTAAATTTAAAAAAAAGATTAAAATTAAAAACTCGTTTAACTAAAAAAAATAAAGTTAAAGCGATTATTGGGGCTGACGTTCTTCATCATATTGATTTAGATTATTATTTACCAATATTTTTTAATACTCTAAATAAAAAAGGTAGAATAGTATTTTCTTAACTAAATTTTTTAAATCCGAGTTGGTTAATATTTATTAGTTTATTTTTAAGTTGGAGAGAAGAGTGGCGAATAATATATATTCAAAAATTTATTTTAATTAACAAATAATAAAAATATGGATTCAAAAATATAAGATTTATTAATTTAGGTTTATTTCCATTAATATTTTTTGAAAAAATAACTTTATTTCAAAAAATAAATTGTTGGTTAGGAAATTTACCAATTTTAAATTTATTTAGTTATCGAATTATTTTGCAAGCAGAAAAATAATGCAGAGTATGATGTGTCTTTTTTTTGATTAATTTTTTTGATTATATTATTCAATAGAAAAAATCTGTACCACCAAGGAAAAACTACCCACTTTTTAAAAAATTTATAACTGATTAGTGAAGGCAGTGATAGGTAATGGAAAATATCTAATAATTGTGATTGGGTTTTGTTTAAATAAGGATATGTGCTAATGATTTTAAATCCAGTTTTTTCAAAAAAATTTTTCCATTGATTTTTGTTTAATAGGTTATAGTGTTCTTGTTTTTTTCTTAAAAATTTTATATATAATTGCCCAAAGATTTTTTTTCCAAATAAATTTTTTTCCCAGTTGTTAGTCATTACAGAAGTTAAAAAATAACCACCAGGTTTTAAAACTCGATGAATTTCCTTTAATGAATTTTCTAAATTAGGAATATGTTCTAAAACACAGTTTGAGATAATAGTATCAAAATAATTATTAGAGTAGGGGATTTTATGACCATCGTAAAAAACTATTTTTTTATAAATTTTATTTTTTTTGACTTCATTGGCTCGACTATTAAACAAATCTAAACCAATATCAATTGTTTTTTCTTCAAAAACTATTTTGGCAAAAAAACCATCACCACAACCAAAATCTAAAACTTTTCCTTTAATAAATTTTTTATTTTTATAAAAAAATATTGCTTCTAAAGTACGAATAATAGAAAAAAACATTGGTCGATTGGCTAGATAATTAACAATTACTTTATCAATAAATTTTTCTTTTTCTAAATTTAAGAAAAAGTCATTAAATTTTTGATAAAAGTTATTAATATTAAAAATTTCTTCAGCGATTTTAATTAACTTTTTATTTGTGTACTTTTTTTTATTTTTAATAATTTTTTTAATCGCTAATGTAAGATCGTTGGTGTTTTTTGGTTTTACTAAAATCCCCATTTTTGTTAATTTAATTGGGATTCTTACTCCAGGGAGATTTGAAGCAATTACAGGAGTTCCTAAAATCATTGCTTCTGGTTGGACCATTCCAAAAGCCTCAGTATGATTAATCGAAGGTAAAACTAACATATTAATTGCTTGGTAAAACGCTCCTAATTGATTTTCATTTAGATTACCTAGAAAAAGATGATTAATTTGATATTTTTCAAGTAATGATTTTATTTTTAAAAAATAGTTATCCTCACCTATAACTTTTTTATTATAAGGACCAGCAAAAATTATCTGATAATTTTTTTTATTAAGTTTTTTAACAGCTTCTATTAAATACTCAATCCCTTTTTCTCTGGCAATTCGTCCAGAAAAACCAATCCAGATTTTTTTCTTTTTTAATTTTTTTAATTTAGTTAAAAATTTTTTATCAGGGATTAGTTTTTTTATTGGTGGCAAAATTTCAATTATTTTATTTTTTATTTTTTTATAGATAGAAAATTGTTTTAAATAATCTTTTGTGTAAATAAAAATGTTATTTGATAATATCATTTGAAATTGAGTTATTTTGTTAGTAATGACTTCAATAATTTTATTTGGATAAGAGATGAAACAATGAAAAATTGAGATAATTTTTTTGTTAAATAACTTTGCCAGCAAAGTTAAAAATACACCTTCGACATTAGGTAAATTAATGATTATTAAATCAGTATTTTTTATTTCTTTAAAAAAATAAAAAAAAGATTGAGGAGAGATAAAGCCTTTAGAGATTTTTAATAAATAGGGAAGACGAATAATCTTTAAATTTTTATGATTTTCTATTTCTAATTGATTTTTTTTATGATTAAAAGTTAAAATAGTGATTTGATTATTAATTTTAAAATAATTAACAATATTTAAAACAGTAACTGTTATTCCTGATATATACGGATAATAATAAGAAGAATAAATTAAAATATTCATAGTTTATTTTTTTTAGTTTTTCCATTATACTAAATAAAAGCTTATGCTACCAGTATTAATTAATTTAGGATTTATTAAGATTTATACATTAGGAGTTTTTCTAGTTTTGGGTTTTTTTTGGGGACTGTTTTTATTATGGCGAAATATTCGTTTGACTTCTTTAAAAGAGGAGGAGGTTTTTG
>FWPV01006211.1_pt1 | contig 23017 bp, 11 predicted proteins | sample 2228371 | NCBI WGS metagenome assembly FWPV01 (sample SAMEA103939776, study PRJEB20133) | metagenome | reverse complement strand
GCCAGGATCTGGCCAGCGTGCCCACCGGCTCGATCCCCAAACGGCGGTGTTCGGCCAACGTATCCTCCCGAATGAGGACAGGCTGGCGGGTGCGGATGATGTAGCCGGTCAGCCCGGTGCCAGCCGGGCGCGGGGGGCGGAAGGTGTCGTACTGGTCCACGCTCAGGGGAAAGCTGACCATATCATGCGCGGCGTCGTACAGGGCGATGTAAAAGTTGGTGGTATCCATCAAGGTGCTGGTCTGCTCGTACACCGCGTTCAACAGCGCATCCAGGCTCAGCGCCGAGCTGATGGCCTGGCCCACCCGGTTCAGCGCCGCCAGCTCGTTCAGCCGCCGTTGGGTCTCCTCGAACAGCCGGGCGTTCTCCAACGCCACCGCCGCCTGCGCTGCGATGGTGGACAGCAAGGACAGGTGGCCTTCGTCGTAGGCGGCCTCGCGCTCATAGTTCTGGACACAGATGACGCCGGTGACCTGTTCGCCCACGTAGAACGGCACCCCCAGCCAGGACTTGGCGACCGGGCCGATGGCGGTGATGCCATGGGCTTCCAGCCAGCCCCGCACATCGCGCTCGATGAGCACCGGCAGGCCCGTGTCAATGATGTATTCGGTGAGGCCCTGGCCGCGCCGACGGGGAGCAAAGTCGGCCCGGGTCTCCACGCGCGCCTGGCCTTCCGTGGCGATGGGGAAGGAGACCATCTGGCGCTCCGGGTCATATAGAGCGATGTAAAAGTTGGTGGCGTCCATCACCCGGGCGGTCTGGCGATAGATCATCTCGGCCAGGGCGCCCAGTTCCAGGGTGGCGCTGAGGGCCAGCGCCATCTCGTTGAGGGCGGCCAGCTCTCGCAGCCGGCGTTGCGTCTCCTCGAACAGGCGGGCGTTCTCCACCACAGCGGCCGCCTGGTTGGCAAACAACTGGGCAATGGCGAACTCTTCCTCGGTAAAGACCTGCTCGCCCTTGCGATAGACGTCCATCACGCCCAAGACCATGTCACGCGCCAGGAGGGGCACAGCCAGCATGGATTCCGGCTCGCGAGGTGTCCCGGCGACCAGGGCCACGCGCGGGTCTTCCAGGGCACGGTTCACCATCTCCGCCCGGCCGGTGCGTGCCACATAGCCGGTGATCCCCTCCTCCACGGAAAAGGTCTCGGCCATGATCTGCCCGGCGTTTTGCCCTCGAGCAAAGGGCGCGTGGATCATCCGGGTCTTCCAGTCCACTTCATAGCAGGTGATGTTGTCGAACTCGAACATCTGGCCCAGATAGTCAGCCAGGGTCTCATAGATGCGCCGTATGTCCAACACGCCTTGCAGCGCCGTCGCCATCTCCAACAGGCCGCGTTGGGTCTCGACCCGCCGCTCCAGCGAGGCGAGCAGGCGCGTGTTCTCGATGGCGACGGCGGCCTGGTTGGCAAAGATCTCCAGGTCTTCGGCCACCCGTCGTGTCGGCCGCTGCCGGTCCCGGGGGGCGTTCAGGGAGATGTAGCCCAGGAATGCGCCATCAGTGCCGCGCATGGGCACAAAGAACTCGTCGCCGGTGTGCCATTCGTCCTCGCCCCGTTCCTCCTCCTCCGGCAGTTCCAGGGTCACCACGTGCCAATCCCGAAAGACCTCTTCCCGGCGTTCGCGGGGCACAAAATAGGATTGGCTGATGCGCAATTCATCGCGCATGATGGGCAAGAACTTGGCCAGGGGCTGGCGGACCGCCATCAGTTCCTGGAGCATGGGGAGGGGAATGCCGGCGCCGGCTGCGCGGCGCACCATGGGGGGATCTCCTTCCACCACGTTGATCAGGACCGCGTCAAAGCTGGTCCCCTCGGTGATGGCATAGGCGATCTCGGTGAGGATCTCGTCCAGGGTCAGGTCGGTGCGCAAGACGTTGCCCACCTGGAGCACGCTGGTCAGTTGGTCTGCGCGGCGGCGCAACTGGGCCGCCTGCTGCACCTGCTCCTGGTAGCGTTGCGCGTTGCCGATGGCCACCGAGGCCTGGTCCGCCAGAGCCTGGACGAAGCTCAGGTCCTCTGGATGGAACGCATCCGGCACCAGGCTATGCAGGTTGATGATCCCCACCACGTCGCCGGCATAAAAGATGGGCACCGCTATCGCCGAACGGGTCTCCTTGAGGCACACCGGGACCGATTCTGTCCAGGCATCGCGTATCAGGGCTGGCTCTTTGCTGTGCAGGACCCGGGCCGTCAGGTGATCCACTTCCTCCGGCCTCTGCGTGTGCAGGGTCTCCACTTCTGCCTGGCTGTAGCCATGCCAGATGATCGGCCGGAACTGGCCGGACGCCAGATCGCGCAGCACCACATGACCGTGGCTGGCTTGGGTCGCGCGGATCGCTTCCTGGATCAGCACGGCGAGCACCTGCTCCAGGTCCAGGGTGGCGTTTAGTTCCTGACCGATGCGTTGGATCGCCGAAAGCTCCCGCACGCGCTTGTCCAGGGCGGCGCCGGTGAGCTGGTAGAGCCGGGCGTTCTCGATGCTGGCCGCCAACTGGGAGGCCACGGCCGTGAGCAGACGTTCGTGATCCGCAGTGAAAATGCCCATCCGCTCGCTGGCGACGTAGATCTCGCCGATGACCCGGTCGGCCACGCGCAGGGGCGCGCCCACCAGCGAATGGACGTTGAACTCGGTGATAAAGGGCCGGTAGGCGGGCAGGATGCGCCGGTCGATCTGGGCGTCGGCCGTGTGATACGAACGCCCGGTGCGAAAGATGCTATACTGAAAGTTTTCGCTGCTGGTGGAGATGTGGAAAGCGGCCACCTGCTCCGGCGTAGCCCCCACCGAGGCGATGAGCTGCGCGACCAGCTCTTGCCGGGCCTCATCGAACAACATCACGGTGGCCATCTCGGCGTCCAGAAGGGCCAATGTCCGGTCAATGACAGCCCGGATCAGGGCTTGCGGGTCCAGGGTGCTGCTGGCGATGGTGGAGATCTCGAACAGCCCGGCCATCTCCTCGGCCCGGCGCTGCGTTTCCGCGAACAGGCGCGCGTTCTCGATGGCGATCCCGGCGTGCTCGGCCAGGTGCTCCACAAAGCTCAGGTGTTCCTGATGAAAGGCTTCGGGCACCGTGCTTTCCAGGTTCAGCACGCCGAGCACGCGGTCCTCACGCAGGATGGGTACCGCCAACTCGGAGCGCGAGCCTTCCACCACGCCGACAAAGTCGGGGTCCTGGGTCACGTCGGCCACCAGCGCGGGCTGGCCGGTGCGCATCACCCGGCCCATCACCCCCTGGTCTGTGGGCCAGGTTCCCCCGGCCGGCGCCCAGGCCGGGTAGCCGCGTTCAGCCAGGATGCGCATCTCGGTGCCGGATGGCTCCAGCAACGCGATCAGGCCGGCCGCCGCGCCGGTGGCGCGGATCGCGTTGTCCAGGACCAGGTTGATGACCCGCTCATAGTCCAGCGTGGAAGAGAGCTGCCGGTCAATCTCCTCGATGGCGCTCAACTCCTGGATGCGCCGGGCCAGGGCCACGTCCGTCTGCTCATACAGGCGGGCATTCTCGATGGCGACGGCGACCTGGCTGGCAAAGGCCATCGCCATCTGCGCATCTTCCTCCGTGTACCGGTGCGGCTCACGGCTATCAATGGTGATGCAACCGATGACCTCGTCCCGGACGACGAGCGGCACGCCGATCCAGGAGCGCACATAGGTGGTGCCGCCCAGGGCCAGGAAGCGCGCATCCTGCTGCGCGTCGCCGATGACGAGGGGCTGGCGGCTTTCTGCCACGATGCTGAACAGCGCATTTTCGGCAATGGGCACTTCCAGCTTCAGGATCTCCTCCAGATCGGGAAACCCGCGACCAGCAGCCACCCGGAATCTCGCCCCCTCACGCAGCCACAAGGCCACGCTGTCGTAGGCCACGACCACCTGCAACTGCTCCAGGATGTGGGCGAATACGTCTTCCAACCGCAGGGTGGAGGTGATGACCTGGGCGGTCTCGCGGAGGGCTTGCATTTGGGCAGTCCGTTGCCGCTCGGCCGCGTACAGCGCATCCAATTCGCGGACCCGCTGGGCCAGGTGTTCGTCGGTCCGGCGATATAGCCGGGCGTTCTCCACGGCCACGGCGGCCTGCGGCGCCACGTCCTGGAGCAACCGCAAGCTCCGGGCATCAAAGGCGTTGGGCTGATGGTGCGCCAATTCCAGGGTGCCGATCAATCGCTCCCCGATGAGCAACGGGATGCCCACGTATGCGCGGATCGGAAGTCCATCGCCCAGATAAGGCAATTTGGGCTTGATCGCCGACTCTGCCTGCATATCGGCGATGAGCAGGGGTCGGCGGTGCAGTGCCAGCCAGCCGGTGAGGCCCTCGCCCACCTGGTAGGTTTGCTTGCCCTGTGGTCCCACCGTGCCTTGCGTGATCAACAGGCCCTGATCCTCATCGTAGAGGCAGATCTCGGCGGCCGTATAGTCAATGATCCGGCCCACGGAATCCAGGATGGACCGGGTGGTCTTTTCCAGGTCCAGGCTGGCGGTGAGGGCGCGGCCCACCTCATGGAGCAAGGACATCTCGGCCGCCCGTTGGCCGGTCTCGTCGTAGAGCCGGGCGTTCTCGATGGCCACGGCCACCTGGTTGGCCAGCGTCTGGCAAAAGCGCACGTCGTCCTCAGAAAACTCGCGTGCCTGGCGGCTGCCCACGATCAAGGCGCCCACCACCTGGTCGCGCGCCCGCAGGGGCTGGATCAGCGCGGCCCGGGCATCGGCCGACAGGCCGGGCACTGGCTCCGCGGGCGTGACCTGAACGCGCTGGGCCTGACGCAGCTCGCGGACTGTGAGCAGGATCGGGTCCCTGGCCCAGACCCCGGAATCCTCCAGTTCGGCGGAATGCCGATGGTGCGCGGCGTCATACGTGCCGCAGAGGTGCCAGCGCGGCGGCTCCCCATCGTCCAGCAAGAACACCGCGCCCATGTCTGCGTCCAACGCCGTCGCCACGTGTTCGATGACGCGCGCCAGCATGTCGGGGAGGCCCCGGCTCGCAATGATGGCCCGGCCGATCTCGGCCAGGAAGAACAGCTCGCGGTTACGACGCTGCATGTCCTGCGCAAAGCCGGCCATCTCGTTCACATAGTAGGCCAGTTGCGAGATGATCAAGCGGTAGACGGCCCCGGTAAAGATGACGAACGCGAGCAGGCTCATGAGCCAGGGCCAGCCAGCGGCCAGGGATGCCCCCTGGGGCCCCCAGAGCGACATGCCTGCGCCGATGAGCAGGCCCACCCCCACGAACAAAAAGCCCACCAGGAGCAAGCGTCGCTGGGCAATGCCATAGCGCGCCAGCAGATAGACCAGCGTCAGGCCCAACACGGCCTGCCAGACCATGCCCAACGCGCTTTGCCACTGGACGCTAAACTCCAGGGCCGGGTTCGCACGCGCCTCCAGCACCCAACTCAGGGCCGTGATCGCATAGAGCGGCAAGATCGCCGCGAGGCCCACGCGAAAGAACCGCAAGGCCATGCGCTGTTCGGTTGGCATGATGAACAAAGCCCCGGCCAGGCCCAGCAAGCCCAGGCTCACCGTGTCCAGGGCCGCTAACGCCGGTGGGACCACCAGTCGGGCCAGGTCTGGCGGAAGATAGCTCCCCACCCGCAGGCTCTGGAGCAGAGCCATCAGCGCCGTCGCGATGGTCAGACCAAGCATATAGCCGGCCAGGGTGCGATACTCTTTCTGCTGGGTGCGGGTCCAGACCCCCCAGGCGGTAAAGGTCAAGATCGCCACCAGTAATCCCAGGAACACCAAGACGATCAGCGTTCCCGTCGGCGTACCGAACCACAGCACCATGTCCACGATCGTGATCATGTAGACCTCTTGGGGCGTGCCCCTATATCCCGCCAGGCGTTTCGTCTGCGCTGTAAGCAGGTAACGTGAAACTGAACATGCTCCCGGCGCCTGGCTCGCTCTCCACCCAGATCCGGCCACCGTGCATCTCCACGATGCCCTTGGCGATGGACAGGCCCAGGCCCGTGCCCGCCACCTGACGCACCAGAGGATGGTCTGCCCGGAAGAACTTTTCAAACAAACGTTGCTGATCCGCGGGCGACAGGCCGATCCCGGAATCCACCACGTCCACCCGGACCATGTGCTGCTGCCGCTGGGCCGATACCAACACCTGGCCCCCGTCCGGGGTGTATTTGATCGCGTTGGAGACGAGGTTATTGAGCACCTGGATCACGCGGTCGCGGTCGCCCAGGATCCACAGCAGGTCATCGGGCACAAACGACGACAGGCTCAGACGCTTGGCGGCGGCCTGACCCTGGAACGTAGCCAGCACATCGCTGATGACCGCCACCAGGTCCACCGGCTCTTGCTTGAGGGTGATCTTGCCAGCCTCGATCCGCGACACGTCCAGCAGGTCAGCGATGAGCTGGCTCAGCCGATTGCTGTTGGCCTGCACCACCTTCAGCCACTCATAGATCTCCTCTTTGGTATAGTCCTCGTCTTCCAGGATCAGGTCCACATAGCCCTTGATGCTGGTCAGGGGGGCGCGTAGCTCGTGGGCCACCTCGTTGACGAATTTCGTCTTGGCCCGGTTGACCTCCATCTCCTGGCTTACGTCGCGAAATACGGCCACCGCGCCCAGGAACTCGCCGCTGGCCGCGATCACCGGCGATAGATGGACCTGAATGGCCTGGCTGTCGCTCTCCAGCACCTGCCGTTGGGGCCGCAGCTTGGGCCGGGGCACAATCGAGCTGCCGATCAGGTATCCCAGCCGGGTGCACAGGTCTGCGTCGTCGTCCTCCATCAGCAATGTGGTATCCCAGCCGGTCAGGTGGGGCACGTCACGGCCCAAGATCTGCGCGGCCGCCCGGTTGGCCAGCGTGACCTCCCCCACGGTATTCACCACGATCACGCCATCGGCCATGCTCTCCAGGATGCTCTGGCTGCGCAGGGCCTCGGCTTCCTGGGCCAGCAAGGCGGCGGCCAGGTCTTCCGTGCGGCGCTGCACACGCCGCTCCAGCTCCTGGCTGAACTGCCGCAGTTCCTCGAACAGCCGGGCGTTCTCGAGGGCGATGGCGGCCTGGGCAGCGATGGTGGAGAGCACTTCTTGATGTTCGGCATCGTAAGCGTGGTAGCGTTCGGAATCGTGGACCGCCAGCGCGCCCAAGACACGCTCGCCCACCACCAATGGCACACCCAGCCAGGACCGGGCCCGGGTGCGCGGGGTGGTGCCTGTCTCCGACCCCTGGAACTCGGACGGCACCCCTTCCGCCAGCAACAGGGGTTGGCGCGTGGAGATCACGTGGCTGATCAGCCCCGGCCCCAGGGGGACGGTCACCGGCTCCTGCCGCTTGCCCTCCTCATAGGAAAGCGCGAACGTGATCGCCCGGCTGCGCTCGTCGTACAACGCCAGGGTCAAGTGCTCTGCATTGACCATCTGCATCGTTTGGCGATAGACCAGATCCAGCAGCTCATCCACCTGCAGCGATGCGCTGAGCGCACGCCCCACGTGGTTCAGCGTAGCCAGCTCATTGATCCGGCGCTGGCGCTCCGCGAAGAGCTGGGCATTTTCCACCGCGACCGCGGCCTGATCGGCCAGGGTGGACAGCAGCTCCAGGTCTTCGTCATTGTACGGCTGATCCGAACGTTTGCGCCCCAATCCCAGCCAGCCGATGAGGCGATCCTTCACCACCAATGGGATCAGCAGGACGACGCGCAACTGGGCGATGTGGTCTCGCTCGACCGGGGACAGGCCCACCAACGGGGCGAACTCGAAATAGATGGGCTGGCGCTCCTGACGCAACCGTTCTGCCAGAGGGCCATCGTGGGGCAAGCGCAGCCGGCCCATCTGCTCCGGGGAGAGGTACAGGCTCTCACGGGCCACGTACTCGTGGCCGTTCGCGTCCAGCAAGACGATGCACGCCTCCTCGAGCTGGAGCGTATCGGCTACCCGGTGGACGATGAGGGCCAGGAGCACCGGCAAATCCATCAGCGAGGTCAGTGCCCGGCTAAACTCCTGCAAGGTCTGCCGGTAATCGTACCGCTGGCGATAGAACGTCTTGTCCACCCAAAGCTGGAGCCGTTCCCGGACCGGATTCACCAGGATCGCCACCATCAGGACAAACGCGGCCAGGATCACCGGGTTATTGGCCTGGATCAGGTCCTGGAACAACAGGCTCAAGACCCCCACGATCAGCAGGTACGCGCCCAATAGCAAGACGGTCAAGAGGGCATAGACCAGGCCCCGCCGCACCACCAGGCGAATGTCAAAGAGCCGGTGCCGCAGGATGGAATAGGCGATGGCGGCCGGGAAGATGACCACGAAGGGGATCATATATTTGCCGTCCAGGGGATTCGCCTCCCGGAGCAAGGCGCTGGACAGGAACCAGGTCGCTAATGGACCAAATCCCGCCATGATGCCGGCCAGGGCGATGCGGCTTTGCTGCCGCACGCGCAGGGACGATCCCCGGAACATCGCATAGGTCACGGAGGCGGCCAGCGCCACCACCGCGACGCCGGCCCCCAGGTAGCACCACCGCGCGACGGTCAGGTAAGCCGCGGGGTTCTCATAGGCGAGTTGCGTGACGACCACCAGCAACCCGGCGGGCAGATACGGCAGAAAGCGCAGCCGCGGCCAGCGTCGGATCGGGCGCCGTTCCTCCGGGAATACCAGGGCCAGGTGCAGGCCCGATCCCAGCCCCGCGGCCAGCGCCGCCAGCCACAGCCGCGCGAGCACGTGCGTGGAGACCAGGTCGAAGAGCAAGATGAAACCCCAAGCGATGGTCAGGCAGAAGAGCAGAAAAGAAGTCCCAATGCGCGTGACCGGCCGGGAGTAATACACAAAGGCCCCCAATGCCAAAAAGACCAGGCCGATGCAGTAGGGAAGGAAAAACAAGGAGGACAGGTCCGCATAAGAGAAGCGGCTCGATGGGACCTGATAGACGCGATGGACAGGCGGACCATCCACCACGACGATCTCATAGGTGATGGGTGTTCCGACCGGGTTCTCCGCCAGGATACGCCAGAGGTCGGCCGGGCTGCTGAGCGGCTGGCCGTTCGCGGCCACCACCTGTTCCACGCTGGCAACCTGGCCGCCGGTCCACCCCTCCAGGCGCAATGCGCTGACGATCAGGTTCGGCTCCACGAGAAAGCCGGGGAAAGGGCGATCCAGCCACGTCAAGGCCGCGAGCAAGACCCCGATGGCCAGGAGCGCAGAGAGGATCACCAGCGCCGTGCAGAATGCAAGCTGGGCCCAGTACCAGGTTCTTCCGAGCGGTGGTTCTCTGTGCATCCCGTATTCCTCCGGGCCTGATCCTGCGCGCAGGAAGGGGCTGGTCATTCGCGGGGCGGGAAAAGCGATTCGGGAGGCCTGGGCCGTGGTCGGCCTGGCCGCCGTGAGGCACGTTGGCGCGCCTCGGCCATCGCCTCGCTGACCTCGCGCACGCTGGTGAAATCCGCCGGCGGCTTGGTCAACACGCCCACCACCGGATACAGCAGCGGCACGCGCGTGATCTGGCCGTTGGCGTCGCGCAGTTCCATGTACCCTCGCTCCCGATCCGGGAACGTGTAAAAAGTCGGCAGGTCCCGTTCCAGGCGCGCGACGATCTCATCGTGCAACCGCTCCATGCGATCCGGTGTGGTGACCACTACAAAGTTCGCGCCCCCGGTGTGGCCCAGGAAATCACGCGGGTTCCCCAATTCGTCCACGGCGTTGGTCAGGACCAGGGCCGTGAAGCGGAGCACGTCATCGGCGACAACAAAGCCGTAGGTCTCGTTGAACGGGAGAAAGTTCTCCAGGCCCACGTATAGGATGGCCCAGCTATCTTGCTGCAATAGCTCCCGGAACTGCTGCTCCACCAGCTTGCTGCCAGGCAAGCCCGAAACCGGGTGCGTCAGGCTCTCGTAACTCGCCCGGCGCAGCGAGTTCTGCACGCGCAGGTGTAGCTCTTGAATGTCAAAGGGTTTGGTGATATAGTCGTCGGCGCCCAACTCCAGGCCGGCGATCTTGTCGCTGCGCTGGTCACGCTGCGTGAGAAAGATGATGGGGATGTGGCTGGTGCGAAGGTTCTCGCGCAAGGCCCGGCAAACGTCAAAGCCGTCCATCTGCGGCAGGTTGATGTCCAGGATGATCAACTGGGGCATCTGCCGGCGGCAGATCTCCAGCGCCTCGGACCCGCGCGAGGCCACCAAGACCTCATACTTGCGGGACTTGAAGTATACGCGGAGCAGGTTCGCGATGTCTGGCTCATCGTCCACGATGAGGATGCGTTCCTTTGCCATGCTCGTCTCCATCTGCGCCCGGCCACGTGCGCCCTCAGGCCGTCAACCATGCGCTGCCCAGGATCAGCAGGTATCAGTTTATCACATTTGTGTACCAAATTCAAGGGATGGATTCAGCACCCTTAAATATACCACCTTATTCCCATCTGCACAACCCATCCCAGTCCGATCCCGGCCTCCGACTGCGGTAGGAGCCGAACGTATACCCGGCCCACGAAAAGGCTTGACGCTGGACAGCCGACCGCGTATAATGGCCGTGCACAGAGCAGAACAAGGCGGGGAGAATGAGCGCGCAGTGGCATAGCCGCCTGACGGCGGCCCATATCTTCTTCGGTGGCATCATCGTGCTGGGCGGCCTGGCCGCGTTTGCCAGCTTTGTGCTGGCCGCCCACTGGCGGCAGGAACCCTTCCCCGGCTTTTTCACCGAACCGAACCTGGTGGTGAGCAGCCTGGGCGCGCAGGTGAGCGACACCACGGGCCTGCATCATCCGGATCGGCTCCTCGCCGTCAACGGTATCCCCGTGCGCACGCCGGCCGATGTGCAGGACATCCTGCGCACCGTGGGACACGGCCGGCTGGCCGTCTATACCGTGCAGCATCAAGACGGCCAGATCTCGCACGTGTCCCTGCCCGTGACCCAGCTCAGCCTGGAGCTGTTCTTCCTCCTCTTCTTCTTGCCCTATGCCCTGGGGGTCTTTTACCTGATCGTGGGGGCGGTGATCTATTCCGTGCGGCCCGATGCCTGGCCCACGCGGGCCTTTTTGCTCTTTTGCGCCGCCACATCGCTGAGCCTGATCCTGCTGTTCGACGTGATCAGCAGCCAGGTTTTGGTCTACCTGTGGGTGATCGCGCTGCCGTTGACCGGCGCGAGCCTCTTGCACCTGGCCCTGGTCTTTCCGCACGAATGGCCGCTGATTCGCCGCTGGCCGGGTCTGGCGTTGTGGCCGTATGTGCCCGCCCTGGGCACGGCCCTCGCCGCCGTATGGACGTTGTACGACCCGGCTCATTATGCCGATGCCTGGCGCGCTTCTTTTCTGCTGATCGGCGTGTTCACCCTGGCCTGGCTGCTGACGCTGGTCGTGAACTATGGGCAGGCTCGCCACGCAGACGACCGGCGGCCGGTGGGCATCGTGCTATTGGGCGGTGGACTGGCCTTTGGCCCCATCATCGTCTGGATGCTGCTGGCTGCGGCCAGCATCACCCTCCCCATCGGGCCAGAGTTGCCGGCCCTGGGCACGGTGGTCTTTCCCCTGGCCGTGAGCTATGCCGTGGTGCGCCACGGCCTCTTTGAGATCAATGTGCTCGTCCGGCGCAGCGTGCTGTATTTTGCCCTCACCGTGGTATTCCTGGGCCTGTATTTCCTCTTTGTCACCGGGCTACAACGGCTGTTCCAGCTCGTCCTCGGCGAGACGACCGATCTGTCGGTCATCCTGAGCACGCTGCTCATCGCCGCCCTGTTCATGCCCTTGCGCAACCAGCTCCAGACCCTCATAGACCGCACGTTCTACCGGGAACGCTACGATTACCAACGTTCTCTCCTGCGCTTTGCCGAGTCCACACGAACCATCATTGACCTGTCCGAGTTGCTGCGCCAGCTCGTGGCCCAGGTCCGCGAGACCATGCACGTGACTCACGGCGTCGTGTTTTTGACCGATCCGGCGGGAACGCTCACCCTGGCCGAGGCGCAGGGGGCGGCTCCACCACCGATGACCACCGCTGCGCTGCCGCCCGCGTTGGCGACGGAGCTGCTCAAAGGACGCCCGCTGGATGCGGACCCGGCCGGGCCGTTCGCCGCCCTGGACATCAGCGTGCTGGTGCCCCTGGTCCATCAGCACAAGTTGGAAGGCGTTCTGGGACTAGGCCCCAAGCTCTCCGGCGCTCCCTACGGCCCGGAGGATCGCGACCTCCTGACCACGCTGGCGGATCAGGTGGCGGCCGCCATCACCATCGCCCAACTGGTGCAGGAGAACGAAGACAAACGGCGCATGGAACAAGAGCTGACGATCGCGCGGGAAATCCAGCAGGCCTTCTTTCCGCAGCGGTTGCCGGCCATGCCGGGCCTGGCGATGGCGGCCCTGTGCCGGCCCGCCCGGGAGACCGGTGGCGACTTTTATGACTTTATCCCCCTGGACTCGCATCGCCTGGGCGTGGTGATCGGCGACGTGAGCGGCAAGAGCATCCCCGCCGCGCTGATCATGGCCGTGTCCCTGGGGGTATTGCGCGCCGAGATCGCAGACCACGAGCAGCCCGGCCGGGTATTGCGCCAGGCCAACCGCTGGCTGTGTCGGGACATGCCCCGGGGCCATTTCGTGTCGTTGCTCTATGCGGCCGTGGAGCCGCAGGCCCGGCGCATCATCCTGGGCAATGCCGGCCACCTCTGGCCCATCCTCCTGCGCGATCACGCGGCGCAATACGTGGAACTCCCGGCCGCATTCCCGCTGGGCATCGCCAGCGATGTGGTCTATGCGGACGGTAGCTACGAGCTGCGCCCCGGCGACCGGCTGCTCCTGTATACCGATGGCGTGGTGGAGGCCATGAATGACCGGCTGGAACTGTTCGGATTCGACCGGCTGCTGGATGTCTGCTGCCAGGTCGCTCACGCCCACGATCCGCACGCCCTGCTCGACGCGGTGCAGACCGCTGTGCGGCAGTTTGTGGGCAACATGGAGCAGGCCGATGACCTCACCTTGATCGCCCTGGCTGTCCAAGACGTGGAGATGGCCGCATGAACGCGCTGCGTCGGTTGGAGGACGCCATCGGCGAGATACTGGAGCGGGGATTTGCCCGGCTGGCCCGGGCGCCACTCCAGCCGGTGCTCATCGCCCGGCGGCTGGAACAGGCGATGGAAGACGGGCAGGTCGTCGAAGGCGAGCGCACGTTGGTGCCCGATCAGTACTGGATATTTCTGCACCCCCAGGACTATCAGGCGTTGGAGACGCTGGCCGCGACGTTAGAGGCCGACCTGGGCGAGCAACTGGTGGAACGGGCGACGGCCCACTCGTGGACGCTCCCGTCCCGGCCGCACGTGCGGATCAACCCTGGCCGGGACGTGCGCCGCCACACCGTGCGGGTGATCACGCAGATGAGCACCGCCACACGACCCCTGGCGGATGGCCCCCAACCCGACTGGACGGCCGGCACCCAACCCCTGGCCGCTGTTTCTCCGCCGGCGGTCGCCCCGGAACGCCGGGAACGAATCGGCAGCCTGCGTGCGCCGGATGGCCGCCTCACCTATCCACTCACGCCCGTGACCGTGGACATCGGCCGGGGCCGGGGCAACGACATCATCCTGGACGACCCGCGCGTGTCCCGTCATCACGCCCAGATCCGTTGGCGGCGGGGCCGGTACGTGGTCTTTGACCTGGATAGCGCGAACGGCACGTTCGTCAATGACCGGCCCATCGAGGAGGCGATGCTCTCGGATGGCGATCGGGTGTCGTTCGGCGGGGTGGAACTGGTATTCGTGATGCGCGATGCGTGAGACTCGGTACATGGAAAAGGCGGCGCACAGCGGGGCGAGGTAAGCCTTGCGAAGGTTCCGCCGAGACCGACCGGGGTAACCAACGATGGTCTTTGACCTGGATATGACGATCTTTGTGCTGCACGTCGTCACGTTGGTGACGCTATACGGGTTCCTGGCGCTGGTGATCGGGCTGGTTTGGCGCGATCTGACGAGCGAGGGCCGGCGCGCGCGCGCGGCGGTGGCCCGGCTGGTCGTGCTGGACGGCGGGGCCTCCGGCCTGGCCGTGGGCCAGCGACAGCCGCTCACCTCGCGGGTGGTGACGACCCTGGGCCGCTCGCCGGACAACGTCATTCACCTGCCGGACCCCAGCGTATCCGCCGTCCACGCCGTGATCACCTGGCGCGCCGGGCGATGGTGGCTGGAGGACCAGGGCAGCCGCAACGGCACCCTGCTGAACGAATCCCGCATCGAAAAGGCCACCCTGTTGTGCGCTGGCGACGTCCTCACCCTGGGGCACGTGCGCCTGCGCTTTGAAGAGTAGGCGACTACAAACGCAAAGCTACCGGCTGGCCGCGCTCCGCACGGCCGGCCGCTCCAGCACCCCATACCAGACCAGGGCCAATGCCTCCCGCAAGGTGTACCGGATGCGTTCGCCGCGCCGGGTATAGGCCGGGCTGTCCAGGGCCGGGGCTGGCCGGGCCACGATGCCCAGGTCCCGGGCGATGAGGCAAGCGCGGGGCAGGTGGAATGGGTCGCTCACCACCAACGCGGTGCGCCAGCCCTGCGCCTGCATGATGGCCTGGGCGTTCCGCAGGTTCTCCACGGTGGAGTGGGAATCGCGATCCAGGAACAGCGACCCGGCTGGCACGCCCGCGGCCGCCATGAGCCGGCGCATCACCTCTGCCTCCGCGGGCGGGTAGGTCCCCTCGCCGCCGCACAGGATCACCGCTGGGGCCTGGCCGGCCTGATAGAGCGCGATGGCCCGGGCCACCCGGGCGCGCAGGCTGGGGCTGGGTTGTTCCCCGGGCCAGACCATGCTCCCCAGCACGATGATACAATCCGCCGGGCCGCTTTCCTCGCGTGTCCCCTCCCGATCCACCCACAAATAGAGGGCGGCGACCAGCGCCACCCCCAGGATGCCCACCACCCCTGTGACCGCCAGGATCAGCGCCATGTTCCTCACGTCGGGTCTCTTCCTCACTGGGAAAAAAGATCGGTTTCTTCCCAAGAAACCGGTCATTTCTTGGGAAGAAATGTCCGGTTTCTTCCCAAGAAACCGGTCATTTCTTGGGAAGAAATGTCCGGTTTCTTCCCAAGAAACCGATCATTTCTTGGGAAGAGTCGGTGGTTTCCACCCTCACCCCGGCCACCTGCACCCGTCAGGGTGTCTCCCTCGTAGGGCGAGAGGGTCTTCGCGCGGCGGGTATGTCGCTCGCGTCCATGCTGGCGATCAGGCTGGGGAAGACGAGTTCCGGTCACCTTCGGGCCGGTCCCCCCGGCTGCGGGGCCGGCGGCGCGGAGGTCGGTCGCCGCCACGAGGCGCACCGTCGCGGTCGCCCCGCCGGTCCCGCTCCCCCCGGTTCCGGTCGCGGCCGCCCTCCCGGCGGTCACCACGCCGATTGCTGGCCCCCCTCGCCTCGCCCGGTGTCGTGCGGCCCTCCAGGACCGCCCGCCGCGAGAGGTTCACCCGGCCCATGTGGTCAATCTCGGTGACCATGACCATGATCTCGTCACCCACCTTCACCACATCCTCCACCCGGGAGACATAGTAATCAGCCAGCTCGCCAACGCGGACCAGGCCCTCTTTGCCGGGCAGGATCTCCACAAAGGCCCCAAAGTCCATGAGACGTTTCACAGTGCCCAGGTAGATCTTGCCCACCTCCACCTCCTCGGTGAGGTCCCGGATCTTTTTCACGGCCAGGTCGCTGCCCACACCATTGGTGGAGGCGATGGTGACTGTGCCATCGTCCTCGATGTCTATCTGGGTGTTGGTTTCCTCCTGGATGGCGCGGATCATCTTGCCGCCGGGGCCGATGATCGTGCCGATCTTCTCCGGGTCAATCTTGATCCGCACCAGGCGCGGCGCATAGGGCGAGAGGTCCGGGCGCGCCTGCGCGATGGTGGCTTCCATCTCGTCCAGGATGTGTAGCCGACCCCGCCGGGCCTGCTCCAGGGCTTCTGCCATGATCTCCGGCGTGATGCCGGACACCTTGATGTCCATCTGGAGGGCGGTGATCCCCTCGCGGGTGCCGGCCACCTTAAAGTCCATATCACCCAGGTGGTCTTCGATCCCCTGGATGTCGGTCAGTATCCGGTAGCGGCCGTTTTCGATGATCAGCCCCATGGCCACGCCGGCCACCGGCGCACGAATTGGCACACCAGCGTCCATCAACGCCAGGGTGCTGCCGCAGACGCTGGCCATGGACGTGGAGCCGTTCGACGAGAGGATCTCGCTCACCAGACGGATCGTGTAAGGGAACTGCTCCTCGTCGGGCAGCACCGGGAGCAAGGCGCGCTCGGCCAGCGCTCCGTGGCCGATGGCCCGGCGGCTGGGGCCACGCAGGGGGCGAGCCTCGCCGGTGCTGTAGGGCGGAAAGTTATAGTGGTGCATGTAGCGTTTGCTCTCGGTCAGGGTCAGGCCGTCGAGCATCTGTTCGTCGCGGGGCGTCCCCAGGGTGGCGATGGTGAGGGCCTGGGTCTCGCCGCGCGTGAACAGGCCGGTGCCGTGCGTGCGCGGCAGCAGGCCCACCTCGCACGAGATCGGGCGCACTTCATCCAACGCCCGGCCGTCCGGTCGCCGGCCCTCCTCCAGGATCCACGAGCGCACCAGGCGTTTGGCCTCCTCGTCGAGCACCTCCTGCACCTCTTGCGGCGCAAAGGTCTCGCGAAAGGCTTCCAGCATCTCGCGGGTCAGTTCGTCCACGGCCGCCCCCCGGGCCGCCTTGTCTGGCTGGCTCAGGGCCTGGGCCAGCCGGTCTCCCACACGAGCCAACACCGCCTGGCGCACGGCCTCGTCCACCCGATGCATAGTCACCACGGTCTTGGGTTTGCCAACCTCCAGGCGCATCTGCTCTTGCATCGTGATGATGTCCTGGATCGTGTCGTGGGCCAGGCGCAGGGCCTCCAACACCAGGCGTTCCGACACCTCTCTGGCGCTGGCTTCCACCATCAAGATCGCCTCGCGGGTGCCGGCGACCACCAGGTTCAGCCGGCTATCGGCCAGGGAAGCCTCCACGGGATTCACCACGAACTGGTCGTCAATATAGCCGATGCGCACGGCCCCTATCGGCCCGGACCAGGGAATGTCCGAAAGGTTGAGGGCGGCGGAGGCGGCATTCACGGCCAGCACGTCCGGCTCGTTTTCCTGATCGGCAGACAAGGCCGTGATGATGATCTGCACGTCATTGCGGAAACCTTCGGGAAACAGGGGCCGGATCGGGCGGTCCACCAGCCGACAGGTCAGGATCGCCAACTCTGACGGCCGTCCCTCGCGCCGGAAAAAGCTGCCGGGGATCTTGCCCGCCGCGTATAGCCGCTCCTCAAAATCCACGGTGAGGGGAAAGAAATCCACGCCCTCCCGCGGGGTCTTGGCCGCCACGGCCGTGGCCAGGACAACGGTGTCGCCATAACGCGCCAACACGGCGCCATTCGCCTGACCGGCGAGCCGGCCGGTCTCCAAGCTAAGGGTCCGGCCGCCGATCGTTGTTTCATAATTTTTTATCATGTTCCTCCTCCATTTTATGGGGGGAACCGGATCGGGGTACGGCTCAGGGATTAGGGATTGGAGAGCAGCCACATCATCAAAGGGGCGCGCAGAAACCCGTTTTCTCGTCCGAAATTCGTCTCCCTTTGCGGTGGCGACGCCTGATTTCGGCCTACCTGGCCTGCCAAAGGGTTAAGAAAACGGGTTTCTTCCGCTTTGTCCAAAGTCCAGGGGTTACAAACCCGCTCGGAGCATAGGCTGAGCAGTTACGACTGATCTACAATCCCTAATCCCCCCGGAGTTCCCCGTCCAGTCCCCCGTGGTTTTCAATTGGCAAAGTAAATGGACGAGTGGGGCATACACATCACCCCGAGCCTCGTCCACTTGGTTCGCCCATCACACCAATTGAACTACTTGCGCAGTCCCAATCGCGCCACGATGTTCCGGTATCGTTCCGCATCCTTTTTGCTCAAATAAGCGAGCTGGCGACGACGTTGACCGACCAGCTTGAGTAACCCACGCCGCGAATGATGATCGTGCTTGTGGACCTTCAAGTGACTGACCAGTTGGTTGATCCGCGTGGTGAGAAGCGCTATCTGAACCTCTGGCGACCCCGTGTCGCCCTCATGGACCTGAAACTGCTGGATGATCGCCCCTTTTTCCTGTGTTTCTAGCGTCACAGCAACCCTCCCGAATATGGTAAACGTCGCCCCTGGACGAGGCGACGCGACGCACCGCGACTGGGCATATTATACCACAAACGGGCCTGTTAAACAAGGGCATATCGCGGCGAGACATCAACAGAGCAACGCTCATCTTTGTTCATTCCCCTCATATTGCAAAATGGCCTGCACGCGCGCCATCCTTCATCCTTCCGCCAGCCGGCGCATCCCTTCCAGCAAGGCCCGGCTCTCGGCTACCGTTTCGCCAGGGAGTTCCAGGATCACCGGCACGGCCTGCACCCGGGGATCGCGGACCAACGCCCGGAACGGTTCCCGCCCGATCAGGCCATCGCCGGGGTGCTGGTGCTCGTCGGTGTGGCTGCCGAAGGGCTTGGAGGAATCGTTGGCGTGGATGCACCCCAGCCGGTCCAGCCCCACCAGCCGGTCGAACGCGGTGAGGGTATGGCGCAGCCCGGCCGGCGTGCCGATGTCATAGCCGGCCCCCCACAGGTGCGCCGTGTCCAGGCACACCCCCACCCGATCGCGCCAGGCATCCGGCATGACGGCGAACATCTCCCGCAGCTCCTCGAACCGCGCGCCCAACTCGTCCCCGGCCCCCGTCTCTGGCTCCAGGAGGAAGCGCACCCCGGCCGGGGCCTGGGCGAAGACGGCGTCCAGCCCGGCCACCAGGCGCCGGATGCCGGCCGGCAGCCCGGCGCCCCGGTGGCTCCCCACGTGCGCCAGGGCCATCGAGCCGCGTCCCAACTGCGCCGCCTTTTCCAGGGCGTTGATCACCAGCGCCACGGACTTTTCGTGGTGGTCATCGCGAGGGGAGGCCAGGTTCACCAGGTATGGCGCGTGCAGGAAGACCGGCCCCAGGTCGTGGGCCTCGGCCAGCTCACGGAAGGCGACCAGGTCTGGCTCCCTGTACGCGCTGGTGCGCCAGGCGCCGGGGTTGCCGGAGAAAACCTGGAACGTCTCGGCCGTGGCGGCGATGGCCGCCTCGGCGGCCGCCTTCAGGCCCTTGCTCACCGAGATGTGGATGCCGAAGCGCATGGCTGCTCCGTAAATAGCCCCCCGGCCCCCAACTCTGGGGGAGCGCGCTGGTTCCCACCCTCACCCCGGCCACCTGCACCCGTCAGGGTGTCTCCCTCGTAGGGAGAGGGGGGTCTCCTGCTCGCGGCGGCGACCGCCGGGAGTGCCACCCGCCGCACCGGGCGCGGGGTTGCAAACCCCGCGCGAGCACAAGGCTCGTTAACCGTTATTTCGGCAGCGTCGCCGCCATGGGGAACTCGACGATCTGGCTGCCCGCCGGGTCAGGCGGGGTGCTGGATGGCCCGGCGGACAATGCGGACATGTACTTGCGCAGCACAATGTTGTCCACATAGCCCCCCTCCGCATAGTTGGTGCTGCCATTGCTGAAAAACCGCAGTGCCACCCAGACGTTGGTTTGGCCCGTCAGGTTGCCCAAGGTGGGAACAGTGGTCAGGTCCAGGGTCCGATCTATCCAGCCAGCGCTGTTTCCCGACGTGTAGTAACCGTAGAAGTTGGTGCCATTGATCGAGGCGAGTCGGGAGACGCCGTCGTTGCTATTTTCCGTGTACAGCCAGAGCTTATAGCTGAAGTCGCCAGCCGTGGCCCCCACCAGGCTGAACGGCCCGTAGACCATCCAGGAGTCGGCGTTGTCCGGATAGTTGCTGCCGCAGCCCAGGGCTGCGCCGTTCGTCCCGCCGCCCACGCCCCAGCCGCTGTAGCTGCCCGCGTAGGGCCGGCAGTTCCGCTTGCCCCACATGTAGACCCCGTAGCTGCTCCCGTTGTTGTCCAAGACGTTCCACGCGCCGGGGAAGGAGCCTTCAAAGTCCTCGCTGAGGATCGTGGTCCAGCCAACAGTTGGCGCGGTGTAGCTCTTCAGGACCAGCGGCAAGAAGACCTTTTTGTCCAGTGCGCCGCCGGACGACGTGATCTTTATCGCCGGGTCACCGTACAGGTTAAAGTCGTAAAAGTTCATCAGGCGGGTGTTGCTCGTGGGCGTCATGCTGGATTTGGCGTTGTAGAGGGCCTCGCTGGCGGTTTGGCCGGCCACCACCCGCTTCACGTACTCGTAGCCGATGCCGGAATTGGTGGTACTGCCATCAAAGTCGCCATAGCCCACGCCGGTGTTGAACCAGGACACACGGGACGCGCTCACCGTGGCGATCCCGCCGCGCTTGAGGATGGCGTACTGGAGGTTGTTGGTGTTCTCCGGGTAGCCGTTGGTGCAGGAACACTGATAGGTGAACGCGGGGTGAGCGTCGTCCAGCGAGCCGGTCTGGCTGTTGTCGAACAGGGTGCCGTCCCAGCAGCCATCATAGCCCACGGCGGCTGAGGTGGCGCTGCCGTGGCCCCACCAGCAGACGATGCCGTAATCGTTGGCCGCCCAACGGTCGCGGACCACGGTGCCGCCGCGCAACTCCTGATCAGCAACGTAGCTGGAATTGAGCGCACAGGCACCGCTCCCCTTCTGGTACTGCCGCCAGCGGCTATACCCGGCTCCGTTCAGATAGTCATCCCACATCTGCTGGGCCAGCGGCGCGCCGTCGTACCCGACGGCCTGGAAGCCCATGGGCAGCAGGATGCTCTTGCGCCAGGCCGTGCTGGCCGAATTGGCATAGTCCATGGTCTTCTGGAGAATGGCGTCCAGATCGGCATAAGTGCCGTAGAACGGGATGCGGCCCACATAGACCTCGGGCATCAGGTTCACGCCGCCGGTCACGCCATAGTCGCCGACCCATTCGCCAAAGTAGCTGTCGCCATCCTTGTTCCAGTCGCCGGTCAGGTCCGCGTAAAAATAGTCGGTGGGAGACTCTTTGTCGCTGTCGGAGGCGTCGTTGCGGGGCCAGCACATCTTCATGGGCACGGCGGTGGTGCCAGTGCCGCCCGGCGTGGGGTGGCCGATGAGCAACACGTACTTGATGCTGTAGGCCACATAGTTGTTCTTGAGCCACTGGCGGATCTTTTCCTCCCGGCCATCGGGGGCCTGGCCGGTGAGGCCGCCATATTGGGTCTCGGTCACCACCAGCACGCTGTGGCCTTTGGCCTGCTTGTGCGTCACAAAGGCGGCCAGCTTGGTGCTGTTGGTCTGGATGGCGTTGGTGGTGATGATCACGTAATCGTAGGTGACGGCGGCGGGCCGGTCCACGTGGGGATACCAGGCCCGGGCCTGCGCATAGTTGACCACGCGCTCGGCCGCCACATCGTCCAGCACGGTGTCCGCCAGCAGCTCGGCGTTGGCGGCCTCGCCGGTGCGGGTGAAGCGCAGCTCCACCGTGGCCTGCCGGGCCACGCCGAGCTGGCCAGTGGCCGGGTCATATTGGAACGGGCAAAAGTCCAGGCGGGCCAGGTGCCACTTGCGCATCTGGCCGGTCTCGGCGATGCGCGCCAGGGGCTGACCCTCACCCCAGCCCTCTCCCTGATAGGGAGAGGGGAAGGGGTGAGGGTCCCCGGGCTGGTCCGGCACGGCGGCGCGCAACTTGAACGTGCCGGGCACGATCGCAGTCTGCACATCGCGCACGGTCAGGGCCAGGCTGTCCCAAACCACGTCCGGGGGCAGGGCCACGTCAATGAGTTGGTGCGGCAGCAGCGGCTGGCCAACCTCGCCGGTCACGCCACAGCCTTCCGCTTCGATGGCCGTGTAGCCATCCTCAGTAGAGACGAGCCGATATGGGGGTGCAGTGAGCACCAGGGTGATGGTCTCCGGGGCCGGAGCCTGGGCCGCGCCGATGGGGCCGATGAGCAAAGCCAACACGATCAGGACCCCGCCGATGCCGGCCAGGCGACGCATGGTACGTGTGTTCATGTGTGCCTCCTTTTTTTGTTTTGGAGCCGGGTTCCGTCTCGTCCATCCCCTGGATTCACCCTCCCCACTTACTGCCCGAAATCGAGTTCTCTCATATTATACACCTTTTCAAGGCGGAACACCAGCCCACGACGGGGATGATCTCGCCTGCTGCCGGCTCTGAACATCCCCCTTGCGTCCTGCGTCGGTATCGGGTATCATGTAGGCCATGAGACTCAATCGCCTGCTGCTCATCATCCTGCTGGTGGTCTTGGTGATCGGCAATTGCCTGGTCTTTGGGACGTTATGCGCCCTGCTGAATCACTATCTGCCGCCGCTGCCCACCTCCACGCCCACGGTGACCCCCGTGGAGATCACGCCCCGGCCCACGCCCACGCCACCGCCCACGCGGGTTGGCCTGCCCACGTACACACCGTTATACTCGCCCACGCCGACGCCGACGACGCCCACGGCCACGCCGGCGCCCTCTCCCACGCCGACGCTGTACTTTGGGCCGCCTTCTCCCTCTCCTACGCCCAGGCCCACCCTGTACTTTGGGCCGCCGTCACCCACGAACACGTTGCCGCCATCGCCCACGTCTACGCCGGCTCCGACACGCATCCCTACGGCGACAGCGACCCATACGCCCACACCCACTCATACGCCGCCCACACCCACGCTCACTCATACGCCCACACCCACGCCCTCCCCTACCCAGACACTGCTGACCGCTCTGCAGCTCGGACAGTTGCTCAAGGCTGCTCGCAAGCGCCGCAAGCTGACACAAACGGCGGTGGCCGCGCGGCTGGGCCTCAGCCAGAACCGGGTGTCACACTTGGAATTGCATCCCGAGGAACTGAGTTTCAAGCAGCTTCTAAGCTGGTGTGCGGCCGTCGGTCTGGAGTTGCAGGTCGGCGAACGCGACGACACGACACTACCTGCGTCGGAGTGGTGAGATGGGTCGGCGCTCGCACAGCCAAACGCTGACCCTGTGGGCCAATGGTGAGCAGGTGGGCCGCTGGACGCTCACCGCCCGCGGCGACATGGAGTTGGAATACGCCCCAACCTGGTTGACCTCTCCGCGAGGACGGCCGATTTCCTTGTCCCTGCCCTTCAACCTCAACAACGAAGTGCTGAGGGGCGACAACGTCGCCAACTACTTCGAGGG
>FWPV01006210.1_pt1 | contig 23021 bp, 25 predicted proteins | sample 2228371 | NCBI WGS metagenome assembly FWPV01 (sample SAMEA103939776, study PRJEB20133) | metagenome | reverse complement strand
ACGGCCAGGGCCAGGAGCAGGTAATTCATCTCGTGGGGGTGGGAGGCGCCCAGGATGAACTTTTCCAGTGTGCCCTGGAGGAAGCCCAGGACGCAGGTGAAGCCGGCCAGGATGATGAGGGGCAGGTTGATGACCCACTCGGGGGCGTGGCCGGGAAACTCCCCGCCGCCGTGGCCGCCGTGGCCGTGGGCCTCCTCTGCCTCATGGCCGTGGCCGCCGGCCGGGGCTTCATAGTACTTCTCCCAGGCCGGGTGGTCGTCGGGCCGGGGGAAGAGCAGCACGAAGATGACCCGGAAGGTGTAATAGGCGGTCAGGAAGGCCCCCAAAAGCCCGATGCCCACCCACAGCTTGTTGTCCAGGTGCCAGAGGTTTGCCAGCACCAGCTCCTTGCTGAAGAAGCCGGCGAAGGGGAAGATGCCGGCCAGGGCCAGAGCGCCGATGGTGACGGTGACCATAGGGATCTTGAGTTTGCGGCCGCCTTCCTTGCTCATGACGAAGAAGTCGTTGGTGCCGAAGTGGTGGATGAAGGCGCCGGCGCACAGGAACAGGAGGGCCTTGAAGGCCGCGTGGGTGGTGAGGTGGTAGTAGCCGGCGAACAGGGTGCCGTGGGCCAGGCCGGCGGCGGACAGGCCCATGGCCATCATGGCCAGCTGGCTCACGGTGGAGTAAGCCCAGACCTGCTTGATGTCCCGGGCCACCATCCCGATGGTGGAGGACAGCACATAGGTGATGCTGGCGATGGCGAGGACATAGGTCATGGCCAGGGCGGAGGCGGCGAAGAAGGGGAAGAGGCGGGTCAGGAGATAGACGCCCGCGGCCACCATGGTGGCGGAATGCAAGAGGGCCGACACCGGGGTTGGGCCTTCCATGGCGTCCGGCAGCCACACGTGGATGGGGAACTGGGCGCTCTTGCCGCAGATGCCGCCGAAGATGAGCAAGGCGCAGGTGGTGATGAGCCAGGGCTCCATCTTCTGGGCCAGGGCCGCGGCGTTCACCGTGGCGATGTCCAGGGAGCCGTAGAAGATGACCAGGATGGCCAGGCCCATGAAGAAGAAGATGTCGCCGAAGCGGGTGACCACGAAGGCCTTCTTGCCGGCCTCCGAGGCGGAGAACTTTTCATACCAGAAGCCGATGAGGAGGTAGGAGGCCAGGCCCACCAACTCCCAGCAGATGAACAGCTGGAGCAGGCCGCTGGAGATCACCAGCCCCAGCATGGCCATGGCGAAGAGGGACAGATCGGCGTAGTAGCGCCCGAAGCCCGGGTCCCCCCACATGTAGCCGATGGAATAGATCTGGATGAGGAAGCTGATGGTGGCCACGATGACCAGCATCAGGAGGCTCACCGGGTCCACCAGGAAGCCGAAGGGCACCCGGACCAGGTCCGAGACCATCCAGTCCACGGTGAGAATCAGGGGCTTGCTAAGGCCCCAGAGCTCGATGAAGGTGGCCCAGGCGATGATGAGGCAGACCGTGGAGACCGACAAGGAAATTCCCAGGGACAGCCACGGCCGCCGCCAGGTGAAGATCATGATGGCGCCGAAGGACAGCAGCGGCAAAATGACGCAGGCGGCCAGACGAAGAAACAGGGGATCGAGCGAGCCCATGCTTAACCCCTCAGCTCGGTGGCGTGTTCAATATTGACGGATTTCAGCTTCCGGTACAGGGCCAGGATGATGCTCAGGGCAATGGCGGCCTCGGCCGCGGCCACCGCCATGATGAACAGGGCGAAGATCTGCCCCACGACGGGGTGCGGCGCCAGGAAGCGGTTGAAGGCCATGAAATTGATACTGGCGGCGTTCAGCATGAGCTCCACGGAGATGAGCACGGCGATGAGATTGCGCCGGGACAGGACCCCATAGAGGCCGATGCTGAACAGCACCAAGGCCAGATAGAGGTAGGTTTCCAATTGGTTGAAGACGAGCATGGGAAAACCCCTCAGCGATCAGGCGCTGCCGCGGCCGCCCCGGGCGGTGACGATGGCGCCCAGCATGGCTACCAGCAGGAGCAGGGAGATGAGTTCAAAAATGACCACGTATTGGCTGAGCAGGTAGTGGCCGATGGTGGTGATGGACCAATCGTCCACCCGCTGGGCCGCCGGCGTCCAGATAGTCTTTCGGGTGAGCAGGCCCAGGAAAACGAAGACCAGACCGGCGCCGAACACCGCGCCCTGGATCTTCAGGGGATTTCTGGGGGGGGCCGGCAGGTGCATGGGAGCCGACAGCATGATGGCGAAGCAGATGGCGATGGTGATGGCGCCCACGTAGATGAGAATCTGCATGAGGGCCACGAAGGGGCTGTTCAGGTAGAGAAAGAGGCCGGCCACGCCGATCAGCGCCAGGGCCAGCCCCAGGACGTTGTGGAAGATGTTTTTGGCGCCCACCGCAATGACCGCGCCCACCAGGGTGGCGGCCACCACCAGGTAAAAGCTTAAGGTGGCGATGAGAATGCTCATTCCTTCCCCTCCTCGGCGGGAGCTTCCGCAGGTGCCTCAGCGAGAGTTTCGGCTTTTTTGGCGGCCGCCGGGGCCTTGGCCTTGGGTTTGGCCTCCGCCGGGGCCTTGGCCTCTTCTTCGGCTTCGGGCTGGGGCTCAGGAATCGGCGTCACCGAGTAGCCCAGCCGCCGCTGCTGCTCCTGGAGGCGGGCAAAGACGTCGATTTCGGCGTCCTCCCGGCGGTAGCCGGCCAGCCGATACTCGTCGGAGAATTTCAGGGCCTTGGTGGGGCAGACTTCCACGCACAGGCCGCAGAGGCTGCAATAATGGTAGTCGATCCGGTATTTGGTTGGCACCTTCTTCTTGCCCACCTTGATTCCTTCCAGGTGGATGAGCTGGGAGGGGCAGATGCGGGAGCACATCTCGCAGGCGATGCAGCGGTGCGTCCGGGTCTCCGGGTCGATGACGAACTCGGTGTGCCCCCGGTAGGCCGGAGACATGCGGAGCTTTTCCCGGGGGTACTGCACCGTGACGATGGGTTTGACGAAATAGCGGATGGTCACCCCCATGCCGGCCAGCAGGCTGTGAAACCCCGTCAGAATCTCTTTGAAGTAGTTGATCATCGCTCGTTACACCTTATGGGAGCCGCGCGTTTCTCACACCAGCTTCAGGACGAAGGCAGTGATGAGCAGGTTGGCAAAGGCCAAGGGAATCAGAATCTTCCAGGAAAAGGTGATCAGCTGGTCGAACCGCACCAGGGGAAAGGTCCAGCGGAACCACATGATGACAAAGATAACGGCATAGACCTTGAGGAGGAACCAGAAGATCCCCGGCAGGAAGGGACCCCGCCAGCCGCCCAGGAAAAAGACGGTGGCAATGGCCGCCACGATGAACATGTTGGTGTACTCCGCCAGGAAGAACAGGGCGAAGCGCATGCCGGAGTATTCGGTGTGGAAGCCGGCCACCAATTCGGACTCGGCCTCCGGCAGGTCGAAGGGGGCCCGGTTGGTCTCGGCGGTGGCACAGATGAGGTAGAGGATGAAGGCCACCGGCTGCACCAGCACGAACCAGTAGCGGCTCTGGGCCGCCACGATGTCCTGGAGGCTGAAGGAGCCCACCATGAGGATGACGCTCATCAGGGTGATGAGCAGCGGGATTTCATAGGCCACGTTCTGGGCCACGGAGCGGATGGCCCCAAGGACCGAGTACTTGTTGTTGGAGGCCCAGCCCGCCATGAGGATGGCCAGCACGGTGAGGGCGGCGAAGGCCAGGATCAGCAGCACCCCGACGTTCATGTCCCGGATGATGAGGCTCTGGGAGAAAGGGATCACCAGGAAGGAGAGGAGCACCGGCAGGAAGATGACGATGGGGGCCAGGAGGTACACCGGCCGGTCCACGTCAGACGGGGTGATGAGCTCTTTTCCCAGGAGCTTCAGGGCGTCGGCCACGGTCTGGATGGCCCCGTGCCAGCCCACTTCCATGGGGCCGGGGCGCAGCTGCATGTGGGCCGAGACTTTGCGCTCCATCCAGATGAGAAAGAGGGCGTTCACCGCCACCAGGGCCATGACCCCGATCAGGCCGGCGATCATCCCGAAGATGCTGACACTTTGCGCTGCAGTAGCCATAAGTATGCGCCTGTATCCGTTAACGGTCGATTTCCGGCACCACCACGTCGATGGAGCCCAGAATGGCCACCAGGTCCGCCACCAGGGTGTCCTGGGCGAGCTCCGGCAGGATGCTCAGGTTCCCGAAGGAGGGCACCCGCAGTTTGGTGCGGTAGGGGTTGACCTCCCCCTGGCTCACCAGGTAGATGCCGAACTCGCCCCGGGCGGTCTCCACCGCGGTGTAGGCTTCGCCGGCGGCCGGCTTGATGCGCTTGGGAATCTTTTCGGCCATGACCGGGCCGTTGGGCAGCTTGTCGCAGGCCTGTTCGATGATGCGCAGGCTCTGCTCCATTTCCCGGTAGCGCACCAGGTAGCGGTCCAGGGCGTCGCCTTTGGAACCTACGGGGATTTCAAAGTCGAACAAGGGATAAGCCGAGTATGGCTCGCATTTCCGGATGTCGTACGGGATGCCGCTGCCCCGCACCATGGGGCCGGTGAGCCCGTACCTGACACACTGGTCCTGGGTGATGATGCCGATGCCTTTGGTGCGCTCCAGGAAGATGACGTTTTTATTCACCAGGTTTTCGTAGTCCCGGTAGCGGCTCCGGAGCTTCTTGGCAAAGGCCCGGCAGCCGGCCACGAAGTCCTCGTCCACGTCCCGGGGCACCCCGCCGAAGCGATAGTAGCAGTAGGTGAGGCGGGAGCCGGTGACCCGGTCCAGGACGTCCAGGAGAAACTCCCGGTCGTCGAAGCAGTAGAGGAAGGGCGTGAAGGCCCCCAGGTCCAGGAGATAAGCGCCGATCCACAGCAAATGGCTGGAGATGCGGTTCATCTCGGCGGTGATCACCCGGATGAACTCGGCCCGCTCCGGAACCTTGATTTCCAGGAGCTTTTCCACCGCCATGCAGTAGCATTGGTTGTAGGCCAGGGCATGGAGGTAGTCCACCCGGCCCATATTGGGGAGGAACTGCTGGTAGGTGCGGTTCTCCGCCATGTGCTCGTGGCCGCGATGGCCGTAGCCGATGTCCGGGTCGGCCTTGACGATGAACTCCCCCTCCATCTCCAGCTCCACCCGCAGCACGCCGTGGGTGCTGGGATGCTGGGGGCCCAGGTTCAAGACATAGGTCTTTTCTTCCAGTCCACGCTCAAGCATCGGCCTGGGTCTCGCTCTCGGCAAATTTTTTCCGCAGGGGGTGAAAGTCGGCGTCAAAGGGGAGCAGGATGCGTCTCAGATCCGGGTGGCCGGAAAACTTGACGCCGAAGAGGTCGTAAACCTCCCGCTCGTACCAGTTGGCCCCGGGGTAAATGTGGCTGATGGTGGGGGCGGCGGCCTCCTTGGGCAGCTTGGCATGCACCACCACCCGGCACAATTCCCGATAATGGTTGAAGTGATAAACCAGGGTGAAGTGCTCGGGGAAGTCCACGGCGGTGAGGGACTCCAGGAAGCACCCCTGGCTCAGCATGGTTTGGGCCACCTGCGGCAGTTGCGCCGGTGCGGCCTCCACCTCCAGGTGGCAGCCGGTCTTGGCGTAATCGCCCGGCGCCACCCGCTCCAGGTTCAGGGTGCCCAAGGCTTGGGCCAGCTTATCTTGCCACATCACGGAACTTCCTGAGACGGCCGCGGCCGGTGATCTTTTCCTCCAGGATCAGGATGCCCTCGATCAAACCCTCGGGCCGGGGCGGGCAGCCCGGCACATAGACGTCCACCGGGATGAGGAGGTCGGCGCCGGGCACGATGGCATACTGGTCAAAATAATAGAAGGGGCCGCCGGAAATGGCACAGTTGCCCATGGCGATGACCCACTTGGGCGCCGGCATCTGTTCGTAGAGGCGCACCACCGCGGGGCCCATCTTCTTGGAGATGGTGCCGGCCACGATCATCAGGTCGCACTGCCGGGGGGAGGGCCGAAAGACCCCGGCCCCGAAGCGGTCCAGGTCGAAGCGGGCGGCGCCCGCGGCCATCATCTCAATGGCGCAGCAGGCCAGCCCGAAGGTCATGGGCCACAGGGAATTGGCCCGGGCCAGATTCAGGGCCTCTTCCAGGACCCCCAGATGAATCAGAGGTTCTCCGGTTTTCTTTTCCAAGTGAAGACCCCCCTGCACCAGGCATAAACGATCACCAGGGAGAGAATGCCGATAAAGATGGTAATTTCCACGAAGTCCCGCCAGACATAGCCCTTGCCGTAGGCCAGGAGCACCGGAAAGAGAAAGAGCACGTCCACGTCGAAGGCCAGGAAGAGCAGGGCGAAGAGGTAATAGATGATCGCCACCTGGATCCAGGCGCCCCCGATGATGGGCATGCCGCATTCGTAGATCTCATCCCGGGCGGCCCCGAAGCTGCGGGGGGCGATGAAGTGGGCGATGACCAGGGGTCCCAGGGCGAAGAGCGCCGCGGCCACCAGGAACACCAGAACGTAGGAAAAATCGGTCAAGGCTGGAGGAATTTCCACCTTCCACCCCTTGTGCAAATTGGTGCAAGCTTTCTGGCCTTTATACCGCGGGGAAAATTTTTTCTCAAGATTTTTTTCACAACAAAAATTCAGCTTGCCGGAGGATAATCCGATGCGCTATGAAGCAGGTGGGGCGGGAGAGCAAAATGCGGGCCGTCCGGAAAATAACTTTGGCTTAAAATGAAGCCGTTGCCGGGGAGGGGCGAGCGGAGGGCGAGGCATGCCCCGAACTGGATGGGGGAGGGGGGATAGGTCCTGGACCCTCGGACCCCCATGACCGCTGGCCCATCTCTTTCAGGAGGCGCCATGCCGCATCTCGCGGACCTCACCATGCCGGATTTCGAGGCCTGGCGGCAGCAGACCCAAACCGTCATCCTGCCGGTGGGCTCGGTGGAGGAGCATGGCCCCCACCTGCCCCTGGGCACCGACGCCTGGCACGCCGTGGAGTTGGCCCGGCGGGTGGAGCAGGTGCGGCCGGTGTTCGTGGCGCCGCCCCTGTATTATGGCCTGTGTCGCTCCACCCGGGAGCACCCGGGCACGGTGAGCCTATCCGGCTTGACCCTGAGGTCCCTGGTCCTCGACCTGGGGCGGGAATTTTGCCGTCAGGGCCTCACCCGCCTGCTGATCCTGAGCGGCCACGCCGGCGGCACCCACATGGCTATGCTCACCGACGCCGGCGAGGCCCTCTTGCAGGAGCTCCCCCAGATCCGGGTGGCGGTGGTCAACGTCCTGGACCTGTTGCGGCAGGTGCTGGCCGCCCGCCCGGAGCTGGTCACCGCCCGGGGCGACGCCCACGCCGGGGAGGTGGAAACCGCCCTGATGCTGGCCTGCCGGCCCCACCTGGTGCAGGGGAGCGCCCCGGCGGAGTGGCCCGCCTTCCCCAAGTATCTCCTGGTGCGGGACAAACGCCGGCGCTGGCCCGGGGGGGTGTGGGGCGATCCCAAGGCCGCCACCGCGGCCCAGGGGGAAGCCTTGCTGAAGGCAGAAGTTGAACAATTATCGCAGGTTATCGACGAGCTGGGAAAAATGTAATAAATGTGAAATTTCGGTTGGTTTTTCCTTGACATTCATCCCTGATTTAATAAAAATGGGCAGGTTCAAACGAACTATCCCCGCCCATGGACGACATATCCTCTATGATGCCTGAAGCAATTGAAATGATTGCGGATAGGGTTCTGGCTTTAGACGACTCCGACTTGCACGACCTTCTGGAGCACTACAAAACCCGCATGGCCGGGGACCAGCCGGATCGTTCCTGGGAGCGGGCGGTCATCGCCTACTTTCTCATTAACGGCCTCCGGATGAAAAACGCCCTGAAGCGAGGCAAAGAGCGGCAGGGCCGTTATCCGGAACTGCCCCGTCTGCGCCTGGTCAAAGCCTGAGTCGTTTCAGCGTCAGCCCGCCAGGTCCCACAGCTGCCGCAATTTCCCCAGGGGAGGCTCTTGCGGCCTTGCCCCATACCCCCTTCTTTTCTCCAAAGCAAACGAAATTCCTGAGTTAAGCGGTCATGCTTCGGCAGACCTCGGCCGGCGGGATTCTTGCCAGCACCGCGCCCTGGCGCGGTTTTGACCTGGAGGCGCCCGCCGGACATTTCAGGCGGCCTGCCTCTCGTCCGCATCGCCCGGGAAGGCCAGGGCCTGTTGGGGACAGGCGGCCACGCACAGGCCGCACTTCAGGCAGTCGCCGCGATTTCCCATCCCTGCGGGTTCCCGCAGCGCCACCGGCGCCAGTTGCATGGGGCAACGCCGGGCGCAGAGGTTGCAGCCGCGGCAGCGCTCGGCCGCCAGGCTGAGGGGTTGGCGGTTTTTCCCCAGCCAACCGGACAGCGTGCCGATGGGGCAGACATAGCACCAGGTGCGTTGCTGGAAGAGGATCCCCAGCACCACCGCCACCCCGGTGGTGATGGTCAGGAGCAGCACGAAAAAGGCGCCGATGGCGAAAGGATCGGGCCACCGCCGGATGAGCTGCCAGGTGAGCATGCCCAGGAGCAGGGCCAGGACCGCCACCCGGAGGGGCGCGGCGCGAAAGACCGGGGGAATCCGGCGGCCGCGGCTGAGGCGGGCGAGCCAGGCGTCTTCAAATGAGCCCCGGGGGCAGAGCCAATTGCACCAGGAGCGGCCCCGAAAGAGGGCCAGGCCGAGGCCGAAGACCATGCATGCCGGGATGAAGTAGCCCACCAGGGGATAGCGCCAGCCCGCGGCCACGAGCAGCGGGAAGAGGGCCCCCAGGACGGCCTGCTTCAGCCGCCGGCTGCGGGAAAGGCGGGCCAACCGGCTCCGGCTGTCCCGGCCGGTTCCGACCCGGGGGGCGGGAGAGGGAACGTCTTTCTCAGCCATGGATTGAACTGCAGTGCGCGACATGAGTCCTTCCTTTATTATATTGTTTAGAAACAATGCAATTATGCTGCACAAAAAAAGTCTTGGGGGCCTTCAGTAGTCCTCGGAGACCTCTCCCGGAGCCGTCTTGGGGCCGCCCGGGAGCAGGTCGGCATGCAGTTGCCCCTTCTCCTCCAGGGCCTGCCGGAGCACTTCCCGCATGGTCTCGCAGGCCGCGATGATGGCCAAGGTGGCGATGCGGTAGTAAATGGTGGTCCCCTGGCGCCGGGCCGTGAGGATGCCTTTCTGCCGCATGATGGCCAGATGCTGGGAGAGATTGGCCTTGGCCACCCCTAGGGCCTGCGCCATGTCCCCCACGGAGCGCTCCCCCTCCTTCAGGAGGTGGAGAATCTGCAGGCGCTTGGGATTGGCCAGCGTCTGGCAGATATCCGCCTGCAGCTCCCAAATTCTGCTGGGAGAGGGGGTGCGGGCCCCGGCCTTTGTTTTTAGGTTTCGCATTATTGCAACTAATAATAATCGCTCAGGGGGAGGTTGTCAAGAGGGAAACGGCCCCGCCAAAATGAGGGGCCTCAGGGGGCAGGACCCGGGTGCCCCAGGCAGGGACTAAAAGCTATTTCATTTCAGAACCCTATATCTTGATAAAATTGTCATGCTGAGCGAAGCGAAGCATCTCGCATTTTCAATTACTTGAGACCCTGCGCGGCGCTCAGGGTGACAGCAAAAGAGGTTTGGAAAGGGGTTCTAGGAAGTGGGGAGGGCAGTTCGGGGGGTCAGGCGCCGCCTCGGCTGGCCCCGCGGCGCCGGGCCGGCAATTTCCGGAGCGGACCATCCCGGTTACCGGCCCCGGCGCTGGCGTTTTTTCATGAACAGCCGGAGGGGTGCGTAGGTCAGGCCCAGCTTCTCCCGCAATTGCTTGACCAGGTAGCGCCGATAGGCGTCGGGGACGCCCTCGGGGTGATTAACGAAGACCACGAAGGTGGGGGGGAAGATCTCCGGCTGGGTCAGGTAGTAGAATTTCACCGGGCGGAAACGGAAAAGGGGGGGCTTGGCCCGGCCGGTGATGTCCTTGAGGATCTGGTTCAACTCGCCGGTGCCCACCCGGGTCCCCAGCTGGGCGTGAATCTTTTGGATCCAGGTGAACAGCTTGCCGACGTTCAGGCCGGTCCTGACGGAGAGGGGCAGTATGGGCGCAAAGGGCAGGAAATGCAGGCCTTCCCGCACCTGGGCCAGCACCGTCTGCCGCTCCTCCCGGGCCACCAGGTCCCACTTGTTCACACCCACCAGGCAGCCCTTGCCTCCCTGGTCGATGAGGCTGGCGATGCGCAGGTCCTGGGCGGTCACCCCCTCGGAGGCGTCCAGGAGGAGGACGGCCACCTGGGCCCGCTCCAGGGCCCGCACCGCCTTGAGCACCATGATGCGCTCCAGGCCGGGCTCCCGGAGGCTGGGCCGCCGCATGCCGGCGGTGTCGATGAGCACGTAGTCCCGGCCCTGGAAGCTCACCGGCGTGTCGATGGCGTCCCGGGTGGTGCCCGGGCGGTCGCTGACGATGAAGCGCTCCTCCCCCAGGACCCGGTTGATGAGGGAGCTTTTGCCGACGTTGGGGCGCCCCACCACCGCCACCCGGATGGCCTCCGGGGCTTCGGCGGCCCCCACCGGCGGGGGCAGGCGCTTGACGACGTCCTTCAGGAGCCCCCCCAGCCCCAGGCGGTGCTCGGCCGAGACCGCATAGAGCGGCTCCAGGCCGAAGCGATAGAATTCCGGCAGCACCTCATCCCGGCCGGGGTGGTCCATTTTGTTGACCACCAGGAGCACCGGTTTGCCGGTGGTGCGCAAGTATGCCACCACTTCCTCGTCTCCCGGTAGGGGCCCGGTCTTGCCATCCATCACCAGGAGGATGAGGTCGGCTTCGGCCACCGCGGCTTCGGCCTGGCGGCGGATGAGGGCGCCCAGCTCATCCTCGCCGCCGGTGAGGCCGCCGGTGTCCACCAGGAGGAAGGCGTGGTCGTCGTAAGAAACCCGGCCCACGTGGCGGTCCCGGGTGATGCCGGGCTGGTCCCCCACCAGGGCCTGGGCGGACTGGGTCAGGCGGTTGAACAGGGTGGACTTGCCCACGTTGGCCCGGCCGATGATGGCCACCAGGGGCAGAGCCCGTCCCGGCGCACGGGTCTCCATGATTTCCAAGGGAGTTGGGGATCGGTTCTGGCAGCGGGGCCGGGACAGCCTGGCTTCCCTGCCCGTCGTTATTTTACGCCCCGCCCGACCTCTACCGCGGCCCGGGGGAGGGGGTTTTTCGCGGTTTCCGGGCAGGAGCCCGAAAACCAAGGGCTCATCTGAAGGAACTTTGGTCAGTCCGGGAAAAAGCAATCCCTCGTGTCAACCCGGGGGTTGTTTCCCCCAGCCACGAGCCGGCGGCCGCCAACGATTTTACTTACCCGGCCGGCTTTTGGGCCACGATTTTGGGAGGCCAGTTTTTCAGAATTTCCACCGCCTGCTTTAACACATAGTCCTGCTCCAGGTCGGCCATGGTGAGGGGTTGGTTCCAGGGTTTGTCGGTGATGCCCTCACCCCGCATATGGCGTTCCATGGCCTCTTCCCGCAGGGCCTGGATGGACTTTCCGGCCGGGGGTTCCGGCTCCTTCACCAGGATGTCCGGGACGATGCCCTTGTCCTGGATGGTCTGGCCGCTGGGGGTGTAGTACAGGGCGGTGGTCAGGCGCAAGGCCGAGCCGTCCTCCAGGGGGATGATGGTTTGCACCGAGCCCTTGCCGAAGCTCTTGGAGCCCACCACCACGGCCCGCTTCTGGTCTTTTAAGGCGCCGGCCACGATCTCCGAGGCCGAGGCGCTGCCTTCGTTGATCAGCACCACCAGGGGGATTTCCCGGTTTTCCCCCTCCTGGCCCGGCCGGGCGTAAAACCGCATATTTTGCTGGGGGCTGCGGCCCTGGGTATAGACGATGAGGCCGGAGCCCAGAAACTCGTCGGCCACCTGCACGGCCTGCTCCAGCAAGCCCCCCGGGTCATTGCGCAGGTCCAGGATCAGCCCCTTCATGGGGGAGAGCTTCTGGCGCATCTTGGCCAGGTAGCCCTTGAGGTCGTTGTCCGTCTGGTCCTGAAAGTTGGCCACCCGGATGTAGCCGAGGCCGCCCTCGATGATGCGGGCCTTGACGCTGCGGATGGGGATGATTTCCCGGACGATGGGGAAGTCCTTGGGTGCCGGGAAGCCCTGCCGGTTGATGGTCAGAGTGACCTTGGAGCCCTTGGGACCCCGGATCATTTTGACCGCCTCGGTAAGGCTGAGGTTGCGGGTGGGCTTGCCGTCGATCTTGACGATCTGGTCCCCGGCCCGGAGCCCCGCCCGGTAGGCCGGGGTGCCCTCGATGGGGGACACCACCGTCAGGGTGCGGTCCTTCAGGGTAATCTCGATGCCGATGCCGCTGAACTTGCCCTTGGTCTCGATCTGCAGCTCCCGAAACTCTTCCGGGGTCATGAAAGCGGAGTGGGGGTCCAGGGTGCTCACCGCGCCCTGGATGGCCCCGTGGATGATCTCTTTGCTGGTCTTCTGTTCGACGTAGTGCTGCTCGATGAGGTCCAGCACCTGGGCGAAGTTCTGCAGGTGGACGTCAGCCAGGGGAGGGGGCGAGGGCGCCAGGCCGGTGACCCGAAGCTGCACATTCCCTTTGGGCACGAGGGTGGGCTGCGGCTGCGAGGGCTGGCCCACCACCAGGGCGGCGCCTGCCAGGACGCCTGCCACCGCCAGGAGCAGGGCGAGTTTGCGATGCGGCTTTCTTCCCGACATGATCAGCGTTTCCTAAACCGGGGACCGCCCCGGGTTCGTTCCTGCAGTCAAGCCCGCGCGGTCCCGGATCGGGCTAAGATTTCGATTTGGCCGCCCGGGCCCCCTTCCCCTGGAGCAGCTCCATTGCCTGCAGGACCCAGGGGTCCTGGTCCACCGGGGGCTTATCCGCGGCGGCCTCCCCGGCCTTGGGTTTGACCCCCTCCACGTCCGGGGTGAGGCCGTTGCCGGTGATTTTGAGCCCCTTGGGGGTGTAGCAGTTGGCCACCGTCATCACCACTGCGGCGCCATCCTTCAGGGGCAGGACCTTGGTAATGCCGCAAAGGCCGAAGGTCTTGGCTCCCAACAGCTTGGCCAGGCCGTGATCCTGCAGGGCGCCGCTGACAATCTCCGCTCCCCGGGCAGTGCTCTGGTCCAGCAGGACCACCATGGGCAGCGGGGTTTTGAGGACCAGGTCCCGGTCCTTGCCCCGGTAGGTCTGGGGACTGGTGCCCTTGCGGCCCCGGGTGGACACCACCTCCCGTTCCCCCACGAGTACCGAGGCGGTGCGCACCGCCTGTTCCATGGTTCCCCGGGCATTGTTGCGCAGGTCCAGAATGAGCCCCTTGAGGCCCGGCTGGCGGCGTTTGAGATCGGTCAGGGCAAAGGCCAGCTTGGCCGGGGTGTCGTCACTGAAGTAGGGGATGCGCAGGTAGGCATAAGGACCCGGCAATATCTGGCTGGTGATAACCGCGGGGGCCAGGGGTTCCAGAGTGATGGCCAGGTCCAGGGGCTTGACCAGGCCGTTTCTCAGCACCTGGACTTTGATGCTGGTGCCGGCGGACCCCTGAAAACGACGCACCCCTTCCTGGGTGGTGAGGTTGCGGACCAACTGCCCGTTGATTTTCAGGATGTGATCTCCGGGTTTCAGCCCGGCCCGGGCCGCCGGGCTGTTATCCAACACCGACACCACGGTGAGCAGATTGTCTTTGAAAACCAGCTCCATGCCGGCTTCGGCTGCCGGGCCCAGCTTGCCCCGTTGAAACTCCTGAAATTCCGCCGCGGTCAGGTAGGAAGAATCGGGGTCCAGGGCGTTCATCATGCCCCGGAGCGCCCCCTGCACCAACTCCCCTTCTTCCTTGGGCTGGACATATTTTTGGCCGATTTCATAAAAGGCTTCGGTGGCCAAGCGGAGGGCTTCGTAATTGTCCGGGGGGGCGGCTCTGAGGGAAACCGCCGCTGCCAGCGCCAGGGTGCCGAGGGCCGCCAGGGCCAGCCGCCGTCGAACGCGGCCGCCGGGGCAAAGTTTTCCGGCCGGACCTGTCTGTTTCATGAGCCTGCCTATCGTAAGAATCGCACGGGGACCCGGGGGTCCTCGCCGGGATCACTGAGTCGCTGCAATCCGGCCGCGGCCTGCGTTCGCCGGCAGCGAGGGATCAGTTCCGGCTGCCGGGGCTCCCTGAGGTCGGGGAGTCAGCCTCAGCGCGCCGAGGCCTTGCGCCTGAGAACCCGGCGGGCCGCCTCCATTATATCATCGGCCGTCAGGCCGTAATGCCTGAGCAGATCTGCGGGCTTGCCGGACTGGCCGAAAATGTCCTTCAGGCCCAGGCGCTCCAGAGGCACAGGGCAAAAATCCGTCAGCACCTCGCTGATGGCGCTCCCCAGGCCGCCGGTGACCTGGTGCTCCTCCGCCGACACCAGGGCCCCGGTGCGGCGGGCCGAATCCAGCACCAGCTCCCAGTCCAGCGGCTTCAGGCAGGAGAGGTTGAGCACCCTGGCTGAGATACCCTCCCGGGCCAGGGCGCGGGCCGCCTCCAGGCAGGCGTGCACCATGAGCCCCAGCCCCGCCAGGGTGACCTCGGTTCCTTCCCGCAGGATCGTCCCCCGCCCCAGTTCGAAGCGGTGGTCATCGGGATAGATGACCGGGAAGGGCAGGCGGGAGGTGCGGATATACACCGGTCCCTCATAGGCGGCGGCCCAGCGCACCATGGCCCGGGTCTCCGGGCCGTCGGCCGGCACCAGCACCACCATGTTGGGCAGCACCCGCATCAGGGCCAGGTCCTCCAGCGCCTGGTGGGAGCCGCCGTCTTCCCCCACCGTCAGCCCGCCGTGGCTGGCCACGATCTTGACGTTCAGGTTGCCGTAGGCGATGGCCTGGCGCACCTGCTCCCAGGCCCGGCCGGTGGCGAAGATGGCGAAGGTGCTGGCAAAGGGAATCTTGCCGCCTACGGCCAGGCCGGCGGCCGTGCCCATGAGGTCCTGTTCGGCGATGCCCAGGTTGAAGAAGCGCTCCGGGTAAAGCTTGGCAAAGCGGCTGGTCTGGGTGGAGCCGGAGAGGTCCGCGTCCAGGACCACGATATCGGGGTTCTCCCCCCCCAACTCGGCCAGGACCTTGCCGTATTCCACCCGGGTGCTTTCCTGCCGCTCCCCGGAGGGCGGCGGGGCCATGTCAACGATGCCAGCCATCAGGCGGCGGTCAGCTCCTTTAGGGCCTGTTGGTATTCCTCGGCGTTGGGGGCCACCCCGTGGAACTTCACCTGGCCCTCGAAGATGGAGACGCCCTTGCCTTTGACGGTGTGGGCGATGATCATGCCGGGTTGCCCGCTGACCTGCTCCAGCTCATCCAGGGCCAGGAGGATGGCGCCGGGGTCGTGGCCGTCCACCTCCAGGGTGTGCCAGCCGAAGGCCCGCCACTTGTCGGCCAGGGGTTCCAGGCTCATGACTTCGGCGGTGCGGCCGTCAATCTGCAGGCGGTTGCGGTCCAGGAGCGCGGTGAGGTGGTCCAGGCGATAGTGGGCCGCGGTCATGGCCGCCTCCCAGACCTGGCCCTCTTGCACCTCGCCATCGCCCAACAGCACGTACACCCGTTGGCCACTGCCGTTCAGGCGGGCGGCCAGGGCCAGGCCGTTGGCCATGGAGAGGCCCTGCCCCAGGGAGCCGGTGGGCACCTCCACCCCTGGGAGCCAGCCGGAATCGGGGTGACCCTGGAGGGGGCTGCCGAATTGCCGTAGGGTGAGGAGGTCCTCCGCCGGAAAGTGTCCCAGGCGGGCCAGCACCGCATAGAGCGCCGGCGCGGCGTGGCCCTTGGACAGGACGAAGTAATCCCGCCGGCCTCCGTCCCTGCCGCCGGCCAGCCGCATTTTGCCGAAAAAGAGCGTCACCACCAGGTCTGCGGCCGACAACGACCCGCCCACGTGCCCGGAGCCGGCCCGGTAAATCATCTCCACGATGTCCCGGCGCACCTGGCGGGCGATTTTCTGGAGCTCAGCAACGTCAGCGACGCGGTTCATGATACCGATGGCCGGGAACGGCTCAGGAAAGCGGCGACCCTCACAGGCCTCATTCCCCCTCTAACCAATTTGGTATCACAACCCTGCCTATCCTGCAAGGGCAGGTGCCGGCGACGGCAGAATTTTCCCCGAAAATCCCAAAGTCCTCAAAATGCAGAGGAAAACCGGGGCCGGTGGAATTCGTTTGGCCCCCCGGCCGGGCCAGGGTATATAATAAGGGCATTTTCAGGGGGATTGGGGAGGGGTCAAGGCAAATGCTCTCTGGCCCCTCGAGCCGCCGGCCACCCGCCACCCTCATCATGGGCTGGTTCCCGGGGAGGTTGCCGCCGGCTAAGGCAGCCAGGCTCCCTGATCTGCCCGCTGAGTTTCCTCAGAAGAACGGCTGGCCGGCCCCGAGGTTGAACCGGCCCGCCGGCGAGGTGGTCATGGCTTTAACCAGGGATGAAGTCCTGCATGTGGCGCAGCTGGCCCGCCTGTCGCTGAAGCCGGAGGAAGTGGAGCTCTTCACCCGCCAGTTGAACGACATCCTGGCTTATGTCCGGAAACTGGAACAGGCGGACACCGCGGGAATAGCGCCCATGTCCCATGTGCTCCCCAAAGCCGAGGCCTTCCGGGAGGACGAGGCGGTGGCAAGTCTCCCCCGGGAGCGGGCCCTGGCCAACGCCCCGGCCCAGGAAGAGGGGGCCTTTGTGGTGCCCCGGGTGATTTGAACGGGGGCTAATGCCGTGGATATTCGGGGCATCTCCCATCTTTGAACCTTGAACCTTGGACTTTGGACTTTTGACTTCATGCCTGACGATCTGTGCCGCTTGAGCATCAGCCAACTGCGCCCCCGGCTGGCCGCCGGGGAGGTCTCGCCGGTGGCGGTGACCGAGGCCTACCTGGCCCGCATTGAGGCCTTGGACTGCCACCTCCGGGCCTACATCACCGTGGACCGCCGCGGCGCCCTGGCCCAGGCCCGGGAAGCCGAGGCGCGGCTGGCCAAAGGCGAGGGGGGGCCGCTCACCGGCGTGCCCCTGGCCTTGAAAGACGTGCTGGCCACCGAGAAGCTGCGCACCACCTGCGCCTCCCATATGCTGGAGCATTTCGTGCCGCCTTACGACGCCACCGTGGTGGCCCGGCTGCGGCAGGCGGGCGCGGTTTTTCTGGGCAAGGTGAACATGGACGAGTTCGCCATGGGCTCCTCCACGGAAACTTCCGCCTTCGGCCCCACCCACAACCCCTGGAACCGGGACTATATCCCCGGGGGCTCCAGCGGGGGCTCCGCTGCGGCGGTGGCCGCGGACCTGTGCGCCGCCTCCCTGGGGTCGGACACCGGCGGCTCCATCCGCCAGCCCGCGGCTCACTGCGGCGTGGTGGGGCTCAAGCCCACCTACGGCCGGGTTTCCCGCTACGGCTTGGTGGCCTATGCCTCTTCCCTGGACCAGATCGGCCCCCTCACCAAGGAGGTCCGGGACGCGGCCCTGCTCCTTGGCGCCATCGCCGGCCACGACCCCAAGGACTCCACCTCGGCGGCGGTGCCGGTCCCCGATTACGCTGCGGCCCTGGGGAAGGACATCAAGGGCTTGAGGATCGGGGTGCCCCGGGAGTATTTCGGGGAGGGCGTGGACCCGGAAGTGGCGGCCGCCGTCAACCGGGCCCTCAAGACCCTGGAGGGCCTGGGCGCCGAGCTCCGGGAGGTGAGCCTGCCCCACACCGAATTCGCGGTGGCCGCCTACTACGTCATCGCCACGGCCGAAGCTTCCTCCAACCTGGCCCGCTACGACGGGGTGAAATACGGCTTCCGGGCCGAGGGCAGGAACCTCCTGGAGACCTATTACCAGACCCGTACCCAGGGGTTCGGGCCCGAGGTGCGCCGGCGCATCATGCTGGGGACCTACGCCCTGTCGGCCGGTTACTACGAAGCCTATTACCGCAAGGCCTCCCAGGTGCGGGCCCTGATTCGCCGGGACTTCGACGAGGCCTTCGGAAAATGTGCGGTGCTGGCCGGGCCGGTGGCTCCCACCCCGGCCTTCCGCCTGGGGGAGAAAATCGACGATCCCCTGACCATGTATCTGTCGGACATCTTCACCATTGCCGTGAACCTGGCGGGGATTCCGGGGATTTCGGTGCCCTGCGGCTTCAGCCAAGCCGGCCTGCCCATCGGGTTGCAGCTCCTGGGGCCGCCCCTTGGGGAGGAAGTCCTCCTCCAGACGGCCTACGCCTTCGAGCAGGCCACGGATTTTCACCGCCAGCGGCCCCAGCTGTAGGATGGGCGGCTGACCGGGAGGCTGGGGGGAGGGATGAGCGTTCCATGACCAAGCCGGGGCGATTCCTCATGCCGGTGCTGGCGCTCTGCCTCACGTGGGCAGGGGCGGCCGGCGCCCAGGAGGCCAAGGGCCGCCTCAGTCTCCAGGAGGCCATAGACACGGCCCTGAAACAGAACCCCCAGGTGGCCCAGTCCAAGGAGCTCATGTTTGCGGCCAAGGAGGGCATCGGCATCTCCCGGGCCGCCTACTTTCCGCAGGTGAGCTTCAGCGGCGATTTTTTTTACGGCACCGCCTTCTCCTCCTCCTTCGCCAGCGCGCCGTTCCAGGGCGGGACCTTTCCCGGCACCGCCCGGCCCCTCTCCCTCACCAACAACCCCCGGGATTTTTATATCTACCGCTTCTCCCTGAGCCAGCTCCTCTATGACTTCGGCAAGACGGCGGGCACGGTGGCGGAATCCACCGCCGGTTACCAGGCCTCCCAGGAGGACTACGCCGCCACCCGGCAGCAGGTGGTCCTGGACACCCGCACCGCCTATTTCAACTACCTGGCCGCCCGGCGGGCCGTCAAGGTGGAGGAGCAGAACGTCCGCCAAAACCAGGAGCTCCTGAAACAGGCCCAGGGCTTTTACGAAGTGGGCCTCCGGGCCAGGATCGACGTCACCAAGGCCGAGGCCAATCTGGCCCAGGCCGAGGCCGCCCTGATCCGGGTCAAGAACGCGGCGGAGGTGGCCCGGGTGGATCTCATGAAGACCCTGGGGCTGAAGACCTGGCCCTATGCCGAGGTGGAGGATGTCCTGGAGGTAAGCCCCCGGCCCCTGGTGCTGGAGGACCTGAAGTCGCAGGCCCTGCGGCAGCGGCCGGAAATCCTGCGCAACCGGGCCCAGCAGCAGCGGGATCAGGCCACCATCCAGGTGGCCCGGGCCGGCTACTTCCCCACCTTGTCCACCAATTCCGCCTATGGCTGGCAGGGAAGCGGCTACCCCCTGGACGACAACTGGTGGCTGGGCATGGGGGTGAGTTTCCCGCTCTTTGAAGGCGGCCGCACCTTGCACTCCGTGCGCCAGGCCAAGGCCCGGTTCCGTTCCACCCTGGCCAACGCCGAGGTCCTCACCCTGGAGGTGGCCAAGGAAGTGGAGCAGAACTACCTGGACCTGAAGGCCGCCTGGGAAGTGATCCGCGCCACCCGGAAGGCCCGGGAGGCCGCGGCCGAAAACCTGCGCCTGGCCTGGGGCCGTTACCGGGCCGGGGTGGGCAACATCATTGAAGTCACCGACGCCCAGACCCAGTTCGCCCGGGCCGACCTGGAGCACATCCGGGCCCTCCTGGACTACCGCATCGTGGAAGCCCGCCTGGACAAAGCCATCGGCAAGACGTTTTAAGGGCATTTGGGGGAGGGGGCTCAGGGCCGCAAGTTCTTCGCGCCCCTCTCCTCAAAAACCTTCCAGCACCCCCGCCTCTTGCAGGTCGCGGCGGAAGTCCTCGGGCGTCCTGAATTGCCAGGCGGTGAGGCCGTGGCTGCGGGCGGCTTCCACGAAGGGCAGCTTGTCGTCAATGAACAGACAGGCTTCCGGGGGGCAGGCGGCTGCCGTAAGGAGGGCCTGGTAGAAAGCGGGCTCGGGTTTGCGGCTGCCCAGCCGATAGGACAGGAGGTAACCGGCAAAGCCCTGGATCAGGGGATAGCGCTCCCAGAGGTAGGGGAAGTGCAGGGCGTTGGTATTGGACACCAAAAACAGGGGCAGGCGTTTTTTGAGGCGGTCCACCACTTCGTCCATGCCCGGCATGGGGGCGAAGATGTCGCACCACCAGGAGCAGAACTCCGCATAGGGGAGGGCGGCGCCGCAGCAGTCCAGGACCTGACGGTGAAATTCCTCGGGGCTCAGGCGGCCGGTGTCAAAGGCCGGCTCCAGCCCGGCGTCGAAGATGCGGGCGTACACCTCCTCCGGGTCCAGGCCGGCCAGGGCGGCCAGGCGACGGCAAAAGCGGCCGTGGTCCACCCGGACCAGGACGTTTCCCAGGTCCAGGGCCAGGACGGCGGGGGGCTGGACGGACATGAGACCTCCTCCGCGCCATTGTAGCCGCCCTGGCCGGGAAGGCAAGATGTTCCCGCTTCCCGGTTTGCCGCCCCGGGGGCCAGAGGATTGCGACCGGCCACCGCCGGGGTGGCCGGGGCGCCGCCTCCCAGCGGCGTCGAATAAGGGTTCGGCTTTGCCCAAAAAATGGATATAATGCTACCCATAGTAAAGGCGAGCGGCCCGCTGCTTCAGGCCCGGTATCCGAGCCGGGGGAAGGGTGAGGACCTGCCGGCTGGGGGCCAAGGGGGGTGACAGGTGGCGAAAAACCGCAATTGGGGCTATGTGGTGGCCATTCTCGCGGGTGCCCTGGGAGCCAGCCTGTTCTGGCTGTACGGGCCCTACATGAAAGGGGAGGTGGCCCGGCAGGTGGGCGAGGCCGTGGGCGGCCGGCCCCTGAAAGTGGAGGCCGGCAAGGGCGAAGCCGCCCGGGTGAGCGCCACCCAGGCGCTGGGCGGCCGCTTCCAGATGGTCGCCGACGGCAAGCACACCTTCCTGGCGGACCTGCAAACCGGCCGGGTGTGGCGTTATTATCATTTCACCCGGGAAAGCCACGGCCGGGAGGACGAAGGCTTCCAACCGGTGGCCATTCTGAGCGCCGGCAAGCGCTATTATGCGGCGGAGGACATCGAGGCGGCGATGAAAGGGGGCGACAAACAACCCTGATGCTCCGGGTTTTTTTGCGGGACCTGGCTTGGGCCGCTTATCTCCTGGCGGTGGCCGCGACCTTCGGCCTGTTGCAGCACTGGCCGCTGGTGGTCCGCGCCTGGCGGGGGGAGCTGCCGGACTACCTGGCCCAGGTCCGCCAGGAGCGCCGGCAGGTGCGTTTCCAGGGGGTCAAGACCGTGAACCTGACCCAGGCCCACGCTTTATGGCAGGAGGGCCAGGCGCTGTTCGTGGACGCCCGTCCGGCGGAAGACTTTGCCGAGCTGCACATTGAGGGGGCGGTCAACCTGCCGCCGGAGCGCTGGAAGGATGTTCCGGAGTTCGCCCTGCCCGGGGTGCCGCCGGAGCGGCCGTTGGTGGTGTATTGCAGCCAGGAGGCCTGCGACGACGCCCTGAAGCTGGCGGAGAAGCTCCAGGCCGGGGGATATGCCCAGGTGATGGCCTACCTGGGGGGCTTCCGGGCCTGGGACGAAGCGGGCCTGCCGGTGGGCACCGGCCCCGGGCCGGACCTCTCCCATGAACCAAGCTCCCCGGGGCCAGGAGTCCTGCCAAAGCCATGAAACCCGCCCTGGCAGGTTCGCCTTCGGCTGCAGCCTGGCTCCGGGCCTGGCGCGTCTCCCCCTGGCTGCGGGCTGTGGGGGGCATTCTGGGCCTGGGTCTGGGGGGCCTGTTTGTCTATGTGGGTCTGAAGAAACACCTGGCCCCCCTGGGGTTTGCCGAGGCCGTCCTGGCCTACCGCCTGCTCCCTCCGGCTCTGGTGGGCCTCACCGCCGCGGTGCTCCCCTGGGTGGAAATCACCTCGGGGTTTTTCCTGGCCCTGGGTTACGTCCTGGAGGCCGCCGGCCGGTTGGCCCTGGCCCTGGGGCGGCCGGTGGGGGAGCTTCTGGTGGGCGGCTTCCAACGCCGCAGCTGCCTCATACTCATCATGGCCCAACTGGCCCTGTTCATCGTTGTCCTGGCCGTCACCTGGGGCCGGGGGCTGAAAATCGACTGCGGCTGCGGCCTGGTTTTCCAGCGGGAGGTGGGTCTGTTGCCCATCCTGGAGGACCTGGCGTTTCTGACCGTGGCCGCCGGCCTTTACTGGCAGTCCTGGCCTGAGGCCGGCGCGGATACGAACAGAGAGAATCTCAAAGTCTAAACGCCTGAGAGGCGGGGCCGACCGACGGGCCGGGGCACTGCCGCCCTCCTCTCAGGACCGCCATCATGAAAAAATTCTTCGATTTCTATGAGCCTCTGGAGCGGCGCTACGTCTTCAACAGTTTCCTCATCGTGGTGGCCGTGGTGGAGGTCATCATCTTCGTCTTCACCCTCATCTGGCAGATAGACGAGGGGATGCTGGGCGGGCCGGTGAGGGTGGTGCCCTTCCCCTGGCGGGAATATCTGCTGGTGGCTTTTGCCGCGCCCATCGCCCTGCTGTTCCTTTTCGGCCTGGTTATCCGCTGGTTTGAGTCCCTGACCCCGGCCGGTCCCGAAGGGGAGAACCCCGCCGGGGGGCAGGGGCCCCAGAAGGGAATAAACCGGCGCCGGGCGGCTTTCCTGGGGGCCCTCCTGGGGGTGGCCGTCCTGGTCCTGTGGCGCTGGGGCGACGAGCTGCTGGCCGCGGCCGCAACCCTGTTCAAGAGCCTGGGGCTGGGGGGCACCTACCTCCTGGCCGGTCTGCTGGCCGCCGCCTGCCTTTACCTGACGTTGCGCCTCTACCTGAACTACCGTTTGCAGAAGCGGGCCCTGGAGCTGCGCTACCGCCAGTATTTGGCGGAGCGTCACGGCCTGGTGCTCCCGGAAAATGAGCCCGGTCAGCCTCCGGCCCTGACCCAGGCAGGGGGGGCGGAATCCCCCGAGACGCCCCTGCTGGAGGATGAACCCTCCCGCCGAAAAAATTCTTTTCCCTGACCGTCAGGGGCGCCAGGCAGTGCGCCTTGGCGTGAGCGGCGGGTTACGGATTGTGAAAATTTTCCTTTACATGGCGCCTCAGTTGAGGTATGAATTTACATCTGGAGTAGGCAGGCGACATGGGCCGGGTGCCTGGGACTTTACCCGGCTTGCCTCAGGCAATCTGGCCCCCGGGCCTGAAGATATTTGCACCACCAATCTCCAAAGGAGGGTAGCTGCGGATGGATATTATGAGTTTTGCTTTGCTGTGCGGCGCCGTCGGCG
>FWPV01006033.1_pt1 | contig 23021 bp, 30 predicted proteins | sample 2228371 | NCBI WGS metagenome assembly FWPV01 (sample SAMEA103939776, study PRJEB20133) | metagenome | reverse complement strand
GATAAAAAAATAAAAATAATTAATTTATTGTACTGTGTAATGTAAGAAAGAGAATTTATGATCCATTCATCCTAACGCGATCTTGAAAATTCATGATGTTTTAAAAAAACAATACATATTTAAATTTAACCAAAAGTTTTATAAAGCGAACAAAAATTAATCCAGACAGGTGGTTAATATGGCTATTGTAAGCATTACTTTCAACAAAATAAGCGCAGAGCACAAAGTTGGTGCATCGGGAAAAATAAACATATCAAACAACGTTTCTGTTAAAGATGTTTCTGAAGCTGATTTTAACATAGGATCATTGAAGCAAAAAGGGCTCAAATACAGTTATGAATTTGCATCGAAATTTGAACCAAATGTAGGAAGTATAGTGATAGAGGGCGATGTTCTTGCTGTAGAGGACGCAAAAAAGGTCAGTGATATTCTAAAAAATTGAAAAAAAAATAAAAAATTGGACAAAGAAGTATTAACTCCTGTAATGAATATGATTCTATCAAAATGCAACATTAAAGCAATGGTTCTAAGCCAGGATGTTAACCTGCCTTCTCCAATACCTTTGCCTCGAATCAAAAGAGATTAGGGCAGTAACTTTTTCTTTAATTTTTAATATTTAAAAATAAATATAAAAAAAGAAACATTTATATACTTGTATATACTTTTTTGTGTATACAATGAAGGATATACTTGAAAATCAAATTGTATGTTGTAAATGTAACAAAGAAACTATACGCGGTATTGAGATTAAAAATGGATTTAAGTTAAGAATATTTAAATGCCCGCAATGCAATAGTGTGTGGTATCATCCTACTGACTTAAGAGACTACGAGGAATTCAAGAAGCTACGTGAAAAAAAGTACCAAGTTAAACTAAGGATGGTTGGAAACAGCTATGCGGTCAGCATACCAAAAGAGATAATAAGATTTGAACAAATAAGCAAAACTAAAATAGTTTCATTATCGTTGGAAGGGCCTAATAAAATTGGCTTGTTCCTTGAAAAGGCAAAAAGAATAATGGAGGATTCCGAAGATGAAAACCAATGAAGGGATTGAAATAAAAGTTGCAGAAGCAGTGCAAGATGATGTTAATAAAGGAATTGTAAGAATTGATTCTAAACAAATGAAAGAGTTAAATATAAGGCCTGGAGACATTGTTGAAATACAAGGCGAAAGAACAACCGTCGCAGTTGTAGACAGAGCATACCCAGGGGATGTTGGGCTTGACATAATAAGAATGGATGGTATAACAAGAAGGAACGCAAAAACTGGAATTGGTGAATTTGTAAAAGTAAGAAAAGCAGATGTAAAAGAAGCAAAAAATATTATAATTGCACCAGCTGGAAAAGGCGTGATGATAAGGGCTCCCCCAGGGGTTTTCAAGCAAAGTTTACTTGGCAGAGCTGCTGTTAAAGGAGACATAGTTGCAGCAGGCGGGACAAGAAGAAGGAGAACTTCTTTCAGCGGAAGCCCTTTTGAAGAAATTTTTGAAATGCTTGATGAAAGCATATCAATGGGCTTTGGTTTTGGTGATTTAAAATTTGTTGTAGTTGACACAAACCCAAAAGGAGCAATTATAATCACAGATATAACTGAAATTGAGCTTAATCCAGAAGCAGTTGAATTGAAAGAGGAAGAAGCGGTGCCTGATGTATCTTATGAAGACATTGGCGGTTTAGATGAAGAAATCAAAAAAGTTAGAGAGATGATTGAACTTCCATTAAAACATCCTGAAGTATTCGAAAGATTAGGTGTAGAACCTCCAAAAGGGGTTCTATTACATGGTCCTCCTGGAACAGGAAAGACTTTACTTGCAAAAGCAGTGGCTAACGAAACAAACTCCAATTTCATTTTAATCAATGGACCTGAAATAATGTCAAAATTTTACGGACAATCAGAAGAGAATTTGAGAAAAATATTTGAAGATGCTGAAAAAGGAGCTCCTTCAATTATTTTTATAGATGAAATAGACGCGATTGCATCAAAAAGGGAAGAAGTTCATGGTGAAGTTGAGAAGAGAGTTGTTGCTCAATTGCTTGCTTTGATGGATGGTTTGCAGAGTAGAGGAAGAGTTATTGTAATTGCAGCATCAAATGTTCCAAACATGCTTGATCCTGCTTTGCGTAGACCAGGAAGATTTGACAGAGAAATTGAAATAGGAGTCCCTGGAAAAGAAGGCAGATTAAACATATTAAAAATTCACACGAGAAACATGCCTTTGGCAAAAGATGTTGATCTAAAAGAATTAGCAGACATAACTCATGGTTTTGTTGGTGCTGATTTGGCTGCACTGACAAAAGAAGCGGCAATGATTGTTTTAAGAAGAGTTCTTCCTGAATTAAAGTTACAAGATGGGGAAACAATTCCTAAAGAAGTGCTTGAGAAACTTCAAGTTACAAAGAAAGATTTTATGGATGCTTTAAAAGTAGTAAGGCCAAGCGCAATGAGGGAAGTTCTCATTGAAGTTCCAAATGTAAAATGGGAAGACATTGGCGGACTTGATAAGGTAAAACAAGAGTTAAAAGAAGCTGTTGAATGGCCATTAAAACACCCTGAATCTTTCAAAAGATTGGGAATAAGGCCACCAAAAGGAATTTTGCTTTATGGAGCACCTGGAACAGGAAAGACTTTGCTTGCAAAAGCAGTGGCTCACGAGTCAGAAGCGAATTTCATTCTGGTCAAAGGACCTGAGTTGCTAAGCAAATGGGTTGGCGAATCTGAGAAAGCAGTGAGAAAAATATTCCAAAAGGCAAGGCAAGTCAGCCCTGCGATCATATTTTTTGATGAAATTGATGCGATTGCTGCTAGGCGTGGAATTAGTGCGGACAGCCATGTAACTGAAAGAGTTGTTAATCAGCTTTTAACAGAGATTGACGGTCTTGAAGATTTGCATGATGTTGTTGTCATAGCTGCAACAAACAGACCGGATATGATTGATACTGCACTATTAAGACCAGGAAGATTTGATAGGATAATATTGACTGATATACCTGATGTTGAAACAAGAAAAAAAATTTTTGAAGTTCATACAAAAAACATGCCTTTGAAAGGCGTTGATATTAAAAAATTAGCAGAACAAACAGAAGGATATGTTGGAGCTGATATTGAAGGGGTTTGCAGAGAAGCGGCAATACTTGCTTTAAGAGAGAATATAAATGCAAAAGAAGTTACAGCCAAGCATTTTGAAAAAGCTCTTAAAGAAGTAGGTCCAACAATAACTAAAGACATAGAAAAAGCATATATTGAGCTAAAAGAAAAATTTAAATCAGCAAAAGCAAAGGAGCTAGTGGATAAACCTGTTTATATGGGATAGCATGAATGTAAATTTTGGAGATAAGATAGAGGTAAGGACTGCTGAAGAATCATATACTGGCATTTTAATGCCTTCAGAGTCCAAGGAATCTATCTTTCTTAAGCTGGACAACGGCTACAATATCGGCATTTCTAAAGAAAAGATAAGAAGCATAAAAACTGTTGAGAAGTTCAGCGCTCAAAAAGAATCAAAAGCTTCAGAGATAAAGGAAAACAAAAAACTGCAAACAATTTCAATCTTGCACACAGGCGGAACAATTGCTTCTAAAGTTGATTATAGAACTGGCGCTGTAATATCTAAATTCACACCTACTGATTTGCTTTCGATGTTTCCTGAAATAAATGAAATTGCTAATATTAAAAGCAAACTTGTTTTTCAGATGTTTTCTGAAGATATGGAGCAAGCACATTGGGAAAAACTAGCGGAGGAAGTAGCTAATGAAATAAAAGAAGGAGTTGATGGAGTAATAATCACTCACGGAACAGATACAATGGGGTATACATCCGCAGCTTTATCTTTTGCATTGCAGAATCTTCCAGTTCCTGTTTTACTGGTTGGAGCTCAAAGAAGTTCTGATAGGCCAAGTTCTGATGCTGCATACAATATTATTGCAGCTGCCAAATTCATTGTTAACTCTGATTTCGCAGGAGTTGGAATATGTATGCATAAGAATGAAGAAGATGAAATTTGTCTGATTCATTCTGGTGTCAAGGTGAAAAAGATGCATACCTCGAGAAGAGATGCATTCAGAAGCATAAATTCACAGCCGATAGCTGAAATTGAAGTAAAAACAGGAAAAATAAATTATTTAAGCCAAAACCATCCTAAAAAAGACAAATCCAAAAAAATAAAAATAGACAACAAGTTTGAAAATAAAGTTGCAATAATTAAAATAAGACCTGGTTTTAACTATGAAGAGCTGGAATTCTACGAAAAGAACGATTACAAAGGCCTCATTTTAGAAGGCACTGGCCTTGGAAATGCACCAGTCAATGTTTTAGACGAATATACAAAACATCATGCTAAATTTTTAGAAGCGTTGAACAGAATGTCAAAAAAAATGGTAATCGTGATGACCTCGCAATCCATTTACGGCGGCTTGAACATGAATGTTTATTCATCCGGCAGGGACCTTCTTGGTGCAGGAGTAATTTCAGGTCGCGATATGTTGACAGAAGTTGCTTATTCAAAATTATGTTGGGTTTTAGGCCATGCAAAAAGCATTGAAGAGGCCAAAAAAGAAATGCAAATTAATTTAGTTGGAGAGATTTCAGAAAGAGTACAAAACAATACGTTTTTGGTATGATACCAATCAGAGAGTTCCTAAACAAAATTAAATGGAATAAATCAGTGGATCAAAGCGATTACAAAATCATTTATTTTGACAACAAATTGAAAAGGAATATTGAAATTCCTTTTTCAGAAATTAAAAAAATTGAAAAAAACTTTATGGTTATTGAAAGGGATTTTAAAGAAGTGGACATTCCTTTTCATACAATAACTGAAGTCAGAAAAAAAGAGAAGGAACAGCAAAAACTTGTTTGGTCAAGAAAATATGGAAAATAAAAAAATAGATTATAAAAAACTTGGATTTAAATGTGGCTTGGAGATTCATCAGCAATTGGAAGGCAAAAAGCTATTCTGCAACTGTCCAACTATTATCAGAAAAGAAAAACCTGATTTTGAAATTAAAAGAATTTTGAGAGCAAGTGCTGGAGAGCTTGGGACAGTAGATATAGCTGCGCTTCATGAGCTTAAGAAATGCAAATATTTTATCTACCAAGGATATAACGACATAAACTGCCTTGTTGAGCTAGACGAAGAGCCGCCGCATGAAGTCAACAAAGACGCCCTGAAAACAGCGATACAGGTTGCAAAACTATTAAATGCAGACATTGTTGATGAAATACAATTTATGAGAAAAATAGTCGTAGATGGTTCTAACGTTTCTGGTTTTCAAAGAACTGCGCTGATAGCAATAAATGGATGTATTGAAGTAAATGGAAGGAAAATAGGAATACCTACTGTTTGCTTAGAAGAAGATGCCTGCCAGGCAATACAAAGAAATGAAAAATATGATATTTATAACTTATCAAGATTAGGAATTCCTTTAATTGAAATAGCGACTGATTCCACAATAGAAAGTCCTGAAGAATGTAAGGAAGTCGCTGCAAAAATAGGTATGATTCTGCGTTCCGTGGATGGAATAAAAAGAGGAATAGGTTCTATAAGACAAGATGTCAATATTAGCATAACAAACGGAGCAAGAACAGAAATAAAAGGTTTTCAGGAATACAAATCAATACCAAAAGTAATTGAGTATGAGATTGAAAGGCAGCTCAAGTTAATTAATCAAGGTAAAAAGCTTGTGCCAGAGGTTCGCGGAGCAAAAGAAGACTTTACAACAGAATTTTTGAGGCCGATGCCTGGCGCAGCAAGAATGTACCCAGAAACAGATGTTCCTACAATAAAAGTAGAACATGAACAAATAGGTAAAGTTGAATTAATTTCAGAAAAAGCGCAGAGATTTGAAAAAATTGGATTGGGAAAGGATTTAGCGAACAAAATAGCACGTTCAAAACGTTTAAACCTTTTTGAAGAGCTTGTTTCAGCTTACAAAAATGTCAAGCCAGCATACATTGCAGAAATTTTGGTTTCCTCTGATTCTTCAGTAAAAGATGAACAATTTAGGCAAATATTTTCTGCTTTGGACAAAGGAGAAATAGCAAAAGAAGCTGTTGCTTCTATTTTGGAAGAGGTTTCATCAGGAAAAGAGCTTGATTTATCAAAATACACGCTAATGGGCAATGAGGAAATTGAAAAAACAATAAAAAATATTGTTGAACAGAACAAAGGTGCTCCATTCAACGCCTTGATAGGTAAAGTTATGGCTGTCCTGCGAGGAAAGGCAGACGCAAAAAAGATAATTGAAATTTTGAACAGGTTTAAATAAGATGAAAGAAGAAATAAACCCTTCTAATATTTTAACCACATTAAGACTTATTCTAGGACCTGCTGTAATGTATTATATATTAAATTCACAAAACAACATTGCATTAAGCTTATTTATAGTTGCAATAATCACTGATTTTTTTGATGGTAATTTAGCAAGAAGAAGAAACGAAGTAACTCGGTTTGGAGAGATTCTTGACTCAATATCCGACAAGATGCTTTATGCTTTTGCTTTGTTGGGTATCTTTATAAAAAACAATATGCTTTTCTGGATTGTTATTTTAGCTTCATTATTTTTTGTTTATGCAGTAGGATATATTTTCTTTATTAAAAAAAGAATGAAAAAAAGCATGGTAGGAAAAATATCGCATGGTATAAGCGCTTGTTTCATTATTTTAATGATTATGTCAGGAATTGTCAATAACTACACCATCAGCGCTTTATTCATATTTATGTTAGTTCCCATGATCAATTATTTAAGAATTATGTTGAGAGGTAGAAAATGATTCAATTAATGTTGCAGATAATTTATTTTATGCTGCCTGGCTATTTTGCCAATATGGCGCCAGTAATTGCAGCAAGAATTTTCAAAAATAGATTTGCCTTGCCGATTGATTTTAACAAAAAAATAAAAGGGAAGCTAATACTTGGCAGCCACAAGACTTGGCGTGGGCTTATTTCAGGAATATTCGCAGCCATAATCATTGCTTATTTGCAGAAGATTTTAAATCTTGGCTATTTCAATTTGATAGATTACACCCAAATAAACATATTTTTATTCGGCTTCTTGATGGGCTTTGGCGCATTGTTTGGGGATACTGTCAAGAGCTTTTTTAAGAGGAGGATCAACATTAAGCCAGGCAAACCATGGGTGCCATTCGACCAAATAGATCATGCGGTAGGTTCTTTAGTTTTTGTTTATCCTTTGGTCAATTTAAGAATAGATATAATAAGTTTAGCACTGGTGTTGACTTTTCTATTGCATCTAATTATTAAGTTTATAGGGTATTACTTAAAATTAGACGAAGCTAAATTTTAATTCTGATGTTACATCTTTCAAGCAAAAAATTTGTTATAAAAAATGGCACTAAACTACCTAACAAGCCAGATAAGAATCCGTTTGCAAATGATGGGACATTGTTTGCATAGAATACGAACATAAAAGGAATGATAAAAAAATCGAAAAACCCCGCAAACAAAGCGAAATTCAGATTTATTTTTTTGATTGTTTTTAATTTATTGCTAAAATAAAATTTGATTTTGAAATTAGTGTTGTTGTAAATCAAAATTGATAAAAAAGCCGCAAGCCCTATTGAAATAAAGCCAAACAAAGCATAACCTATTAAACCCAGATGTTCAAGTTTTTCTATTGATATTTGTATCATGAATGCGATTGCTAAAAAAACAGCATTTAACAGGCAAGGAGCCAAGACATTTACTCTTTTTATCGGCTTTTTATTGAGTTTAAGTTTCAATGGTAAAACATTGTAGATCTCTATTGTGAAAAACAAGCCAAAAAAACCAGTCAAAAACCCAAACACAATGGCTTGTAAAAATGCTGAACTTATTTTTACATAAGGTAGCATTAGTTCTTGTATCCATAACGAGAAAGCTTCAACTATTGCTAAATAAAGCAAAAGCTCCCAGCTTATGTTTTTTATTCTCATAAATAAACGCGCCTGATGGGACTTCCGCCAGATGCTGCGATAAACGCATATGTCGTGGGATTTCCGAACGAAGTGAGGAATATCCCACTGGAGTGCTCTCCAGATGAGCGCATCTGTTTCGAACCCACGACCCTCGGCTTAGGACGCCGGTACTCTATCCAGGCTGAGCTACAGGCGCATAATATTTTCAAAATAGAATATATTTATAAATCTAATCTATGAAATTAATCTATGAAAAATTAATCTATGAAATACCTAAATATTAAATATAGCAAATTAAGCGATAAACGAATCCATCCTAGTATAGTAAGATGAATTACAAAATAAAACAAATTCCAGAGGATTTTATTGTTAAAGAAAAAAGCAATGTCAAAATCGGCAAAGAAGGCCGTTATTCTTATTTCATTCTTAGAAAAACAAATTATACGACACAAAAAGCTGTTAAAGCGATTGCTAACGCACTTAAAATAGATGAAAATAAGATTGGTTTTGCAGGCAACAAAGACAAAAACGCAGTTACAGAACAAATTATTTCTATTGAAATAGACCCGAAAAGAGCTGAAAAATTGAAATTAAAAGACATTGAGCTGAAATTTGTAGGAAAAGGTAATGAAGAAATATCTTTGGGCAGTTTGAAAGGCAATGAATTTGAGATAACTGTAAGAAACATAGACAAAAAGCCGAAGAAAATAGACAAAGTAGTCAATTATTTTGATGAACAGAGGTTTTCAAAGTACAATGTCGAAATCGGCAAAGCAATAATAAAAAAAGATTTTAAAAAAGCAGCTGAACTGATAGCAAAAACTCATAATTTTGGCTTTGAAAAATATCTTGAAACAAAAAACTATGTTGAAGCATTGAGAAAGGTGCCAAAAACACTGCTCAAGCTTTATGTTCACGCCTATGCTTCGCACATCTGGAACAAAACTGCTGAAAAATTCAAAAACGAGAAAACAATACCTGTGATTGGATTTGCAACTGATTTTAAAAATAAAGAGGTTGAAAAATTTGTCAATGGTCTACTTAAGAAAGACGGAATTTCCAAAAGAGATTTTATAATAAAGCAAATATACTATGCCAGCTCGGAAGGTGATGAAAGAAAAGTGTATGCGGATGTTGAAGATTTGGAAATAGGTGATTTAGAAGATGATGATCTGAACAAAGGAAAAAAGAAATGCGTTATAAAATTTAAACTGCAAAAAGGAAGTTATGCTACAATTGTAATTAAGAATCTTTTTCAATAATATTCTTAATCTCTTCAAATATTTTTTCAGGGCTGCCTTCGCCATCCACTTCGTACAGCAGACCTTCATTTAAATAGTAATCTAGAACAGGGCTTGTTTCATTCATATAAATGCCTAATCTTTTCTTTATTACCTCTTTTTTGTCATCATCTCTCTGCAGAAGCCGGCCTGAACATTTGTCGCAAACACCTTCTTTTTTTGGTGGATTTGTTATAATATTGTAAATTGCTTTGCACTTTTCGCATGTTCTTCTTGCAGACAGCCTTTTGATTATTGTTTCTTCAGAAACTTCAAGATTTATTACAAAATCAGGCTTTGCGATCTTGTCAAGCGCTGCTGCCTGCGCAGTCGTCCTTGGAAAACCGTCAAGAACAAAGCCTTTTTTGCAGTCTTCTTTTGAAAGCCTTTCCTTCACCAAACTGATTGTTATATCATCAGGAACAAGATTGCCCTGAGCAATCAGGGTTATCTTTTTGCCAAGCTCTGTTTTGTCAGCTATGGCCTGCCTGAACATATCGCCTGTTGAGATGTGCGGGATTTTATATTTTTCAGAAATCATTTCGGATAAAGTTCCTTTCCCCGCGCCAGGTGCGCCAAACATCACTATTTTCATCTTAGATAACTAGTTTCCTCCTTTGAAACAATCTCCTGCTCCCATGCTTTTTGCAGTTTTTTTGCTATTTCTTTCATCTGTTTCTTCATGTCAGGCCAGATTTTGAAAACATACGATATGAATTCTGCTGTTTCTTCATCATCTTCATCTGCTGATAGCTCCAATGCTTTTTTATCAAGTATTTTCAATTGTCTGTATAAATCAAACACTTTGCGCAGTTCATTTTCCTCGAAATACTCTGATTCCTGAACATCAGAAACAACTGCTTCCGGCTGAACTATGGGTTGTATCGCATCCAAAAAGCGATGTATTTTTTCAACTATCTTCTTTCTTATTTGCCTTAACAAGAAATCCTCTTCCTCAATTGAACTTATCTCGAATTCATAGTTCAATTTATCATAATCCGGCAGAGAGAACTTCTTTTTAATTACATTATATTGTTCTTTCACCATGAAAAAGCCTCCGAGGGGAGTTGCACCCCTGACCTGCTGCTTGCTTCTTTAATTGAGCCTAAAAAGCTCTCTTCAATACAAGGCAGCCGCTATAGCTACTAAGCTACGGAGGCAATTGTTATTGCTTAAATGGTTTAATAAAACATATTAAAAACCAATTTTAAAGAAAAATGGCCTCTTTATATAATTTTTGTTATTCCAGGCTTCTTGTGACATATGTTTTGATTTCTTCAGGCGTGAATAAGCCTTTTGTTTCTAAATACCTCTTTATAACTGAATGCAACCTATAGGCTTCTTTGTATAAATTGTTTTTATGATCAGTTATTTCTTTTCTATAAATCCTCTTTTTGAAAAGGCCTGCGATGTTCTTCCAAAAACCTTTTTTCCACTCGCCTCTGTAATCAAGTTCAATATTTGCACTTATCATGACTTCCACTTCACCCTTGTCCATTTTCAGCTTTTTTCCCTTGTGCATTACTTCAACAGTTTTCATTCCAAGTACATGGTAATCAACATTTAGAATGTATCTTAAAAATCCTGTTTTTTCACTCATTCCTTCAGGATATTTTATTGTTCTCCACCAAATCCAAAGCTCTTTTCCTTTTTCACCTGTTTTATCAACATAAAGCTTTTCTCTGTAGTTTTCTCCATTTTCTTCATCAAAATAATTTTCTTCATCAAGCCACTCTTTAACAACTTTGTAAAGATCTTTCGTACTAAATATATCTTCTACTTTAACGCTGAATTTTGCAGCTTCAATAAGATCTCCTTTCGGCTTTTTATACATATATTAAACTTAAAAACAAGTTTATATAAAGTTTTCTAATATTTTCTTAGTCCTTTCATAAAAAGAACTTGCAAAAAACGTGACATTCTTAAAGGCTTTGTCCTGATTATAACTTTGTTTTTTCTTAAAGCCTCAAAAATAGAGTCAACATTCTTCTCTGCATCAATATGAGAATATGTTGAATTAAGCTGCCAAAGATAGTGAGAATCAGAATTTCCTATTAAAGGTATGTTTAATTTTTTTGATATTTTGATTGTGAATAAATTAGGATTAAAAAATTTAGTGTAAAAATGGCAGATTTCGGCAGCGTCAAATAGATTTTTGTATTTTATTAATTTATTTCCAACCGAATGAAATATATGAAAAGGATGTGCAGCAATTATCAGGCAGTTTTCATTCTTGATTTTTTCTATATCTTCAAATTTGCTTATTTCGCATTTTTTTGGCGGGTTTATTATCAAAATATGTTTTCCTTCTATTTCTTTTTCAACTCCAGGAATTAATAAAATTCCTTTGCTTTTGGCATACTTTTTTAATTCATCACTAAAACAAACAAAATCGTGATTTGTTATGGATAAAACCTTAAAGCCCAGTTTAGAAGCGTACATTATGAGTTCTTTTGCGTCATATTTGATGCTGTGCTTCTTGTCCTCTGCAGTATGTATGTGAAAATCTGTTTTTAGCATAGCATTACTAAAAATATAAGTTATATAAAAATGTATTCAGAGCATCAATGAGAATTAATAAGAAAGCTTTTTATATTAATCAAAAAAACCACATATTATGCTAATAGGTGTTGTTGGTAAACCTTCTGTTGGAAAATCTACTTTTTTCAAAGCTGCGACTTTATCAGAAGCAGAGATTGCAAACTACCCTTTTACAACAATAAAGCCAAATCATGGCGTCGGTTATGTTAAGATTGATTGCGCTGACAAGTTCTTTAATATTCAATGCAACCCAAGATTCGGTTTCTGCATAAACCACAAAAGATTTGTTTCTGTGGATATGCTTGATGTCGCTGGCCTAGTCCCAGGAGCTCATGAAGGAAAAGGCATGGGTAACCAATTTCTTGATGATTTGAGACAGGCAGATGTCTTGATTCATGTTGTGGATGTAGCTGGTGCAACAAATGAAAAAGGTGAAGAAGTACAACCCGGAACTTATGATCCTGCTAATGATATTAAATTTTTAGAAGAAGAACTTGATTACTGGTACCTAGGAATTTTGAAAAAAGGCTGGGAAAAATTTGCAAGGGACATACAGCAGACTAACAAGGAGGTCAACAAGGCTCTTGGAAAGCAGCTCTCTGCTCTCGGAGTTAATGAAAAGATGGCTGAAAATGCCATTAAAGAACTTGGGTTAAGTGCAGAAAAAGTAACTGCCTGGTCAGAAAACGATCTATTTAGACTTGCCCAATACTTCAGGAAAAAAACAAAGCCAATGGTTATAGCGTGCAACAAAATTGATTTACCGAGCGGAGATAAAAACTACAAAAGACTCAAGGAACAGTTCCCTGATGACATTCTAATACCTTGTTCTGCAGAATCTGAGCTTGCATTAAAAGAGGCTGCTAAAAAAGGTTTGATTGAATATGTTCCTGGTGAAAGAGATTTTAAAATATTGAAAGAAAACGAGCTTTCTGAAATGCAGAAGAAAGCCCTTGAATACATAAAAGAAAAAATTTTGAAGAAATATGAAGAGGGAACAGGCGTACAGCACACATTGAACAAAGCTGTTTTTGATTTACTCGGTTATATTGCGATTTTTCCAGGCGGAGTTAATAAGCTTGCTGATTCAGACGGAAATGTTCTTCCTGACTGCTTCTTAATGCCGCCAAAATCAACTGCTCTTGATTTTGCTTTCAAGCTACACACAGATTTTGGCAAGAATTTCATAAGAGCAATAAATGTAAAGACAAAAATGCCAATAGGAAAGGATCATCAGCTGAATAACGGCGATGTGATAGAAATAATTAGTGGAAAATAATATTCAGAGATAACTGCTGTTGTTTTTTGTATTATTTTTATCTTTTAAACGCGCTTGCTAAATCAATAATGTATTTTCCTTCTCCGACTTTGAATATCAAAGGATCTTTTCTGAAGAGATGAACTAAATCAATTTCAAATTTACCAGGCTCAATTGTCCTTATTGATTCTATATCAAGAATAACAGGTCTGTCTTTTTTTATGTCAAGCTCAACAAGATCAAAGACATCTCTCTCCATTTCAATTTTTTCCTGTGGAGTTAAGTTTTCAATTGCTTCAATTGTATCTCGAACTTGCTTTAGAACTTCTTTTTTAATAAAGAAAAATAATTTAGCACCGCAAGGACATCCCTTTAGGATTTCCGCAGCTCCATCTTCATATATTTTACCGCATCTGACGCATTGGTGAGGCATGATTTACCTTTTTTTCTTTTTCTTAATTTCTTTTGCATAAAGCTGTATTTTATTTGGGTCTTTCTTTATGCTCCTGACAACAGAGGCTGCGCCTATTATTGTTAATCCCTGTCTGTCGCCTAGAATCGTATTGATCATAGCATTCTTAAATTTTTGAAAACCTTCCATCTTACCAATATTTGGATTAAGTACAGCAAGCTCTATGCCTTTAAAATCCTTGTTGATTTCCTCCATTGTTGCTTTTATCAATTCAGCTTCCTCTTCTCTTTTTAACCGTCCTTGCAATAAAACAATTTTGTTCTCTTTGGCTTCGTTCAAAAGCTTCCTTATTCTTCCAACTGAACTTAATCCTTCAATTTCTGAATAGGGTATTATTTGTAATGTTACCATTTTTAACCTGCCAAAGCTAACAAGCCTTCATAAAATTCTTCCATGTTTGTCCCTTTTTTGGCTGACATGCCAATAACATCATATTGAGGGAATGCTGCTTTTATCTTCTTTATGTTTGCTTTCCTTAAATCTATCTTATTGCCAACAATCAAAACAGGTATGTTTCTGGCTGCCAAGTTTCCAATGATTGTGATATTAACTTGTGAATATGGGTCTTTTGTTGCATCGAGAACTACAATAACGATATCCATGTTATCAAGCCACTTTATTGCATCGATAACTCCTTTTGTTGCTTCTTTTGCCCTCTTCTTTGCCACTGCTGTTTTCAATCCTGCCTTGACAAAATCTTCGTAATCTATTTTTGTAGCAATTCCGGGAGTGTCGACTAAATTAAAATTAAGTTCTCCGCTTTTTGTTTTTATGTTGATTTGCTCTTTAACCTGCACCTGTCTTGTTTCGTGAGGTATTTTAGAAACAGTACCCATTTCCTCACCAAGCCAGTCTTTGCATATTCTGTTTGCTAAAGTCGTTTTACCGGCATTTGGCGGTCCATACAGACCTATCTTCAGCTGCTTTTTTTGCTTAAAAAGGTCCCTGAAAACCTTGTTTATAAACTGTCTAAAAAGCTTTAACATCTAACCACCATCTTCAATATCAAAGTGGCCTAGATGCTATATAAATGTTTCGCTGTTTTTTAGGAAAGTTTTAAATAAAAATCTCGATAATTTAAATTATATGAATGATGAAGTAAAGAAGGACATTTTAGATATTCTAAATCGTGTTATTGAAATTTTAAAAATTAAGGAAGAAGGGGATGTTCTTGAAATCAAGAAACTCAGCGATCATACAATACACATATCTTCAATTTTTCAGGATAGTGATGCAATTTCAATGGCTGTTGTGATTTACGCTTGTTATAAAATAATAGAAAGGCACGGAAAAGAAGAATCGAGTGTTTATGCTGTTATTTTAAATCACTTAAAAAATGCAGAAGAGTATCTTAAAAATAATGATATAGAAAACTATCGAAAAACAATATCTAATTTATTTGAAGAAATATCAAAGATAGACAAAGCCTTGAAGGAATATATTGTGAATGTTATTGACAAAGCTAAAATCAAGAAAGGCTCTAAAATTCATGAACACGGGATTTCTGTGGCAAGAACAGCCGAAATACTCGGAATATCTCAGTGGGAATTGATGAGTTATATCGGTAAAACTGAAATTGCTAGTGAAGAAAAACCAACAGGAACAAAAGAAAGGTTGAATTATGCAAGAAAATTGTTCGGACTATGAGAAGCTTGATTTTTGATACAGGACCAATAATAAGTTTGGCAACGAATAATCTGCTTTGGCTACTTGATGATTTGAAAGCAAAATACAAAGGAGAATTTTACATACCCCGATATGTAGAAAATGAATTGGTTACGAGGCCACTGCAAATAAACAGATTCAAATTTGAAGCTCTGCAAGTGATGTATCACATGGAAAAAGGCACTTTAAAACTTGTTGGAACAGCGCCAATAACTGAATTGACAAATAAAATAATAAATATTGCGAACCAATGTTTCAGCGCGAAAGGGCATTGGATACAGCTTGTTCATCCTGGTGAAATTGAAGCACTTGCAGCAACAATAATTTTAGAAGCAGATGCGTTAGTTATTGATGAAAGAATCACAAGAAATTTGATTGAAAATCCGCGTGAATTAATTGATTTTATGCAGAACAAACTACACACTAAGATATCAATAAATGATGAAAATTTAAAGAAGTTCCAGCAGCTTACAAAAAATGTTAAAGTACTAAGGTCTGTTGAGCTGGTTACAACTGCTTATGAACTCGGCCTGCTTGACAAATATAAGCCTAAAACAACTGACGCTGATGAAATATTGCTTGATTCTGTCTTATGGGGCTTAAAGCTAAGAGGTTGTTCAATATCAAGGAACGAGATTGAAAGGATTATAAAGATAGAGACAAAATAATAGAAAAGTTTTTATAATTAATAACATTAAAATTAGACAGAGGTGAAGTGGTATGTGGCCTTTTGGAAAAAGCTGGAGAGGGTTGAAGAGGAAATATGAAGAATTTCTAGCTACGTATGGTAGCTTTACTACATTGAGCGAGAGAAGGGCTGACAAACATCTGAAGAAAGATTTGAAAGAATTGTTTGAATATGCCAGTTATTTTAAGTTCAACAGGGCTCTCAGCGACAAGGACGAGAGTTTTGTCAACAGAATAATATCAGAAGTTCAGGACGGTGCCAAGAGAGCTAAAATAAAATTGTAAGATGGTCAAATTTCAGATATACGGCGAAACTTACGATATTTCTGTTCATGGGATTAAATAAGCTTTTGAAGTTTTGCTTGCAAAAATGGCTCAATTTAAAGTGATAAGCAAACAAGCTAAAAAAACCTGTGTGGAAAATATGCAAGAACTGTACCGTATAATGTACCAGCTGACTGAATACTGGGACAGCTATGGTTTAAGCGAGAAAGAAAGGGATGAAGTTCTAAACATTGTTGAAATTTATAAGAAAATGGCAATAAAGAACGGGCTTTTCAAATATTTAGAAAATACCATAGTGAAATAATCAAAGTTCTCCTGTTGTCAAGAACTTATATTTTTTATCAGTAATCAGTCTTGGATTTTGTCTTGCATTATATACAGAATCGATTGTATTTCTTCTGAGATTTGAAAAACTCATAAATTTTTCAGGATATTTTTGAAGGTCATCTACAAATTGTTTCTGCCTGTGCTCCTCTTTGATTCCGTTAATGATTTCATCAATCTTAAAAATTTTGATTTTCTTTTCTGAAGATAATTTTTTGACTGGTAGTTCAATTAAATCCCTGTCATCCCCGTAGCGTATTGTTCTTTCTGCAATCCAGAATCCATGAAATTCAGTTATTTTGAAAAGTACATTGTAGTAGTTCTGCTGATGAGCCAGTTCCTTTTCTGAAAGCTGGGCTTGCTTGTCAGCTTCTGCTGCATCATAGAGAATTTTGTAAAGCTTTGACAAATGCGCGGTATAATCATTAAGGCTTAGTTCACGATCGGGCTCTAAGAATTTTTCTGAGTAAACATCTCCTGCTGCCAAGTACAGTTTACATTTAGACAAAGTGTGCTCTCTTCCGTTCTTTGCTGTGAATATGCCAAAAATCGCATCAATTAAGTTTTTAAGGTCCATGGTTGAATCTATCATCGCCTTATTTTTCTAAGTTAATTGAGCATATTTGATATATAAATCTTTCTATATTTTATTACCTCATAGTAATTACATAACATATATATGGCTGAATAATATATTCTGTCCGAGATAAATATGAAATTTGCACACCTGGCTGACTGCCATATAGGGGGCTGGAGAGAGCCTAAAATGCGAGATTTAGGCATTTTAGCCTTTATTAAAGCAATAGACAGTTGTTTGGCTAAAAACGTTGATTTTATACTTATTTCAGGCGATTTGTTTGATACTCCTTTGCCTTCGATAGATGTGCTAAAGAATGTAGTAGCTAAGCTTAAAGAGGCGAAAGATAGCGGTATAAGTATTTATTGCATAGCTGGGTCACACGACTTTTCAGCATCAGGAAAAACAATGGTAGATGTTCTTGAAAAAGCTGGTTTATTGGTTGATGTTTTCAAAGGGCATGTGAAAGACAATGCATTAAGGCTTAATTTTACAGTAGATGAAAAAACAGGCGCAAAAATAACCGGGATAATTGGAAAAAAAGGTATGCTTGATAAGAAAATATATGAACAGCTTGACAAAGCAGAATTAGAAAATGAGCAAGGGTTCAAAATTTTTCTCTTTCATACTGCGCTTTCAGAGCTAAAAACAGAAGAGCTTGAAAATATAGATTCTACTCCATTAAGTATGCTGCCAAAAGGGTTTGATTACTACGCTGGAGGGCATGTCCACATTGTTGAACATAAAAATTTCAACGGCTACAAAAACGTTGTTTATCCTGGCGCTTTGTTTCCAAACAATTTTGCAGAAATTGAGAAATTTAAAAACGGTGGATTCTATATTTATGATAATGGAAACATAAGCTGGGAGCAGGTTTTTGTATGTAATGTTGAATCAATCATTATAAACTGCAATGATAAAAAGCCTGCTGAAATAAAAAAAGAAATCATTGAAAGGATTGAAAATAAAGAATTCAACAATACTGTCATAACAATAAGGCTGCAAGGAGTGATTGATGGCAATATCTCTGATATTGATTTTAAGGAAATTTTTGATCTGCTCTACAGCAAATCAGCACTTTTCGTAATGAAAAACACATCTGCTTTGCAGACTAAAGAGTTTGAGGAAGTTGAAGTTGATTCGGGTTCTGTTGAAGATATTGAAGAGAAGTTAATCAATGAGCACATTGGACAGATAAAAATAGACGCTGATGAAAAGGATTTAACAAAAAACCTTATGCGCGTACTTGCTGCTGAAAAAGAAGAAGGCGAAAGAACAGCTGATTTTGAAAGAAGAATTGTTAATGAAGCAATCAAAATATTAAATCTAGATGACTAAATGTTGAAATAAATTTTTAAAACTCTTCTTAAGCTTTCGTAGCTTAAAGCACCTACTGCTTTGTCCACTAGACAGCCATCATAAAAAACCATAGTTGCGGGAACTTTAGTCATCTTTTCTCCATAATCCTTTTTTAGTTCAATAAGCCCTTCATTTTTAAAAGAAATTGTTCTGAATTCAACATCATTAAAATCCTCAGCAATCTTTTTTAAAATTGGTTCATATTGCTGGCAGCCTAAACATTCTTCTTTGTTTGGATGGTTTACAATAATCACTAGTTTGCTGAATTTCTTTTTTGTTTCAGAATACTCTTCTTCAGTTATCTCTTTAAGCGACATGTTACAATAATTTTTTCATCAGTTCGTTTACTTCCTTAGGCGTTGCTTTTCCTCTTGTTTTAGCCATGACTTTTCCAATTAAAAAATTAAATGCCTTTTCCTCTCCTTTCTTATAGTCTTGAACAGCTTGAGGATTTTCTGAAATCACGTCTCTGCAAATTTTTTCCAGCTCTTTTGTGTCTGAAACTGCCTCTAAATTCTCTTTTTTGACATATTCTTTAACATTAAATGGTTTTTTTGCCAACTTGTTCATTATATCCTGAGCCACTGCTTCTGTTATTTTTTTGTTCTGCACAAGATCAAGCAAATCGATCAGGTGCTCTGCAGTTATCGGCACTTTCTCTAACTCAAGATTATTGTAGTTTGCAACTCTTACAAACTCTCTTCTCAACCATCTCGCAGTAAGCTTTTTGTCTATTTTTTTTGAGACTTTCTCAAAAAGCTCTGCCAAATGCAACTCAGAAGCCAAAACTTCTGCATCGATTTTTTCTACACCTATTTTAATAAATTTTTCAATTTTTTCGTGAGGTCTTTCAGGCAGAAGGGATTTTATTCTTTCTATTTCCTCTTCTGTTATGTTTATCACAGGCAAATCCGGCTCAGGAATGAACATATAATCCATTGCCTGTTCTTTTGAACGCATAAAAACAGTGTGGCCTTTCGTTTCATCCCATGCTCTTGTCTGCTGCATTATTTTTTCTCCTGATTTCAAAGCTTCTTCCTGTCTTTTCACTTCATATTCAATCGCTTTTACTATGCTTGTGAAAGAATTTACATTTTTGACTTCAACTCTTTGATGGCCTTCAATGCTTACATTTACGTCTGCTTTTATTCCAGCATCAGGGTTTATTGCTTTTATGTAACTCAGTGTTGTCATAAGTTTTTTCAGCCAATCCCTTACTCTGTCTGGCGAATCAAAATCAGGATCTGTTACAATTTCTATCAGCGGCAAGCCAGATCTGTTGTAATCAACACATCCTGTCATTGGATCCCATCTAGCAGGGTCTTCTTCCAAATGAACTTCAGTTATTCCTATGCCTAAGAACTCTCCATGCTCGCCAACTGGTGTGGCATAACTGCCTGACATTGTTTTTTGGTAGCCATTCGGCAAGTCAGGCCATGAGTAGTGCTTTCTTTGGAATAGCAGCCTCTGGTTTATTTTGCATCCAAGCATCAACCCAATTGCAATCGCTTTTTCAACTGCCTCTTTGTTCGGCAGCATAGGTTTATTTCCTGGCTGGCCAGTGCAAATTGGGCAAATATTTGTGTTTGGCTCTGAATTTGTATCGTCAACAGAACACTCGCAGAACAGTTTCTGCTTCATGACTTCCATATTCAAATAGCCGTGAATTTCAAGGCCTATTTTTATTTTGGGCATATATCAAACAGGTGATTATTTGTTTATAAGGTTTTTGCTGTTCACAAGCTGTCAAAAGGGCTTTTTACATTGATTATTTTCGGCGACGCCATGTGAATATAAATCATTGTTGTCTGCGAGCTGTTGTGTCCTAAAAGAGATTGAACAGAATAAACATCACTTCCGTTCTCGATCAAATGTGTTGCAAAAATGTGCCTTAAAGTGTGCGGATGGACGTTTTTTGCTAATTTTGCTTTTTTAGATGGTGCTTTTACTATCTCTTGAACTGTTCTTGGGCTGATGTGCTGGTTTTTCAGCCCCTTGAATAAATAATCATCGTGATTTAATTTGTTCTGTTCTATGAATTTTATCAGTTTTTGTTTTATTCTTTCCGCAATTATGAACGGCCTGTCTTTGCTGCCTTTTCCTTTTCTGACCCATGCATAATTCATGCTGAACTCAAAATCCGAAACTTTAAGTTTTATCAGTTCGCTAACTCTCAGACCGCCTGAATAAAGAAGCTCCAACATAAGCTTATGCTTCTCGTTTTTGGTTGCGTCAAAAAGAGCTTTGACTTCCTCTTTTGTCAGAAAGCAAGGCAGTGTTTTTGGTCTTTTTGAGAATTTGAGCCTTATGTTCATGTTCCTGTGCATCACTTCTTCGAGCATGAATTTGATTGAACATAAAGATAAATTGGCTGTGCTGCCTGACTTGCCTTTGTCAATCAGATAATCGAGATAGTTCTGAACATCTTTTTTGCTTATTTTGTTTATTTCTTTTTTACACTTGTTGAGAAAATGCTTAACACAGAAGCAATAAGATTGTATCGTTCTTATGCTATAATTCCGCCTGAGCATTTCCTTTTTCATAAGTTCGGTTATTGTTTCTTTCATACACATAGATAAGCAGCCTATGCTTAAATAGCCTGCCCTGGAAGCTGTCCTGTGTCCAGTGGCGACAAAAAACCCCAACACATACCGCCAAACACCGCCTTTTTGGCCCTTGTATCCTCAAAATTCAACCTTTTTCGTATAGAAAGAGTTAGTTTCAATCGGGAAAGGGCTAAAACGGAAGGGGCAAAACGAAAACTTTATATCATTTAGACATTCTTCATTTAAATATGGCTTGTCAAATCTGCGGAGCAAAATCTGGATTCTATCCATTATGTAAGGATTGCTTCAAATTGAAAGATGAAGGTAAGATCACTAAGTGTGAAGAATGTGGAATTTGGAAAAAGGACACAAAACCACTTTGTTATGAATGTTGGCTCAAAAATAATGATGCTAAGAAAAAATCAACTTCTCACAAGTCATCTGAATTAGAAACTGAAGAAACTAATTTCCGTTCAAAATTCCCTGCAACAATTAGAGCAGAAGACGGACACATGGTTCGTTCAAAAGCAGAACAGATTATTGATAATTGGCTGTATCACAAAGGAATTGTTCACGCATATGAGAGAAGAGTCCCTATTGAAGAAGAAGTTTATTGTGATTTTTTCATTCCTATCGGACAGAAAGTGTGGATAGAATTTTGGGGATTGGAAGAAACCAAATATCTTAAAAGAAAAGAATTGAAAAAGAAATTCTATGCCGCACATAAAAAGAATTTGATTGAATTAACCGATAAGGATATTGAAAACATTGATGATAATATGCCAATAAAATTAAGGAAGTATCTTCCGCCAACATTCAGTTTTGACTAATTTCGTTTTGCCCTTTATTCTTGTACTTGATTGAACTTCGTTCTTGATTGTACGCCCTTTCCCGACTTTGCGGACGCAATCCGATCCCACTTTGTAGGGTCGGAGAAACTAACAGCGATTATACGACATTTGGGTTTGGGCTTACCGCTTCAATGCAAGTTCCATCTTTCCTCTTGATTTTCCTTGCTCCAAATCATAATCTAAGAAAGCTAAATATAAATCGCCATGCCTTTTGATTTTCATTAACTCTATTTGTCCTTGAATTTCTCCGTTTGTTGGAATTGGTTTTCTAAATCTGATGTTTGAATCTATGATAAACATATTTTCTTTCATCAATTCCAAATAATCGTCAAAAGTCATGGCTTCATCAAACTGCCTTCAGGCAACCATTCGCCAAAAGCAGAATAACATAATTGATTTAAGCAAAGTTGGGCTTCAATTGAAGTCATATGTTCTAATTTTCTTGTTGTATAGTATGCATCACCCAATTTGAATTTACCTTCTGCTTTTGGATATTGCGTAGTTGTCTCTATCAAATATCGGCAGTCAGGTTTGTATAATTCTAATACGCTTTCTAATCTTTCTTGTGGAACTTGCATTGTCATAACTATAGAATAGTTAATATATTTATAAATGTAACGCCCGAATTCTGAACTCAAAATCCTTCGGATTTTGCCACGCTGCACGCTCCTCATCTCATTCGTCGGGGGACTTAACAGCGATTTAACGGAAAATCCCTTGCAGGAATTTTCCCAAATTTCCTACGCTTCGCTTCGGAAACTTCGTTAAATCGCGATGTTGCTTGGCTTCGCCCAAATTTTAATTTTTCTTTCTTTTCCCACCCAAGATAGTGAGAGATTGCCCGCGGTTGCTTCGCAACAGATAGTTTTTGCCTTCGGCAAAAGAGAAAAACTTCGCTTATCGAACCAACAAAAACGCCAACGAAATTTTAAGAAAATTTCGCATAACAAACGATAAGCGGTTCGCTATCGCTCCCCCAAATTTTTCTATTTATTCAGAGGCTTTCACTCTTGACTTTTTTGTCTTTTGGCGTAGATTGGCATTTCTTGAACTTCCTTTACTTTAATCCAATCTTTTGTTTTTTTAACGAAATCAGCAAATTTTTTTCTTATTTCTCTTGATTTTCTTAAAGTTACATAAACTCTATCTTTCCCATAAAAAATATCAACCCTTTCACCTTTATTCTCATATTTTTCATGCAAATCAATCATTTTGCTGATTTCTTTTATGTAAATTTCATCTTCTATCCAATCTCCTTCTTCT
>FWPV01006209.1_pt1 | contig 23024 bp, 14 predicted proteins | sample 2228371 | NCBI WGS metagenome assembly FWPV01 (sample SAMEA103939776, study PRJEB20133) | metagenome | reverse complement strand
AGTGTCTGCCATATGGTAGGCGGTGATCTTGAGACTCTTGGAAGAGATGAAGAAGAAGACATAGTGATGTTTTCCCAGGATCTTAATGTAGGCCTCATCCCCTGCGCTTATTTCATCAATCGGTCCCTTACGGGTTAGGTTAAAGCTATGGCAATAGAAGGCAGCCGCAGCCGCATAGTTGAGTACCGTTTGATAGGAGAGGTGGATACAGAATACGGATCGGAGTACCAGAGCGGTCTTCCTGGCACTTAAGGCAAAGGAGACGTAAAAGGTGAGGATGAGGCCGAGGACATTGGGGGCATTGTGGATTTTGGCCAGATCGACGGTGGGTTGATCAGGTCCGGCATGGGTGAGTTCCTGGGGTTGGTAATGGTATTCCCGGTACTGGTAGGAGAGCTTAAACTGGGAACTGCGCTTTTTGGCCAATGCCTTTTCCTTCTCGTTGAGCTTTCCCATCCTTCGTGCCCGGTGAGGACAATGATCATTGCAGCACTTGTAGATCGTCATTTCTTTCTTCTGTTTCCAGGTGAATAAGGCATGGTGGCAGTAAGGGCAGTAGTACTTGGTCTTTTTTCCCTTTTGGAATCTCTGGTTCAGTTGAAAGAGGGCGTGACAGACCTTGCACCGGAGTTGGGTCCTTTTGATCCCATCGTTGTAGTAGAGATAGGGATGGGGAGCATTGCAACAGATACAGACAATCTGTTTAGGGACACGGGGAGAGGTGGAGCGATACTTCACGGGAGATAAAGGTTTGCCATGGGTCAACTCATAGGCTGCAAGGATCTGCTTGTAGTCCTTTAAGAGAGGAGGTTCTTTTGGCTGCGGAGGTTGAGTTAAGGGTGCTAAGGGATCAACCGAGAAGTCTCGATAATGGGGGTGCTTCTCTTTGAAATCGTCTTTTGGCTTAACTTCTGGATTGCGATCTTCGAGAACATCGAGAAGGCCGGCAATAATTTGCTGTATTTCGTTCTTGGTGAATTTGGAGCATATCCAGATGACGAAACGGGCTATTTTGGACATATGGGCTTGCCTCCCGTGGTCTTCTCAAACCCATTTAACCCTACTTTGTAGGGGGGAGGCAAGCTTCTTTCAAATAACACTTTGAGAGTAAAGAGAATTTAGAACTAAACCTAAAAGAATTTTTGACAATACGGTTCGATTGGAAAGGAGGCTGTTTATGAAAAAAGGGGGATTAGCGGTATTATTGATTTCATTGTTTTTTTTAATTTCCTGTGGTCCACAATCTTATTTTGGTGTGCGCAATCAGGCGATTGGCGTTCCTCCTGAGTTTGGGGAAACCGAGGAGGCGGTCGCTCGAGCTGAGAAATCGGAGGGAGCGAAATACTGTCCTGAGAAGATTGCGAAAGCCAGAGAGTTAGGCAAGAAAGGGGTGGAGACCTATTGGGCGTGTAAGACCAATGAGGCGATGAAATTACTGGCTGAGGCACGGCAATTGGCCAAAGAGGCGGAGCAATGCAAGCCTCCGGCGGCTCCACCGGCACCACCAGCGCCGACTCCTCCGCCTGTAGCACCCCCTCCAGCTCCGGCGCCACCGCCTGTGACCCGAGTGGAGCCACCGATGCCACCTCCTGTCCCTCCGGCTCCAGCTCCTCCGGCTCCTGCGCCGGCACCACCAGCGCCAGCGCCAGCGCCGAAGCCCACGCCGGCTCCTGCACCACCTCCGGCACCGCCCAAGGCTCCTCTGGTATTGGATCCGGTCTATTTTGATCCGAACAAAAGCAATATCAGTCCGATTGCGGCGAAGGCATTGGATCGGAACGGGGTGTTGTTGAAGGAGAATCCTGGGGTGAGGGTAGAGATTGGAGGGCATACGGATGCTTCGGGTTCTGAGAAGGCAAATCAGAAGATTTCAGAGAAGCGAGCCCTGAGTGTGAAGAAGTATTTGATGGATAAATTTGGGATCTCCGAGAATCGGCTGGTCACGAAAGGTTACGGGTCCACCCGACCGATCGCTGACAATAAGACTGAAGACGGACGATCGAAAAACAGAAGAGTCGAGTTCAAGATTCTTCCTTAAGTTTCCATTGAGCGATTCATCTTAACAAAAAGAGAGCAGAGAGGGCTCCAACCCTATTAGGAAGCGATGCGCGATTCGTGTTGAGTCGATGAACCTAAGAGGTTCATCAGACACATGATCATTGAGTGGATCTCATCGTGAAATCCATTGCTGAAGGGGAATCGCTCTCATGGGCATTCAGGGGAATACGTTTGGACTCAGGAAGGGTTTTTTCCCCAAGCCAGGAGGTGGAGATGTTACCGATTAGAAAAATTCTTTGTCCAACCGATTTTAGTGAACCCTCCTATGAAGCTATCAAGACAGCAGGAGAACTGGCTTTCCATTTTGATGCAGAGCTCTGCCTTCTACACGTGGTTCCTCCGGTGCCTATGATCCCGATGGGGGAAGGAGCCCCTGCTTTTGATATTTCACTCTACGAGCAGGAGTTGGAATCGACATCGAAAAGAACGCTTCAAGAGATCATCAATCACCTCGAATGGAAGGATCTCATGGGGAGATTGATCGTTTTACGTGGAAATGCAGCCGAGGAAATCATCCGAACCGCCCAAGAGGAGAAGGTGGACCTTATTGTCATTGCCACAAGGGGCCGGACCGGCTTGGACCGTTTCATCTTCGGCTCGGTTGCCGAGAAAGTGGTCCGTCTTGCCACCTGTCCGGTTCTGATCGTTACCGGTTCGTCCTCTGAAAGAATTGGAGAAAAAGAAGAAGTGAGGGAACGAGAGGAAACCTCCAAGAATAGAAAAGCTTTTATAGAAAAGGTCGAAGCGGAATTGAAAGAGTGGGGTCTGGAGCTGGATGTTTTTAAAGCTAAGGTGGAAAAATCAAAAGAAGAAGTAAAAATGAAGTACCTCGAACAAGTTCAAGAACTTAAAAGACAACAGGAGGTCCTTCGGGAGAAGCTGAATGATCTGAAGGAATCTGGTGATGAAGCCTGGGGCGATTTTAAAGAAGGAGTTGAAGAGGCTTTGAAGGATATGAAAGAAGCTCTGAAACGAGCCGCTTCAAGGTTCAAGAAGCCTTAAAATACCAGATCTGAAAATAGAAATATGCCAATTCATCCTTTAGCCGGCCAACCGGCTCCTCGAACCTTACTGATCAACGTTCCTCGGTTGGTGAGTTCCTATTATGTCAGACACCCCGATGTAAATCATATCACTGAAAGGGTGGCTTTTGGAACATCCGGGCACAGAGGTTCCTCTTTTTTAAGCAGTTTTAATGAGGATCATGTCCTTGCCATCATCCAGGCCATTTGCGACTACAGAAGGAAAAACCATATTGACGGACCGCTCTTCCTCGGGATGGACACCCATGCTCTGTCAGAACCAAGCCATCTGACAGCCCTTGAGGTTTTGGCTGGTAATGGGGTGAAGGTCATGGTCCATCAAAATCTCCAGTTCACACCCACCCCTGTCATCTCTCATGCTATTCTCGTCTATAACCGCGGAAGAAATGTCGGTCTGTCGGACGGTATTGTGATCTCCCCCTCACACAATCCACCAGATGATGGAGGGTTGAAATATAACCCTCCTCATGGCGGCCCTGCAGATACTCATATCACTCACTGGATAGAGGATCGTGCCAATGCCATTTTGCGATCTGGCCTTAAAGAAATAGAACGTATCCCTTATGAAAAGGCGATAAAAAAAGACTGCGTCAACCTGTATGACTTCATCACGCCCTATGTTGAGGACATACAAAATGTCATAGATGTAGCCGTCATCCAATCCTCCGGTGTGCGTATCGGAGTGGATCCGCTGGGAGGCTCCACGCTGCCCTTTTGGGAAGCGATAGCTCAGACCTACCGGTTTCATATGGACGTGGTCAACCCGATCATAGACCCCACCTTTGGCTTCATGACGCTTGATCATGACGGAAAGATTCGGATGGACTGCTCTTCCCCCTATGCGATGGCAAGTCTGATTGAATTGAAGGATAAATATGAGGTTGCGTTTGCAAACGATCCTGACGGTGATCGCCATGGCATCGTGACCCCCAGTTCAGGACTTTTGAACCCCAATCATTATCTTGCCACTGCGGTCTGGTATCTCTTTCACCATCGGCATGCATGGAAGAGAGAAGGAGGAATCGGAAAGACTCTGGTCACCAGTCGTATGATTGATCGGATTGCACAAAAATTAGGGAGAACGTTGTTAGAGGTGCCGGTTGGATTTAAGTGGTTTGGACAAGGTTTACTGGATGGCACTCTCGGATTCGCAGGAGAGGAGAGCGCAGGTGCCTCTTTTTTACGAAAGGATGGAACCGTGTGGACCACCGATAAAGATGGCCTTATCTTAAACCTCCTGGCAGCAGAAATCACCGCAAGAACGGGCAATGATCCGGGGAGATTATATCAAGATTTGGTGGAAATGTTTGGTCAACCTGTCTATGAAAGAATAGATGTCGCCGCAACACCGGATCAGAAAAATGTTCTTGGTAAACTCTCACCCGAAGACATTACCAGCACTACCTTAGCCGGGGAGTTGATCTTAGCTAAACTGACCCATGCTCCGGGAAACAATGCTCCGATTGGGGGAATCAAGGTCATTGCTGAGAATGGGTGGTTTGCTGTTCGTCCTTCAGGGACGGAGGATGTTTATAAAATTTACGCAGAAAGCTTTAAAGGCAGAGAACACCTCTTGCAGATCCAGGAGGAGGCCAAGGCAATGGTTGAGGCTGCCTTCAAAGCAGCGGGGGTATCCTAAAACGACGGTCTGATTTAAATGGGACCTCATCTTTTACAAAATGGTGGTTTAGAGAATCGTTCCTGGATTGAAAATAGATTGAATCGAAAAGGAGTCGAGGTGAGGAACGGATGAAAAAAAAAGCTGGTAGCAAACCATTTCCTTCGGCGTCAGAAGAGGTGCGGGCGGCTGAACAATACATTCCTTCTCCGCAGACCCTTTCTCCTTCTTATCGGTTGGCCTATCTGGATCAGGACTTTCTGTTAAAGGATGAACTCCGTCCTGTCCGCTTGCAACTTGAATTGCAAAAACCAGAACTGATTCTTCAAGAACATCACATTGAAAGCACCATCGTCATCTTTGGAAGCGCCAGGATTCCGGAGCCAAAGGTTGCCCGAGCCCTTCTTGAAGAAGCCAAGGCGGCTTATGAAAAAGATCCAGGGAATCAAACCCTATTGCGCCATGTGAACATTGCGGCCAGAATTGCTCACACCTCCAAATATTATGAAGAGGCACGCAAACTCGCTGCCCTGATTTCAAAAGCCGCACAGACTCCGGGGAACGCAAACATAGCAGTTGTGACAGGGGGTGGCCCTGGAATCATGGAAGCCGGGAATCGGGGAGCCTACGAGGTGGGAGCTGAAAGTATTGGCCTCAATATTGTTCTGCCTTTTGAGCAAAAGCCAAACGAATATATCACACCAGAACTTTGCTTTCAGTTTCATTATTTTGCAATCAGGAAGATGCACTTCCTCCTGCGCGCCAGAGCCCTGGTCGTCTTTCCCGGTGGATTTGGGACACTCGATGAACTCTTCGAAACGTTGACCCTGATCCAGACGAAAAAGATCAAGCCCATTCCAGTGCTCATTTTTGGAAAAGAATTCTGGAATCGGGTGATCCATTTTGAAGCCTTGGTGGAAGAGGGGACCATCTCTCCAGAAGACTTAGGACTTTTTCAATTTGTTGAGACGGCTGAAGAAGCCTGGAAGATCATTTCAGATGGGAACTTGAACTCCTAAAACTTCCATTCCATGAATGCTACTCCTTTAAGACGGATTCATCAGTCAAGAGCCGATTGGCAGGAAATTGGAAGTCAAAGGATCTCCGAGCAGATTGAAGCCCTGGTCACGATACGCATCCATCCTCTTTGCTAACTGGTCAGCCCAAGGATCGCCGCCTTGATCATATGGATTAGAGAAGATTTCACCTAAAGTGAATTAGGACAGGGAAACGAAACGGATGTGCTGATACGATAAAAGGTTTGCCTCTAAGCCTTTCCCCAAAAAAGAATTTTTCGTCATGATCGGGAGGTTGCCATCGGGGCTCCACCGAACGGATTGTCCTTGCCCGTTTGAGCAGAAATGATGCAATATCTGGATAGATCAACATGAAGATCCTGCTTAAAAGTTTCGTTGGTTACTTCAGGGATGATGGCCCGATGCTGGCTGGAGCCATCTCCTGTTTTTTTTTGCTGGCCATGATTCCCTTTTTACTGCTCCTGATCTCCCTCTTTGGTTATTTTCTGGGTCAGGAGAACGAGTTTCACCGGTTTTTCATGTCCCAGGTGGTCAGTCTTTTTCCGCAGGTGACCCATCAAATTACCAGGGAATTAGAGACCATCATCCGTTACAGGGAGATTGGCATCCTGACCCTGGCGATCTATGCTCTTTTCTCTTACCAGCTCTATGTCTCCCTGGAAACAGCCGTCCACCATATTTTCAGGGTCAAGGAGAAGAGACCGTTCGTGTTTTCGCTCCTCCTTTCCTTTCTCACGATGACCCTACTTGCTGTCTTCCTGATATTCTCTTTTGGAGCCACATGGGCTTTCTCCCTGCTTCATTTTTTTCAGGAAATACTACCCGGACTGAGTGTGGGGAGGGCAACGCGCTTTCTCTCCCAATTCGTCATTCCAGGCCTCCTTCTGTTTCTGTTCTCAGCAGCCCTTTACCTGCTTTTGCCCCGAAAAAAGATCCGGGTTCGCCATGCCCTCTGGGGCGGGCTTTTTACAGCCGTTTTTTGGGAAGTGGCAAAACATATTTTCACCTTTTATATGGCGATCAAAATTTCCAGGCTTGGAGCCATCTATGGCTCTTTGACCACCATCATTACCTTTTTGATGTGGCTTTTTTATTCTTCCAGCATTTTTCTTGTGGGAGCAGAACTGGTTCGTCATCTCGGGAATTCAAAAGAAACGTGACCCCCCTTTCAATCAATGAAGGGAGGTATCGTTAAACATATGGAGCCTGATTCAAAAGATTCAAGAGTCGAAGAACTGATCAAAGAACAGAGATGGAATGACCTGAGGGAGTCCATGAGGGAATGGCCTGCCCCGGACATTGCGGAGTTGCTGCTTCATCTCAAAAGGCGAGACCGCGTCCTGGTCTTTCGATTGTTGCCCCGGCCCTTATCTTCAGAAGTCTTCTCCTACCTGGAATCGAGACAACAGGATGAATTGCTGAGGGATATGACCGATGAAGAAATGCGCCAGTTGTTAGCCAATTTATCCCCCGATGACCGCACCCAATTTCTGGAAGAGTTGCCAGGCCAGGCAGTCCAGAAATTGCTCAATCTTTTGAGCCATGAAGACCGGCGGGAAACCCTTCAGCTCCTTGGTTATCCGGAGGAGAGCGTCGGGAGACTCATGACGCCAGATTATGTGGCGATTCGTCCTGAGTGGACCATTGAGCAGGCTTTGCAACACATCCGGACCAAGGGAAAACCCAAGTTCGACACCGTGCTGATTGCAGAACGGAAGAGGTTTCGACTCATCCCAGAGGGACAATTGCTCTCCATGAGTTTTCAGCAATACGGTGAAGTTTTGAAGCAATCGAAACTTTCGGAAGACCCCGAGAAGGTTGGGATGGTGATAAGAGTCGATGAGAAGATCGCAAGGGCTGCCGAGGAATTTTTGAAAGAATACGGGATGGAATCAGAAATAGAACATTACAAATGGGAATTTCGCTTGATCGAGGACGATAAGGTGGTCAATGGCTGGTGCATGCCTGGCGGAAAGGTGGCTGTCTACACAGGGCTTCTTCCCATTGCCCGGGATGAAATCGGTCTGGCCGTTTCGATGGGACACGAGGTCGCTCATGCCATCGCAAAACACGGCAATGAAAGAGTCAGCCAAGGATTGCTCACTCAATTGGGAGCGGTCAGCCTCTCCATTGCCTTATCGAGAGAGCCGGCGATCACCCAGCAGATTTTCATGGCAGCCTATGGTGTCGGTGCCCAGGTGGGGGTTTTACTTCCCTACAGCCGACTTCACGAACGGGAGGCAGATCGGATCGGTCTCATCTTGATGGCGAGGGCAGGATATGACCCGAGAGAGGCTGTTTCTTTCTGGGAGAGGATGAATGAGGAAGCAAAGGGAAGGCGTCCGCCTGAATTTTTGTCCACCCATCCTGCTTTGGAGGCCAGGATCAGAGAGATTCAATCTTTCATTCCAGAGGCGATGACATACTATCGATCGGAGTGACTTAATAAAAACCTCAAGGGAGGGGATCTGCTACCTCATGACTCATGTCCGCGGGGCTACCCGCGAACCATAAAAATTCAATGGTGCATCGGTTAGGGTAAAAGAGAGTATTGTTTAACGGTGACGACGCTGGTATCGAAGCTGGAAGTTCGATACTCGTATTTCGGCGAAAATCAATTCGAGCTTCCCGGTTCAACTTTCGAGCATCGATACGAGCCTCGACAACGACAAACGTCCATTTAAAATAGACGATACAGTCCCGCAAGAAGCGGGATCTCCATAGCCGTTAGACGTTACCTACTTTCTACCTCACACAGGGAGAACGTTATGAAGTTGCTTGAGAAGATTTTGGTGGCAACAGATTTTCAACGCACCTCTGACGATGCTTTGGAGATGGCGATCTATTTGGCAAAGACATTTCACTCCGACCTCACCCTGATTCATGTGATTCCCGAAATCAAAGGCTTTCACTATGACAAGGGGCCTATCAGAAAGAAGGTGAGGGAAAAACTCAGCCATTTAGAAATCGATCTTAAGAAAAAAGGAGTCGGTTCTGTTGAGAGCATTCTTCGCATTGGAGTTCCCTCTGAACGGATTATAGAATATTCGGAAGAACTGGAAGTAAACGTCATTATTGTTGGGTCTGGTCAAGGAGAAAAGAAGTTTCCCTTAGGAACCACTGCAGAAAGGGTCATGATCGATGCGGAAAGACCTGTTCTGATCGTCAAACAGGGATTTCAGCCACCGGTGCAACACATTCTTTGTCCTGTGGATTTTTTAGAGCCCTCAAGGCGGGCTTTAAACAATGCCATTCATCTTGCGAGGACTTTTGGTGCCCGACTCACAGTGCTCACGGTATTCGAACCGCTCTTGAGTAGTTATTTCGGATCAGGACGAACACCTGGGGAATCAAAAGAGAAGGTATTTATCAAACGCCAACAACAGCAATTTGATCGATTTCTCAGGGGTTTTCATTTTGAAGGTCTTGAATGGCAGAAAATTCTTTCGAGAGGAAAGCCTTATCAGGAAATTCTTCGTGCCATTCGCCAACCGAAAACCGATCTCCTCATCATGGGTTCTCTTGGCAGGACAGGATTTTCGCGAAAGATCATGGGAAGCACGACCGAAAAGGTGGCTCGGGAAATGCCTTGTTCAGTGGTCACTCTAAAAGAAGAGCATCTGCTTCGGTTCGATCTGGAGAGAGAAGTCACCCGAGTGGTGAGCCATTTCAAAAAAGGGATGGAGCTCATTGATCAAGCCTTCCTTCAAGAAGCCATTGGTCAGTTCGAATATTGCCTCAAGAAGGATCCTCTTTACCTTCCTGCCTGGGAAGCCTTAGCCAATGCCTACGGGCAGTTAGGACAAGAAAAAGAAGCGAAACGATATAGGGAAATGGCTGACACCATACGAAAACATCTCTGGAACCATCGGATCATCGACTCGATATAACCCGAAAGAGGAAAAAAGATTTCGATGCCCATCTTTGCCTTTGACAATATTTTCTATGAGATCGCTGCCTTGCTATTCGTTGCAGCTGCCATTGGTACACTGACCGTATGGCTCAGACAACCTCTCATTCTGGGATATATTCTGGTCGGCATTCTTTCTGGGCCATCGGTATTGGGATGGGTGACGGCACGTGATCAGATCGACCTGTTGGCTCAGATGGGCATTGCGATGTTGCTTTTCGTCGTTGGATTAAAGCTTGATCTCCACTTGATACGAACTTTGGGACCTGTTGCTCTGGCGACCGGATTAGGGCAGGTTCTCTTTACTTCGGTGATCGGTTATTTTTTAGCCCTCTCCTTAGGCCTTGAGCCTGTGGCGTCTCTCTATGTGGCCGTCGCCCTGACTTTTTCAAGTACGATTATCATTGTCAAACTCCTCTCCGATAAGCGAGAGATTGATGCCCTTCACGGCCGTATCGCTGTCGGGTTTCTGATCGTGCAGGATATTGTGGTGGTTCTGGTCATGATCGGTCTATCTGCTTTTGGGGCTTCAGGATCTTCAGAAGAGATCGGTCTCACCCTCCTCTTCCTCCTCCTCAAGGCAACGGGACTCTTGGTGGGGACCTGGCTCCTGATGAGATATGTTTTCCCCACCCTCCTGCACCAACTGGCTCGATCCCTCGAACTTCTTTTGCTTTTTGCTATTGCCTGGGCGATCTTTCTCGCCATTATCGGAGATTTCCTCGGCTTTAGCAAAGAAGTGGGAGCCTTCCTTGCAGGCATTTCTCTGGCTTCCACGCGGTTTCGGGAAGCCATCGGAGCTCGCCTCGTCAGCCTTCGTGACTTCCTTCTCCTTTTCTTTTTTATTGATCTTGGAGCCCAATTAGAAATGGGGCAATTAAGCGGGCAAATGGGACCAGCAGTGGTCCTTTCGCTCTTCGTCCTGATCGGCAATCCGTTGATCGTGGTGATCATCATGGGCATCATGGGATATCGTCGCAGGACAAGTTTTCTTGCGGGACTGACCGTGGCCCAAATCAGTGAATTTTCCCTAATCCTCGGGGGGTTAGGTGTGACGTTGGGCCATATCGGTAAAGAAATTCTTGGATTGATTACGATGGTTGGGCTGATGACCATCGGTATCTCTACCTATCTTATTCTTTATTCCCATATTCTCTATCATCGGTTGGGGCGATGGCTGAAAGTCTTTGAACGTTGCATTCCTCGACGCGAGTTGGAAGAAGAGGCAATGGGTTCTGCTCCTGCTGTGGATGTCATCCTCTTCGGCCTTGGCCGTTACGGAAGCCATATGGCCCACTACCTTCGTGAGCGTGGGATGAACATCCTGGGTGTAGACTATCATTCCGCCACCGTTGCCGAATCGCAGAAACAGGGGCTGCAGGCGCTTTATGGTGATGCGGAGGATCCGGAATATCCCAAAACGTTGCCTCTTAGTCAGGCGCGCTGGGTTGTCAGCACCATTCCTCAAAGAGATGTCAACCTGGCTCTTCTCGATAGCCTGCGTCACCATGGTTACGCTGGCAGGAAGGCCGTCACAGCTCACAGCCATCTTGACGCTGAAATTCTCAAAGAATCAGGAGCCGACCTGATTTTATCCCCCTTTGTGGATGCTGCGAAAGAAGCGGCCGAAATGTTCGGGGTTGAAAGTTGAAAAAGGATGTGATCCATCCTTTATTCAGTGATCAAATAAATCGTGATATAAACAGTCTCATAATTGAATTGACATGAGCATTGGATAATCTCCCCTAACCCCTCCTTAAAAAGGAGGGGAAATAATAAAAAAACCTCCCTTTTCTAAAGGGAGACCCTCAAATTACCAGGGTTAGGCAAGGTGCGATACCTAAGAACTCGTAATAAATACCTCCTGAAAAAAGTACTTGACAAGAATAAACCAGGTCAGGAGAGATTTTAAAAATCGATGTCGTTACTATTTTGAAACTGTTAACAAGCATTTCCGATGAAGCTCATCCTCTATGGACTGATCCTCCTTCTATCCCTGAGCTCTCCCGGTTTGAGAGCAGGTGAATTTGAACAGCCCGAATTCCTTCTGGAAATGAAAGAACCTCTCCAGATCAGGATTGCAGGGGTGACAGGAGAGGAACTGAAAAATGTTGAACTTGCCCTCACCCCTCCTACCGGACTGGTTCATGAAGGTCAAGTCGACAGACTCTGGTTGGAGCGCTTTAAGACCCAGATACCTGAAAAGGTTCGTCAAGCCCTCGAACCCTTCGGCTACTATGAAGTTCAGGCAAGGGTGTCTCTCGAAATGGTGGAGAAGGGAGTTTACAGACTCTATGTTGAAGTGGAAAAAGGGCGACCTGTTCGCGTCACATCGGTGAAGGTATCGGTTCAAGGCCCTGGAGAGGGGGAGAGAGCGTTAAGACAATTACTCAGAGCCTTTCCGCTCAAAGAGGGAGATGTCTTGCTCCATCAAAAGTATGAAGTGGCAAAGGGGAATTTAAAAACAGAGGCTATCCATCTTGGTTACCTCGATGCTGATTTTTCTACCCACGTCATCCGAATCTCCCGATCTGAATATAGCGCTGAGATTGAGTTGGTTCTTGAGACAGGCCCTCAATACCGTTTTGGAGTCATCACCATTGAAGGCGCCCCAGAATATCCGGAGCGCTTTTTGAGAAGATATGTGACCTTTCAGGCTGGAGAAGTTTTTTCTCATTCAGAAATCTTTCAAACCCAGGTCAACTTCAATAATTCGGACCGTTTCAGGGAAGTTGTTATTCTTCCAGAAAAAGAATTGGCAATGGATGATCAGGTTCCTGTCAAGATAAAGTTGACGCCTTCCCGGCCTAAAAGATTGAGGATGGGTATTGGCTATAGCACCAATACGGGTGCAAGGATGACGGGAAGTTATCAGGATGTCAATTTTAATCATTGGGGCCATGAATGGAATACAGAGGCGAATGTCTCCGAAAAACTTCAGAATGTCGTGACCCGCTATATTTTTCCCAGTCTCTCGGACCTTCATCGTTCCTCTTCTCTTCAAATCGGGGTTGAACAGGAACGCTTGAAAACCTATGAGTCCCGAAAAATGTCTCTGGAGTTTGACCATTCTCGGAGTCTGAAAAAAGGACGGATACTATCTGGATATCTCCGGATCCGTCGGGAAGATTTTGAAGTGGGTTTACAGAAAGGGCGGTCCCGCCTGATCATGCCTGGCCTTCGTTTCAACGAACGACATTACGACGATCTGATTCGACCCCAAAAGGGATATCGCTATGAATTGGAGATGAGAGGGACAGGGAAATTTCTTGGGTCTGATACCGGTTTTCTGCAATGTTTAATAGGAGGAGACCTCATCCTTCCTCTACCTTTCCAATTCTTTCTCTATACCCGGGCTCAGGGAGGTTTTACTCTGCTAAGCGACCCCCTCCGGGATTTACCCCCTTCCGTCCGCTTCTTTGCCGGAGGAGACTGGAGTCTCCGTGGCTATGGCTATCAGTCTTTAGGCCCCCGGGACGAAAGTGGTAAGGTGGTGGGTGGGAAACACCTTTTGACGGGAAGCATAGAGCTTGAAAGAAGGATATCCAATGCTTGGGCAGTGGCTGCTTTTTATGATGTGGGAAATGCTTTCAATCATTTTGGGAAGATCGATCCTCACCATGGGGTGGGAATGGGAGTGAGGCTTTTCACCCCAATAGGCCCTCTTCGGCTGGATCTTGCGCATCAGTTAGGCATAAAGGATCCAGGGTTCAGAATCCATTTCACAGTAGGTTTTGGACTATGAGACGCTGGAAAATATTTTTCATCATCATTATTTTATTCGTTTTTTGCTTGATCGGGGGGTTTTCCTGGCTCATGGGGACGACAGAAGGCGCCCGCTGGGTTCTTAAAGCCATCTTTCGATACACCCCTGTAAAGATCGAAGCAAAAGAGATTTCAGGTCAAATCGTCCGTGCATTGGAGATGAAAGGCCTTCGTATGAGTTGGCCTACGGGGGAAATCAAAGCAAAGGATTTCCGGATTCGGTGGCAGCCTCTCTATCTGCTGCTGGGAAAGGTTTCGTTCGAGACGTTCGATATGGAGGGGATAGAGATCGAAGAGTATTCACCTGAATCCAAGACTTCACCTGGTCTGCAATGGCCCAGAGCCCCTGGTCTCTTCTACTGGGTTCATGGAGAGATAAAAAATGTTCACATCCGAGAGCTGTCGTATCGAAGGCAGCAACATGAACTTCTAAAAGTTGAAAGAATAGTTGGACGCCTCCACTGGACCTATGGGCTTTTAACAATGGAAAAATTGGACTTCGAGACCTTTCTGGGAACTGCCAGAGGAACTGTAGAAATAGGGCTTATCAGACCAGGACTCTATTTAGATCTCCAGTTTTCACCTGTCCAGAGAATAGGGGGTGTTGAGCATCTCCGTATCCACTCCAGACTTCTCCCAGCCAAAGATCCGGATGAGGTTGCAGGGAGTGTCATGCTCGAAGGAAGATCTGGATTGGTCCCTCAGTTTTTGATCGAGGCAGGAATGGTGGTATCGAAAAATACCGTGACCTTCCGGGATCTTATCTTTTCAAGACACGGTCGGCCTGGTCAGGTGATGGGTAAGGGCACGATCACTTGGAAAGGGGATCACCCGGAGGTGAATTTTCAGTTGAGATTTTCTGACTTAGACCTATCAAAAGAGTTGAACATCCCGACCGTCTTTTTTGGGACCCTTCAGATAGAGGGCAACCTGAATCATTATCACGGAAGTCTCAGAATCGAAAATAGAAAAGGAAGATGGTCTTCAGGCTATCTCTCGGGCACCTTCATAGGAAATCTTCAACAAACCCAGATAACGATATCGAATGGCTCCTTGCTCGACGGGAACGTTCAGGGCCAATTGACGGTACAATGGAGTAAAGGACTCCTCCTGAGCGGAGCGCTTCGTGGAAGAAATCTTAACCCGGGGAAGATGACGCCTGATTGGTATGGAGAGATCAATCTTGACCTTGACACCCTTTTTCACTGGTCTCAGGAGAAACCTCCAGAAGGAAGGATCCACGTCCATCTCCTCAAAAGTCATCTCAGAGGGCAACCACTGATCGGTGATATCGTATTGGAATGGGCAGAGTCCACACTCCGGGTGGATAGGATGCATCTAAAGGGGAAAGGGTTCGATCTCTCTGCCAAAGGAATTTTTAAAGAACGGGTGACCTTTCATGCAGATATAAACGATCTCTCTGGGTTGATTCCCGGAAGCAAAGGCAACCTCTTTGCAGAGGGATGGGTTCGATGGAGAGACCAACACCTTGCTTTAAATCTCAACGCAAAAGGTAGACATCTCACCATCAAAGACTTCACATTAGGTGTCGTGGATCTATCGGCAAAATTGGATGATAAAGAGGAAGCCCCGATCGAACTCAAAGCAAAGTTCCTTAAGATGGCTTATCAATCTCTTCGAATAGAATCCCTCATCCTGAATGGCTCTGGCAGGCTCTCCAATCATCAAATGATCCTTTCTATGCACTGGCAGCCAGAGGGACAAATACAATCTCAATGGGAAGGCCATTATTCGAAAGAAGGATGGAAGGGGAAAATCCTTCAGCTTTCAGGGCGGGATGCCTCTGGAGACTGGCAACTGGATTCTCCTGGAGATTTTTTCGTCTCAAACCGGCAGATCCAACTGAAATCGTTTAAGATCAAGGGTTCCGGCGAGGAATACCTGAAGGTCGATATCGGCTTGACGCTTCACCCCTTACATGGAACGGTGCGTGGCATCTGGAATCAATTGAGTGGTGAACGTTTCAATCCATGGATTGGAAGATCGCGCTTAACAGGACGCACCACTGGCGATCTTTCAATCGAGTGGTTGGAGGATCATCGTTTCAGAATGGGAGGAATGATTCATTACGCAGGAACGTTTACCAATGATCTTCTGAGGATCGAGTTATCACGGGGAGTGTTGAAATTCAACTGGACTGAAAAGGACCTTTCTGCATTCTGGGAGATTGAGGACCTTCAAAACGGAAAGTTGAGGGGAACTCTCTTTTCGCCACAGCCAGGCAGGCTCTCTTTGCCAGAGCGAGGGAGGTTGGAGGTCCACTGGCAAGGTATTGACCTGAACTACCTTCAGCCTTTCCTTCAAGAAACCCTGGGAATAGAAGGTCAGCTCCATGGGAAGCTTTCCTGCCGGTGGACAGATCAATTAAAACGATTCGGAGCAACGGGCGAGTTGAAGGTATCGAAGGGGATGATGGAGTGGAAATATGGTAAAGAGAAGATCACACGAGCCCTTCGATCGACAGAGGTCAGATGGGACTGGCAGAATGACCGATTCCTGGGCACTCTTTCTATCGCCCTTGAGGAAATGGGCCGTTTACAGGGCCATTTCGACCTTCCCCTGGAAACCCGTTTCCCCTTATCCTTTCGAGCCAGAGGTCCAATTCGACTCTCTCTAAAGGGACAATTTGAAGAAAGAGGGCTTCTACCTGCTCTCTTCCCCAATTTCGTCATGGAGAGTTATGGGAAAACAGATTTTTATTTTTATGGCGATGGGACATGGGATAAGCCTCATCTCAGAGGTGATCTGAAGCTCACCAAGGCGGAGTTTCACCTGCTCTCAGGGAAGATCAACTCTCAGCACAAAAAAAGAGATTCTCTCGCGCCCTCCGTGGGCAGGGTGTCGAGAGTAGGTGTGGAGCGCGGCGTTATATCATTTGACTGGGATGAAAAAGGGTTACAAGCCATGGGAGAGCTTGGCCTAATACCGGGTGGCAGGATTCGTTTACATCTTTCGTCTTACCAGCCAGCCCGGATGGTTCTTCCTCAACAGGCAAAACTGGAGGCTGGCTGGGAAGCAATAGACCTCTCCCTCTTGCGCCACTGGATTCCGCAGGCAATGACCTTTGAAGGCAGATGTTCTGGTCATATCTCTGGAGAGTGGCTCAAAGGATTGCGGTTCGATAACAGAGGAACACTCAAAATCTCCCTAAAAAAGATAGAATGGAAAGAAAAGGACGGGCAGGTCAGAGCAGGCCCGAGCACACTGGACCTTGACTGGATGTGGCAGGATAAAGTTCTGGAAGGAAATCTCTCTATAGCTCTCATCGATTACGGACACCTCAGAGGCCGTTTCCATCTGCCTGTAGCCCCACGACTTCCTATTGTCTTCGAGCCAAAAGCCCCTGTCCAGATCTCTCTCGGGGGACAGATAAAAGAGAACGGTTTGCTTGCGGCCCTCATTCCGGGCCACCTTGAGCGAAGTCGAAGTCAAATGGAGATCCATCTTTCATCAGAGGGAACATGGGAAAAACTTCGCCTCCAGGGACTTTTGAGGCTGAAGGAGACAGAAATACAATTTTTGACTCACCCCATCCGTTCCAAAAGTGACCAGAAAAGGACACTTCCACCCCCTCTCAGAATAGAGATCATGGAGATGAAATTTGACTGGGATGAAAAAGGTCTCTCATCCTCCAGCCATCTTGTGATGGAAAAAGGTGGTCGATTACAGATCAACCTTAACTCGCCTCAAAGAGCGGAGATGGCATTTCCGAAACGAGGAAAGATTGAGGCGAAATGGGAAGGGATGGATCTCAGAATCCTCCATTCCTGGCTTCCTCCTGAAATGGCCATAGAAGGGCAGTTGGTCGGTCGTCTTTCTGGGCAATATTTCAATGGACAGTTTGATATGGTGGGACAATTGAGCATTGTCCAGGCAGTGGTGGACTGGAAAAATGAAGCGGGATCGGTTCATGTTGAACTGCGAAGAGGGAACCTGAATTGGAATTGGCAGGGCGATCACTTGCAGGGAGAAGCCTCTCTCCTGTTGCCCGAATACGGTGACCTCAGGGGAAGCTTTAAGTTGCCCCTGGCCGCTCATTTTCCTATTCTGATGCGTCCTGCCGGTCCGATCCAGCTCTCTTTGAACGGGCAGTTTAAAGAAAAAGGGCTACTTACTGCTTTTTTCCCGGGAATGGTTCAGGAGAGTCAAGGGCAAATCTATCTCAATTTGATAGGCAATGGGACTTGGGAAAAACCGAATCTTTTGGGGTCTATTCAGTTAGAGAAAGCTGGAGGATATCTACCCGGAGCAGGAATTCGTCTTCATGATATGAAGGGGGAGGTACAATTCCAGGGAGATCAGATCCGCCTCACGTCTTTAAAAGTTCGTTCTGGCCCAGGCCATCTTGAAGGTGCTGCCACACTCTGGCTCAAAAACTGGAAGGTTTCTCGCTACGAAGGGAGACTGAAAGGTGAACATTTCCAGACGATCCGTCTTCCAGAGTTACAGGTTTTAAGTAGCCCTCACCTTGACTTCCATGGTACCACCCAGCGATTCGTCGTAAGAGGTGAGATACGGCTTCCCGATCTGCAGATCTTAGGCCCTCCTGTGAAAGATGTCGTTCGCCCCAGTCCGGATGCCATCGTGATAGATGCTCCGGAGGCGACAACATCAGGAAGTCCATTGGCTTTCGATATCGAAGTTCGATTGCTTTTAGGAGAAAAGGTGTATTACCGGTCAGGGGGCATTGACGCCCGTCTAAGAGGAGATTTGAAGCTTCATCTCCAGGACCCGCAAAAAATGATGGCAACCGGAGAAGTCAATGTGGTTCAAGGACATTATCAATTCTACGGTCATAAGCTCGATATTGTCCGCGCGCGTCTCCTTTTTTCCGGTGGTCCTGTTGATCGTCCCACCGTGGATGCCCTCGCTATTCGAAAGGTAGGCGAAGTCCAGGCAGGCGTGGTCGTTGCAGGTTCACTTCAGAAACCCATTATCAAGCTCTACTCACGACCCTCTATGCCGGAGACGGACATTCTGGCTTACATTGTCATGGGCCAACCTCTTGGCAGGGGGGCCGAGCAGATTCCCTCTCTTGCGCAAGCTGCGGGCGCACTTCTTTCTGCCGGAGAATCAGTGGTCTTACAGGGGCAGCTTAAAAAGATGTTTGGCCTCGATACACTGGATATCACCACGCCACCTGGTGAGAGTGAACTTTCACGGTCTATGATCACCATTGGGAAATACCTCACTCCAAAACTCTACATCAGTTTAGGCCGTTCCCTTTTTTCCGATGCGACTTTGATTACGCTGCGGTATTCCCTCTCCAAACGATTGGAAGTCGAGACCACCACGGGGACTGAAAGTGGCGCTACCTTGTATTACAAGATCGAATTCAAATAAACGAAGAAGAACACCGCAGCCCCCCAGTTGATCCTACTCACATCTTGTTCTCACCGTTAAAAAAATGACTTCAACCAGATTCTTCCCTCCGTTGCATTTTTGACGATGAACATTTATGATAATTTCTGTCTCAAAAGTTAAAGGATGTTGAAGGAGTTGATTCCGAACCGGTTCGGCGCGGGCAAAGCGAAACGCATAGAAATGAGGTGGTTCGATTGGATTTTGTGCTTTCCACAAAACAGAAACAGATTCGGCAGATGGTCCGTGACTTTGCCAAGAGTGAGCTCGCTCCCATCGCCAAAGAGATTGATGAGGAAGGCCGGTTTCCCTGGGAAGTGATTGAGAAGATGGGCCGGCTCAATCTTTTTGGAATGCAGGCTCCAAGACAGTATGGAGGGGCCGAGACCGATACAATCTCTTACTGCCTGGTGATCGAAGAGATCTCAAGAGTCTGCGCCGCAATGGGACTGACCCTTGCTGTCCATAACAGCGTGGCGGTTTATCCGATCAGTCAATTTGGAAATGCCGAACAGAAGGCAACGTTTCTTCCTCCTCTGGCATCGGGTGAAAAGATAGGGGCTTTTTGTTTGACCGAACCGAACGCTGGATCCGATGCAATGTCCATCGAATCAACAGCCATCGCAGATGGAAACGACTACCTCTTGAATGGTAACAAAATATTTGTGACCAATGGGGGGGTTGCAGACACGCTCATCGTTTTTGCTTCCGTCACTCCTGAAAATGTGAAGAAAGGGTTCAGCGCCTTTCTGGTGGAACGGGGAAGAGCAGGCTTTGAATTAGGAACTCTTGAAAACAATTGTGGCATGCGCGCCAATCCAGTCTGTTCCATCATTCTGACAGATTGCAGAATCCCTAAAAGCCATCTCCTCGGGAGGGAAGGGGATGGATTTAAGATAGCCATGGCAGCATTGGACACCGGTAGAATCGGCATTGCAGCACAGGCTGTGGGTATCGGTCAGGGGGCGCTGGACGTTTCTCTAAAATATGCGAAGGAGAGAATTCAATTTGGTGTTCCCCTATCCCGACATCAAGCTATTCAGATGATGCTTGCCGACATGGGGACGATGGTGGAGGCTGCAAGATTGTTAACCCTTCAGGCCGCCCACCTCCGCGACCAGGGGGGAGAACTTTCCTGCCCCTCTGCAATGGCTAAGCTTTATGCCAGCCGGATGGCTTCGAAAGTGGCTTCCATGGGCGTTCAGATTCATGGAGGATATGGATACAGTAAAGAGTATCCTATCGAGAGGTACTTCCGGGATGCCCGAGCCACTGAGATCTATGAAGGGACAAGTGAAATTCAACAGATTGTGATCGCCCGGGAACTTTTAAACCGATATCATGAGGACTAACTCGCCTATTTGAACAAAAGGGAGGCAACCTCCGGGTTACCTATTATTCGAATTATAAAACCATTGACAGATGACCTGATGAGAGGAGTCTATGGAAGTGATTGTTTGTATCAAACAGGTGATTACAGGCGATCGGGTGAAGTTTGATCCGAAAACAAATGGCCTCATCCGTTCTCGAGAAGCTTCGAAGATCAATCCCTTTGACCTGAGCGTTCTGGCAATGGCAAGGGAGTTGATCCATCAGGTAGGAGGAAGCATGACGGCCTTAACCATGGGGCCTGAGATCAGTGAGGAGGTTCTATGGGAAGCCCTGGCGAGTGGTGCTGAGCGAGCCGTTCTTCTTTCAGACCCTCTTTTTGCCTCAAGCGATACACTTGCCACTTCCTATGTTCTTGGGATGGGCATCCGGAAGATTGGCCGATTCGACCTGATTCTCTGTGGAACGAGATCGACCGATGGCGGAACAGGACAGGTGGGGCCCCAACTGGCAGAAGAACTCGATATTCCCCACCTCACGCAAGTTGAAAAGGTGGAGTGGAAGGGTGATTTCATCGAAGTGGAAAGAACTTCAGATGGTTTCAGAGAACGGATTGAATTAAGAATGCCTGCTTTGCTCACCATCTCTCCATTCAAAAAGAGATATGTCCCAAGCCTGATCGAAATAGAAGAGGCTTTTAGCCGCTATCAGATCGAGCGCTGGAATCTGACGGATTTGGAAGCGGATCCACGTAAGGTGGGAAGGGAGGGGTCAAGGACCTGGGTAGAAAGGATGATTCCCATTACACAACAGAAGACCTGTGATTTTATTGGAGGAGATGTACGACAACAGGCACGATCGCTGGTTGATCAACTATTCAAATTGGGTTTCTTATCATGAGGTGAAGAGATGGGGAAAGCCATTGAGGTCTGGGTTTTCGGAGATCATCGCCACGCTTCACAAAAGCGACTGACAAGGCAAGTTCTTGGACAGGCCCATCTTCTCAGTGGTGAGAAGGGAAGGGTGACGTTGATTCTGTTGGGATACGAAATAGGTGCAGTAGCGAATGAATTTGTGGGCTACGGCGCCCATCGCATCCTGATGATCGACCATCCAGACGTGGCGATCTACAACGCAGACCTCTTTACATCGCTTCTCTGTGATCTCGTCCGGGAACAGTCACCGGATATCTTTCTCCTCGGGGCTTCCGAATTTGGAACAGAGCTGGCGGCGAGGGTTGCCAAACGACTTGGAGTTGGGCTCAGCGCAGAATGCACGGGTCTGGTCTGGGATCCAACAGAGGAAAAATTGGTTGCCACAAGTCCTGCTTTTGGGGGGCAGTTGCTTGCTCAAATCACATGGAGTCGAGTCACTCCCTACATGGCAACACTCAGCCCTGGAGCCTTTATCGAGCAACCCTATGATCCACTTGCTCAGACCGAGATTGTAAGGCTGGAGAGGATTCCAGATCCTTCCCTTTCAAAGATCAAAGTGATCTCCTCTGTTTATGAACCCCATAAAAGCGTTAAGCTGGAAGAGGCGAAGATCGTTGTTTCAGGAGGAAGGGGAGTCCGAAACTATGAAGGATTTCATACGTTGAGGGAACTTGCCTCACTGATAGGGGGGGAGATTGGAGCGACAAGGCCTGCAGTGGACGCTCATTGGACGACCCATGACCATCTCATAGGTCAGACAGGAAAAGCCATTCGACCAGATCTCCTGATCACCTGTGGAACGTCAGGAGCGGTACAATACACGGCAGGGATTCGAGGGGCACGAACGATTGTGGCAGTCAATCGAGATCCCCATGCCCCTATCTTTAAATCGGCTGATATCGGAGTGATTGCTGATTCCTCTTCATTTCTTCCTGCTTTCATTTCCGAAGTGAAAGCCGCACTTTTCAAGGAGATTACAGAACTCTATCGGGCGACGGTAACACCAGGAGTTGAAAAAAAGGGAACGACTTTTGGCCAGAGGATCAAAAAATTGAGAGAGGATCAGAAGATGACCATAACAGATTTAGCCGAGAAGACAGGCCAATCTCCGGAGTTCATTGAACAGGTGGAAGACGACCTTCTGACCCCTCCCGTCTCTTTTCTTCTCCAATTGTCAAATGCTCTCAGAATGGATCCCAGCAGCTTTCTGACAGATCAAGAGAAGGCTCATATTGAAGGCAAACGGCAGGAAGGGTTTATAAAAAGAACCCAGAATTACTCTTATCGAACCCTCACGCCTGGAGCAGCAGACAAACATTTAAGAGCATTTATGGTGACCATTGAGCCGAGAGCAACCCATAAGATGATCGAATATAAACATCCGGGGGAAGAATTCATTTTTGTCTATAAGGGCGAACTTGAGTTAACCCTGGGAGGAAAGGTGCTTCACCTGAAACAAGGAGAGACGATCCATTTTGATTCAGAAACAAAACATAAACTTCGCAATCTATCAGATGAAAGATGTGAGCTCATCGTAACCCTCTATACTCCGTAAGCCCCAAATCTTATTTAAAGCCAACCTTATTCTGTCTATTTTGCAGAAAAAGATTATTTTCATAATTTTTTAGGCGAAAATCTCCAAAAATTGTTGAAAAAATAAACAATGATATGCTTAAAAATTTTACAGCATAACTCATTGAATTCTTAACCATTTATCCTCAGTGCCCCTTATCTGTAGAAAAATTCTGCAATCCCCTCTCTCCCATTAAAAGAAACGATTGAGGAATGTTTCTTTTTTAAATTACATAAATCATTGTAACTAAAATGAAATTATTAAATTATTTAAAAAAATTACAATAAACGTTTTATTGGCTTAGTATTTGTAATATACAGGTTGAACGTTAAACCAAAAGAAAGGGGGAATTAAAATGGTAGTCATCCTGGTAT
>FWPV01006208.1_pt1 | contig 23028 bp, 20 predicted proteins | sample 2228371 | NCBI WGS metagenome assembly FWPV01 (sample SAMEA103939776, study PRJEB20133) | metagenome | reverse complement strand
GCTGACGCGGGCGCACAGCGCCTCGGCGGACCTGTTGCGGGTGGTTCGAGGTGAGCGTGCCGGCGTCGAGCGCATCGAGGGCCTTGAGCGCTTCTCTGAGCGCCGGTGACGCCGTCGCGCCGCCTGTCCCGAGGCGCAGCAGGATCTCGTCACGCGCCCGCTTCGCCTCGCGTTCGATGAGAGACAGGTACAGGTTGTCATCGTCGCGCAGCCGCCAAGACGCACGCCCGAGCTCGAGCAGACGCATTGCCAGCTGTCGCTCTTCGCCGGTCTCGAAGCTGCCGAGGAACTGCGCCTCACGCTCGCTTCGGCGGGTCGCAGTGGGCGCAGGCGGCCCGTCGATGCCCAGTTCCGCGAGCAGCTCGCGGTGCGTCGCGTACTCGGTGGGCGTGCGCACGAGCAGCTCGACGTACTCGAAGGGGTCGCCGGGGTGTACGACGTCGACGTAGGCGCGCCCGAGGATGCGGGCGCCATGCGCCATCGGGATGAGGGTCGAGCGGTATTCGGCGCGCCATCGGGCCACAGCCTCGATGCGCCGCTGAGCTTCGGCCGCCAGCGCGCTGTCGGTAAGCGAGCGCAGGTCGACCGCTGAGAGAGTGCGCGCCTCTTCGCGCATCCGCGGAAGCACGCGTTCCTCGATGTCATGGCGTAAGCGCTCGAGCGTCTCGACCGAGGACTGGCTGGCGAGGTGGTCGGCGCGCGCGTCGTCAGGAGGCGTCGTGATGGGCCTCGCTTGGGTCAGCGCTATGGCACCGTCTGGGCCGCCCGCCCACTCGACGTCGAGCGGGCGGGCGAACAGCCGCTCGGCCTCGCGCGCGATATGCCACACGCGCCGCACCTCATCGGGCGCGAGTGGGGGAGCGTCGGCTTCGGACGGCGGCAGCGGGCGTTCGACGAGGCGCCCTCCCGCGCGCACGAGGCACGTCGTCCGCTTGGGCTCGCGGTGGTCGAGGATGCGGGCGTCGGCTCGCCTGATCGTCCACGTGTCGGGCTCGACCCTGCCGCTCACGATGCCTTCGCCGAGCCCCCACACACCCTCGATCAGTCCGTTCGCGCCGTTGTCGGGCGCCACCGTGAAGGCGACGCCGGAGCGGCGCGCGTCCACGAGCGGCTGGATGACGACGGCCATCGCGCTGCGTGCAGGGTCGAGTCCGAGTTCCGTGTGGTAGAGCAGCGCACGGTCGCTGAACAGTGATGCCCAGACCGAGCGCAGCGCATCGAGCGTGGGCTCTAGCCCCTCGACGCCGATCACCGACTCGTGTAGTCCGGCGAATGAGTGCTTCTGCGCGTCCTCATGCGGTGCCGACGAGCGCACGGCGAGCGGGCCGGTCGCCACCACTGGCGTGAGCGCCTCGGCAAGCGCCGCATGCAGCTCTTCGGGCCACGGGGCGCCGAGCATGAGCGCGCGCACCCGCAGTGCGACGTCCCACGTCTCCTCGGCGCGAAGCGCGTCAAGCGCCCGCCGTGTCAGTTCGAGCGCGATCCGCTCGTCGAGCGCTCTGTGGGCGGTGAACGCACGGTAGGCCGCCGTGGTGACGACGGCGCCGCCGGGTGGCACCGGCAGACCGGCGTGCGAGAGGCGCGCGAGCGCCACCGCTTTGCCGCCGGCCTCAGCTGTGTCGCGGGCCTCGGCGAGGCCGATGACGAGACGCTCACTCATGAATCCGGCGAGGAGCACTCGATGCAGTCGACGGACTGGAAGCGCGTGACGACGTACCAGCGAAAGACATCGACTCGGGCGATCACGGTCGAGGGCGCGGATACGAACGCCTCGAGGTGCGGGTGACGCTCGACGAGCGCCTTGCGACCGGTCTCGGCATCTGTGTCTGTGCACTCGCTCGCGGTGCCCACGCCGGTGGCCGCCGCGGCTCTGTGGAAGTCGCTGGGGTGACCGCTGCGGTCGTCTAACAGCACCGCGACGCGGGACTCCGTCGCGAGGTTGCCCCACTTGCGCGTGGCACGCGGCGTGGCGAAGTACAGCCGGGACTCGCCGTCGGCCGCGATTGCGATGAGAGAGGCGTACGGTGCGCCGTCATGCGACGTGGCGAGGACTGCGAGAGGCTGGCTCGCGAGCAACTCGTGCAGGCGAGCGCGGGACGGGTCTTCCATCGAGGCGGCCTCCGCTCGTTCCCAGCCGATATGTAGGTCTTACGGTGAGGTCTCGCCGGGAATAGAGACCTTCACGGTGATTCTTCCCAGTGGCACCGGTTCTTGCGAACGCCTCCGTCTCTTCTGCGAGGTATCGAGACGTGCTTCCCGCAGTCTGTCTGGCCGTCGCCGGTGCTCGTGCGTGTCGTTCGTCACAGACGAGGCCTGATCCGCGCTAAAGTTCAGGTTCGCTCATGTCGACTAGTGAACCAGTGAACGTCCTTCACGGGGGGAGGTGCAAGGATGGCTGGCACGGGACGCATAGGGCGCAAGTTTCTCGTCGTCGAGGACTCACCGGTTTTCGCTGCGCTCGCCACCACGACTATTCGCATGGGGTTCCCGGACGCGCGCGTGGAGGAGTGCCACACCTTCGAGGAGGCCATCGAGCACATACGGACCGGGCTCGTCGACCTGCTCGTGTGCGGATACGGTCTCGATCAGGGCAAGACCGCCCACGACATCCGGGCGCTGACCGACACCCCGATGGTGGTGCTCACAGGCCGTCCTGACGAGATCGATCCGCCGCACGGTGCGCGTGTCGTCGAGAAGATGGCCGGCCCGCTCGCGCTACAATCAGCCATCCAGGGTCTTCTGGCGAGCTGACGCGTCATCCGGCGCGCCGGCACACGACGATGCGGAGCTCCGATGAATCGTAGAAGCAGGGTCCCTCTCGCGTTCGCGGCGCTCATCGCGATGCTGCTCGTCATGGGCTGCGAGCGCGTCGACCTCATCAGGGACATCATCTTCCCCGACCGCGTCGAAGCCGAGCGGGCGGCCCAGGACGAGGCTCGCGCGTGGGAGGAGTTCAAGAAGAAGCAAGCTGAGGAAGAAGCGAAGCGGGCCGAAGAGGCGGCCAAGAAGGCCGAAGAGGAAGCCGCGCTGAATGCGGAGCAGGGCTTCGGCGGCCAAAGCGATGGCTATGGATCCGATTCGGCCCCAGCACCCAACGACCCGGGCGAGCCCATACAGGGCGTGTACTCGCTCACGTTCTCCGGCTACGAGAAGTTCCCCACCGGGGTTTTCCCGGCGGTGAATGCGACGCAGGGTAAGCTCACGGCCTCCACATTCACCGCTTACAGAAAGACCAGCCCGCGGGCGAACTGGACCGAGACGTGGCGCATCGATGCCAAGCGGTCTGGCACAGAGATAAGGGGTCCGGTCAAGTTCGTCCGGCACTACCTTGCCGAGATGCCCGCCGGCGGTCAGAAGTGGACGACGGTGACGTGGAGTGGCACGCTTGAGGCCAGCATCGCTGACGACGGCTCCTTGTCGGGCAGGGTCGACGGCAAGATGGTCGATGGCAAGGGCGGCGTGCATTCGCTCAAGTGGACTGTCAAGGGCGCACGGTCGAAGTGATGACGTGAGACCGCCTCTCCCATACGACGCGCTCATACGGGCGTTCTGTGCGATTGCTGTCGCCGTGAGCGCAGCGGTGCTCGCCGCGAGCCTCGGCACGTCGGCCTCCGCGCAGGAGCCCGGCCTCTCGGCGGAGCCGACGCCGGCACCCGCCGGCTCGCTCGAGCCGACGAGCCCGCCGGCTTCCTCGTCCGAGCCGACTCCGGCGTCTGGCGCCTCGATCGACGCATACCGTGGACTGGGCGCTTGGGTCGACATCTGGGACACGCCGGCGTTCGACAACCCGGAGGCGGCGATCGCCGACATGGCGAAGTGGGGCGTGCGGACGGTCTATGTCGAGACGGCGAACTCGAGCCGCACCTATGCTGTCCACCGGCCGGACCGGATGAGGCGCCTCATCCGGGCGGCGCACGCGCGCGGCATGAAGGTCGTGGCCTGGTACCTGCCCGACCTGCGCTGGAAGGCCCGCGACCTCGCGCGCGTGAAGGCGGCGATCGATTTACACACCATCGACGGACAGCGCTTCGATTCGTTCGCGCTCGACATCGAATCGAGTGTGGTCAAGCCGCCCGCCGAGCGCAATCGCCGGCTTGTGTGGCTCTCCACCCGGCTGCGCGCATACGTCGGGCCCGAGTATCCCCTCGGCGCAATCATCCCCTCGCCGGTGGGGATCAGCAGGAGTGCGGCATATTGGCCCGGCTTCCCGTATGCGCGTTTGGCGGCGACGTACGACGTGTTCGTGCCGATGAGCTACTACACGTATCATGGCGACGGCGCGGCTAACGCCCGCACCGACACGCTCGCCAACGTCGCGATACTGCGCGCACAGCCCGGGTGCGCGACAAAACCCGTCCACCTCATCGGCGGAATCGCCGCGCACTCGTCAGTGGTGGAGGTCCGCGCCTTCGTCGACGCCGCGAACGAGAGCGGCGTCGACGGCGCGTCGCTCTACAGCTGGCCCGAGATGAACTGGGGCCACTGGCTTGAGCTGGTCAAGCTCACGGCGCGGTGAGAGCCTGCGGCGGCTGCTTGTCCGAGCGGCGGAACAAGTCTTGGGAGAGCAGGCCGCCCTCCACCGCCATCCCGGCCACCAGGAGCGCGTATAGCCCGATCATCGCGGTCACGAGCACCCACGGCCAACCCGTGGGTTCGCGCGAGCCGTCGGCAAGACCCGTCCACACTGCGATGGCCTGTCCTCCGAACATCGTGATGAGCATCGCGACGGCACCCGCTGTGAACCACCAGCGGCGCTTGCTGCTCATCCAGGACGCCGCAAGAAGCATCAGGACGCCGACCGAGACCATCGGGAACAGCTCGGCTGGCATCAGCCAGTCGATGCGCAGCCCGCCTCCGGTCGCCAAGCTGGCGACTCCCAGTACGAGCGGTGCGAGAACGGGGAGTGCGACGAGAACGGTGCCGAGGACCGCCATGATCCGCACGGCGAGCGCGTGATTCTTCATGGCGAACCACCCCCTATCTACAGAGGGTATGTTCCGCGTATCGATCGTATCGAGCGGCCACTCGCCGAATGGTCGGCGCCGTGCGCTTGAGGCTTCGGCCGGGCTTCGAGTCGGGCCGGTCCGAGTGGCGCCGGTCCGAGTGGCGCCGGCATGACTCGACGGCCGGATTTCAGTAGCTAGACGTCTTCGAGCAGCTTGATGACGTCGAGTTCGCAGTCGGTGCGCAGCACGAGCGTGGCGGTGGGGGCATCCGTCGTCGTCGCGTGTATCTGCGCCACGTTGATGCCGTGGTCGGCGAGTCGGCGGGCGACGCGGGCGAGCTCTCCCGGCTCGTTCGCGACTTCGGCCATCACGACCGGTGCGAGGTCGACGTTGCCGCCGAGGCTTTCGAGCGCAGCGAACGCCGCCTTGTTGTTGTCGGTGATGAGCAGGAACTCGCCCATGTCACCCTTGTCGTAGGCGCCGATAGCGAGGATGTTGACACCGGCCGTGTGCAGCGCCTCTGCGACGTCGGCGAGCAGGCCGACCCGGGTCGGGGCCTTGAAGAGGATTTCGTTGCGCATCTCCACGCGTGCCATGACGTTCTCCTTCACTCCTCAGTGGATCTCCTGTGGTCATGCTCCGTACGTGTCTGCTGGTCCCGGCCGTGTGTCAACCGCTCTTCTGGTTCCGGTTGCGCATCAACCGCCCTTCTGGCGCCTCATCCAGTCGACGGCGGCCTTCTCGAGCGCCCGGGCGCGGCTCAAAGGCCCCAGGTCCCGCACGGCCCACCCGAGCTCGGACGCAAGCAGTGAGACCGTCTCCTTGGCTACTTTGTCGTCGCCACAGATGCGAAGCGGGGTCAACGTCCCAGGGTCAGGATCTCCCATCTGGGACGCGGGGATCTGGTTGAACGCTTTGACGACGCGGGCGGCCGGGAACGAGCGTTGGAGGAACTCGGCGGCCGAGTCCTCGTCGCCGAACGCATCTCGGACGTCGTCGCCTTCGAAGACCACCGGGTTCGTCGGGTCGATGATGACGGCGCCATCGAGGCTGGCCGGGTCGAGGAGGTCCACCACGTCGCGTAGCGCCCGGCCGGGGACCGCGAACACGACGACGTCGGCCCCTCCGGCCGCTGAGGCCATGTCGGTCACCAGGGCGTTGTGACCCGCGGCCTCGCGCCACGCCGCAGCGGACTGAGATGACGGGTCGCGGGACCCCAGCACGACCTCGTGGCCGGTTTTCGCGAAACCCGCTGCGAGTGAACGGCTGACGGAGCCGCTGCCTAGCAAGGCGATGCGCACGCATGATCCTTTCGTGGTGCCGGACCCTCCCGGGTGGTTATTCCCTTACCGGGTTCTCGGTGCACCCCTTGTCGCGAAGGCGCGCACGCACTACCTTCGAGCCAAACGTTTCGGGCGTCCTGATCAGGAGAGGGCCTGGCGTGGACCAGTATCGTCGCAGCAGGGACCTGGGGCGTATCAACCGGAGGCCATACCAGCGGCCGGGCGCAGACCGGGAGCGGCGGCTGCTCGTGACGCTCGGCGTCGGGGCGGCGGTCATGCTGCTGCTCGGCATGGGTATCGGGTTCGCCTTGGGGCGAGCGACCGTGCCGCGACCAGAGTCCGTGAGCGATCAGGCGCCTGTGGAAGTCGTCCCCACCGGGACGGCCGGTGTCGAGGAGCCGCTGCCGGAGGAGCCCGTCGAAGAGGAGCTGGCCGTTGAGCCGACCGAGTCGATCGAAGCGACGGTCTCCGCTGACGAAGAGCCTCCGCCGACGCCGCGGCAACTGTCGCCTTCGGATGGTGCGGTAATCGATGCCACGCGGGTCTACCTGCGCTGGTCGAAGGTCATAGACGATGGGCCGGTCACGTATGCCTTCGAGATCCAGGACCGACGTGCGGATGGCACGTACGGCAACACGCAGGTCATTCGCGACTTGCGCGAGACGTCGTATTCGGCTCGCGTGCTGCCCGTCAGGCGACGCTGGAGGGTTTGGGCGGTCGACGCAGCGGGCAACGAGAGCCCGAAGAGCCCTTGGCGCTACTACTCCAAGAAGGCGGCGCCCGCGCCCGCCCCTAGGCCGCAACCGGAGCCGGAGCCGGAAACCCAGCCGCAGCCCAACCCGAGCGACGAGACGACCTGACGCACCGCTCTGCCCCACAGTCTGCCGTGCGCCACCGCAGGACGGCGCTTCCGCTGCGTTCGCCATCTGTTGTGCCGCGTGCTCACGGGTCTCCGAGCAGCACCTTATAGATCCTCACCATGGCCAGTGTGTCCAGCGCGCAGTATGTGCGGAGTGCTGCGAAGGTCTGAGCCGCCTCTTCGGTGTCGGACGCGCCCGTGACTGTCTTCAGGTAGCGGAGCGACGCGGTGCCGCCGTCGGCGATCTCAAGTCCCGCGTACGACAGGTCGGGCGCGAGTGCTGGCAGAACCGCCTTGATGCTCGCGCTGCCGAGGCAGTCGGGGTGGCGTACGTGGGCTCTGACGACCCGCAGGAGGTCGAATAGGCGCGACTGGACCCGCTCGATGCGTCCGGCGTACAGGGGCATGGCCTCCGCGAGCTCTTTGAGCCGTGTGCTCTCGAAAGCCGAGTACACGACGATGCTGCCCTCGTCGCCCAGTGTGTCCAACAGGGAGACGAGGAATGGCTCCCGCGGGTCGGAACCCGATTCGTGCAGGAAGTCATGGTGCTCGAGCGCGCCGTCCGAGTGCATGACGTGGTCCGACCACTGGAACGGCACCTGCTGCCAGGGGCGAGTGCCTGCGTAGAGCGGCAGAGCGGACATGATCGTCTCGAAGTCGAGGAAATGAAGCGGGTGCTCGAGGGCTCGTAGCGTTGCGGCTGCTCCCGGACCGATGCGGGCCTCGCCAGAGCGCACGAGCTCGCAGAGTGCACGCTGTGCGGCACTCAGCCCTGGGAAGCCGTCCGGCACATCTTCGACTGAGAGATGGCCGGCGGCGAGCAGCGAACCCAGGAGCTCGTCGCTGAGACGGGGGAGTGCCGTGATGGGGCGCTCGGGCAGGAAGGCGTGACAGTACCCTTTGAACGCGCACGTGTACGGGTTGTCGCAACGCTTGCCGATCCGCACGTCTGGCTCGGGACCGTCCAGCATGGCGAGCTGTTCGGCGACGAGTCGCGGCACCTCGGTCATGAACTCGCGTGCGGGGTCTGTCACGTCCTCAGACGCGAACAGCGCCCTGACGTCGTAGTGCTCACCGTCGTACACGTAGGCGCTGTCGAGGTGCATGAGGTACGCGCGACGTATGCTCAGGCCGGCGCCTTCGAGCACCCATACCTGGATGGCTACATCGGTGATGTGCTCGGGCTTGAGCCGCGTGGACGATTTGACCTCGTACAGGTCCCAAGAGCCGTCGGGCGCGCGGGCGAGCACGTCAGGCCGGACGAAGACCCCGCTGTGGTCGAATGCGGCCTCGAAGAGGGCAGGCGGCGGGTCCTCGAGCAGCTCGGCGGTCATCGAGAGCGCCTCGGCGGAGCGGGTGTGGTCCGCATCCACGAGGACTCCACCGGGAAACGCTGTTCTGGCGAGTTCGCCTACGGCGGTGCCGGTGTCCAAGACGTGCTGCTGTTGCTCGCCGACCTCATCGGCGAGTTCCGGGCGGTGACACTTCAGCCACAGCGCCTTGGGGCACTGCAGGCCGGTCTGGAACCGGGACTTTGACAGTCGGTGCGCCATAGCAGACCTCCTCGCCTTGGAGACTAGCGCATCGGTCTGACACCGGCGCCGGTACGGGACTTGCCGGCGTGCTCCTCCACCGAGCGGACCGCTCGTGCCCGCTCCTACTTCACGCTGAAGCGCCGCCCGGCCGAGATCGTGGTCGCATGCGTAGCGTCGGCGTGCTTCGTGCGCACCATCCAGGTCCCCGCCGCCGGAGCCACGACCGATACCGTGTAGCGGGCCGTGTTCTCGTCGACCGTGGTGATCCTCGGCGTGTAGGTCCGGTACAGCTTCGGCCGGCCGCTCACGTAGCGGTACAGCTCTACTTTCGTGCCCCCGGTGTGCGGCGGGCTGATCTTCCCGGTGACGGTGAACGCCTTGCCGCGGCGGATCGTGCGAGGCACGGCCGGCGTCGAGAGCGCGGCTTGGACCTTCACGGCCACAGGAGCCGAGCGGCGTGCCGCGAACTGTCCGTTGCCCGAAAAGCGCAGTTGGACCTGACCGTTCTCACGCAGGCTTACGCTTGCCACGTAGGCATCGGATGCGGGGTCCCAGGCCGCCGCGCCGATCCGCAGCCAGTCGCGGTCTCGACCGTGCTTGCGCCAGACGGTCACGTTCGTGAGTGAGCGAAGCACCATCGGGCCTGCGGTCAGGCGGCCCGTCACCGTCACCGGCTTCTCGTAGCCGGCCGTCGCGAGGTTCGTCACGCAGCTCAGGCCCGGGAGCGGCTTGAGCTGGACACGCCCCGCACCGAAGATGCTGTCCGGTCCCGGCGCGCCGAGGTCGATCGTCTGCGCGATGATCGCCTCGGCGACCTCTGTGCCGGTCATCTCAGGCTCGGCTTCGTGCATGAGGGCGGCGACGCCCGCGACGTGCGGCGCCGACGCCGAGGTGCCGTTGAAGCCGGCTGGGCCCTTGATGGCTGTGCTCACGACCGACGGCGCGCTCACGTCGATCCCTTGGCGCCCGTCGATCGTCGGGCCTTGGGAGGAGTAGTCCTCCTGCGCGTAGCCGCTCGTGGCCCGGCCGAGCGCGGCCACCGATACCACCCCCGGCGAGCGGTTGTCGGCCGGCTGCAGCATCGAGCGGTCGAACGTGAACGCTTGCGTCGGGTTCCCGACCCTGAACGACGAGCCGCGCAGGAAGAAGAAGTCGAAATCGACATCGTCGCGAGACGCGGCGTGTTTCCAGATCCGCCAGCCGTACGTCCCGGGATCGAGCATCATCCCGATCCACTCGACAGGCCGCCCGGTCTCGCTCTGGAGGTCGCGGGACTGCGCGACCTCGACCCACTGCTCTCCTTGCCATCTGACGAGCTGCAGGTTGTAGTCCTGTGAAGCCGTCCCCCAGTCGTCCCACCACAGCCACCCTTCGACCCAGCCACGGCTGCTCGTGGTGAACTGGTTCTCTTCGAGGTTCGATGACCAGTTATGGAGGAAGCGCCTGATGCCGCTCTCCGGGCCGGGGTTGAAGTCGCCGTGCCAGTGCTTTCGGCGGTAGTTGCCCCCCGACACGACGCACGTCACCCCCGCGGCCGCCGCCTTGTCGAAGGGTGTGTTGACGGGGCCGGAGCCGTCGACCCGCGCCCAGCCCCACCAACTCATCGACATGTTGATGACGTCGACCCTGTTGGCGAGCATCCAGTCGACCGCTTCTGCGATGTCGACGGGGTCGTCCACAGCGGCGATGTAGAGCTCGGCATCGGGTGCGATGTCGTGTATGACCTCCATGACCGCCGTGCCGTGATCGGAGTCATAGATGTCGGAGTCGGGTTTGGGAGGCCGGGGCGGAAGCGGCCCAGGCCACATATGCACCTTCGTGACGGGCGGCAGCTCCGTTCCTAGGAAGCCCTGGTAGCCCGTGTAGCCCTCGTCGAGGATGCCGACGCGGACACCTTTTCCCGTGTAGCCGGGGTGGTCGCTCGTCGCTTCGGACAGTGCGGAGATGTCGATCTCCGGCAAACCCTCACTCAAGATCGCGTCCGCTATGGGTTTCGGGGGCGCGAACACGCTGCGCGCAGCGGGTCTGAGGGAAAGCGCGGTCAGTGCGGCGAAGGGCACCTTCGCCAGCAGGTACTCGCCGGTGACGCCGGTGACCGTGCCGCCTGCCGCTCGGATGTCCTCGCTGGCCTCTTCAACGCGTGAGGGACGGGCCCATACGACGACCTCGACCGAATCGCCTTCGACGTCGAGCCGTGCGGCTCGGGCATCGCGCGCGGCCGCGACGCGCCCGTCCGCTCGCAAGGCGGAGACGACCTTGTCGAGGGTGGTATCGAGTCGTCCGGCTGGCGGGTCGGTGGCGTGCTGCGTGAAAGCCAGGCCCTTGTAGCGTCCGGCGCCATCCGGTCGAGGGCGCGCCCACCCGTGCGCGGCCGGCGCCGCGAGCGCGACCGCCAGGATGATCGACAGTGCCAACCGCTTTCGCATGGAGGTCTCCTCCCCGAGCCCGTCTGAAACATCTTGCCACGCGCAGGCACGGGATGCACCTCTCGGCCGGCGAGCGATGTCACGGAGCGCTCGGCTCCGCAGGAACCGGCTCTCCGAGCAGCACAGCGAGCGCACGCGCCCACAGGATCGGCACCACGTCGTAAGGCTGGTAGCCGCCTCCGCCGATGCACGCGAGACGGCCGCCGCACACGTCGTCAGCCAAGCGCACGATCCGGCGGACGGCTTCGACGAAACCGGCGGAGGAGACCGCGAGGTGTGAGAGCGGGTCACCCGCATGCGAGTCAGCGCCCAACTGGGCGACGATGACGTCAGGCGCGAACGCCGCTACCGCGGGCGCCACGTGCTGGTCGAGAGCGGTCATGAGTTCGGCGTCGCCTGCCCCAGGAGGCAGTGGGACGTTGAGCGCGGCGCCTTCTCCGGCGCCGCGGCCACGGTCGTCTTCGTGCCCGGTGCCGGGGAAGAGGTAGTAGCCCGACTCGTGGATGCTCGCGGTAAGCACGTCGCCACGCTCGTAGAAGATCTCCTCGACTCCGTCTCCGTGGTGGGCATCGATGTCGATGTAGGCGACGCGCAGCCCCGGTCGCGCGCGTATCGCCCGTTCGATGGCGATAGCCGCATCATTGTAGATGCAAAAGCCGCTCGCGCGGTCGCGGTGGGCGTGGTGCATGCCGCCGGCGGGGTTGAAGGAACGCGCAGCGCGGCCGTCGAGCACGGCTTCGAGGGCCTCGATGGTGCCGCCGACGCCGAGCAGAGCCGCATCGTGCAGGCCGGAGGCCGCCGGGGTGTCGCCGGGCCCTATGCCATGTGAGAGGTCGGCCGAATCCGGGTCCTCGCTCACCGCCTTGACGTGCGCGACGTACTCGGGAGTGTGTACGAGCAGCAGGTCCGCCTCGGTGGCGGGGTACGGCGGCGCGAGGTGGGTCTTGTCCACGAGCCCCCACTGAGCGGCGAGCTCCACCGCCCGAGTGAACCGCTCCGGCTGCATGGGGTGTCCCTCGCTGAAGCGGTAGCCCGCCATCTCAGGCGCGTAGACGAGCTCGACAGGCGCATCGGAGGTCGTCACGGCATGACCTGCGGGTAGCCGAATAGGGCGGGCTCCACCCACACGGCGTTGTCGGACGGACGCCACGTGAGCATCAGCTTCGAGGAGCCGGTGGCGGCGAACAGGTTCGTCATGTTGATCCTGCTTATGTCATCGAACGGCGCGTTCTTGAACTCGCCGGTTTCCGGGTCCACCCGTCCGACGGTGATCCAGAGCCGGATGAGTTGCTGGTTCCACGGCACCGGGCGCGAGTAGGTGCCGAACGCGCCGTCGCCCTCGACCGTCCCGATTCTGCCGTACTGGTGGCCGTCGGGCTCTCTCGTCGTGTACCACTGCGAGCGGATCCTGGCCACGGTCTCGCCGTCACGCTGGTCGACGATGTCGACGCCGTCGAACCGGAGTGCCGTGCGGTTCCACCGGCTGCCCTCGACGAGCATCGGCGGCTGGCACTTGCCGTTCCAAGAACCGGTGATCGGAGGCTGTCCGTACTCGAACACCGTGGGCGCGATCGGCGCCTCGACGCCGTAGAGGATCCACGCCTTGATGTAGTGCCAGTCCCACGCTTCGCCGTCGAACCGGGGCTTGAACAGCCGGATGTAGCGGTTCGTGCCGACGTCCTGGTAGTCGGCATCGAGCGTGAAGCGCGACAGGCCGAACCACTGGTAGATGTCGAATGTATCGATCTTGCTCCCGGGCGACTGGTCTCCGCCCCACTCGGCGTGTGCGGTGAAAGCGGTCATCCAGCGCTCGCTTCGGCGCACGTGGGTGAGTTCGCTCACATCGAGCTCGAGCGCGGTGGTCTTGCCGGTCTCAACACCGGCGCGAATGGTCGCAGTGATGCCCGTCTTCGTGACGTAGCCCGGGGCCTCGAACGTGAGCGTGTAGGTCCCAGGGTCGAGCTCGAGGTCGAAGCTTCCGTCGTGGAGCGTGCCCCTGAACGGCTGCTTCCCGGTCGAGTCCCGTACCGTGAGGGTCGGGTCATCGGCGGTCGAGTCCGGGTCCCCGATGCAGGGCGCTCCCGCCTCATCGAGCACCCGTCCGACGAGGTAGCCTTTCGTGGTGGCCGACATAGGTATGGTCACCGGGTGCGTCGTGGCGGGCAGCACCGCCTGGGTGACGAACGTGCGGGCTTTGCCGGCCTTCGTCGCCTTGAGCCGGTACGTTCCCTCCGCAAGCTTCGCGAAGGCGAACGTCCCGTCCGACGCGGAGAGCGCGCTGCGGTCCTCGCCGACCAGTTCGACCCTGACGCCTGCGAGCGGCGTGTTGCCTCCGGAGGCCACCGCTGTGCCGTCGATGCGGCCCCACCGGTTGACCCACGCATCGACGGTGAGCCCGGGCGTCACCACCAGCTGGTAGGCGTCGGTCGGGTTCCTGCCGATGGTTACGGGTATCGGCGCGGGTGGCGACACGATATAGCCTGGCGCCGAGTGGACGAGCGAGTAGGAGCCGAGCGGCACGTCGCGGAAGAGCAGCCATCCACCGAGCCGGTTGGCCGAAGCCGCGAACGGCGCTCCTTCGGCGGTCGTTCCGGTGATCGCGGCCACCGCGGTCGGGACGCCGTCGTAGCCGTGCCTGTCGGGGTCGTGGGTCTCGTCGAAGACATCGACGAGGATGCTCGCCTTCGTAGGCGGCACAGCGAAGTGAAGCGGCAGCGGGGCGGTGTCGTTGGCGGCGGTCGTCTGAGTCGCAGTGGTGGAGGGCGCCACCCGAACCGCGAGCGCTGCAGGCGTACGGGTCGCGTCACCAGGGATATTCCAGGTGAAGGACACGGCATGGCTCGCTTCGACCGCCAACGGCGGGATGTTGGCCGTGCCTACGGGGACACCGTCGTACTCGAGCGTGGCCATGCCTCCCGGTACCGGTGCCCAGCCAGCGTTGACGACATCGGCGAGGACCCTGATCGCCGCACCCTGGCGGGGGTTTGCGGGAGTGCTCGTGTAGTGCCAGTGGGCCGAGTCGACTTCGAGGTCGCCGCGCGTCCGGTCATTGGCGCGCGCGTCGACAAGCGTGTCCGTATAGGTCACACGCTGGCGTGGTGACCCGCCGACGAGCACGCCGGTGTCGCCCATGTAGACCAGGCGCGTCCGCCCGTCGGCGCCGGTGCCGAGCGAGGGCCAGAAGTCGTTGTTCCGCCCGTCGCTCACGAGGACCGGCTGTGTGGCTGCCCCTTTCGCGCTCACGTCGACCTGCCACAGCCGGTGCGGGCCGGTCATCCCGTAGTTGGCTTGGGCGACCACACGCGCGCCTCCGGCGTGCGGGGTCACCGCAGCGGTCCAGCCGTAGTAGGGTCTGCCTGGCGCGTTGACAGAGCCGTCCAGGACGCGACGTGGAGAGATGCTTAGGTTGCCCGTCGGCTCGATTCGCAGGTAGGCGATGCCCTTCGACGCCGTCAGGGGCTTCTGGTCGGGCCAGACCACGTGAATCGATCCAGAGGGATCCGGCGCCAGCTCGGGCGCCCACGCGGTGCCCCACTGGTAGCCGGTCGTGGTGGTGGTCAGGCGCTTGGGCGCGATGGAGTTCGTGGAGGAGGGCACGCCGCCGGCATTCGCTAGCCGCGCGTGATAGATCTCGCGGCGGCTGATGTCCGCTCCGTGCGGGGTCGAGTCGTACCACACCAGGTGTGCGCGGGACTGGGCGTCGACCGCCACGTTCGGCAGCCGCCTCACGCCGGTCCCGCCGCCCGCTATGGCCGTCCACCCGAGCGCCGCCATGCCGTCCGGCCTGAACGTGGCATACAGGATCGCGTTCGGGGTCCCCTCCTGCCAGCACACCACGTGTGCGATGCCATCCGCGTCACACGCGATCCTCGGGTCGAGGATACGACGGCCATACGTGGGGTCCTCATGCACCCCGTGCGTCCACACGACTCTGCCGTCAGAGCCGATCCTGGCGAGGTGGATGGCTCTGTAGCTCGTCGTGCGTCCGGGCCCGCGCCATACGACGTATGCCCCGCCGTCCGGATGGCCGGCCACGTCCGGTACGCCTTTCGTCTTGTCGCCGTCGAGAGGGGCGTTCGCGACGATGACGGGCGCGACCACGGTGTTGCCGGCGGCATCGAGGCGCCGGTAGCGCACCTTGTCGCTCGCGGGGTCGTTCCATACGATGTGCGTGGCGTCACCTCTCGTGTCGGCGCGGACGACCGCGCTGTAGACCGGGCCGGAGTCGACCGGCCGTTTCGCGCCCACTCGTGCGTGTACAGCATGACCGGCGAGGAAGAGCGGACGTTGCCCGCGGCGTCGGCTACCGTCAAACGGAGCTCGTGCGAACCGGCGGCGGGCGGCGAGATGCCCGGGAAGGTCAGGCTCAGGCCACCTGCAGTGGTGGTCGAAGCCAGCGCCTGCCACGCGGTGCTCCCGAAGGGCCGGCTCGAGACGCTCACCCTGAGGGAGCCCGCGACGTTGTCTGTCGCCCGGTAGGTGAGGGAGACCTTCTCGTCGAGTGGCAGAGAGACGGTCGGCGAAGAGACGACCGTCAACGACACCTGAGGCGCTACGGAGTCGATCCGCAGCTGTGCGGCGGCGGGGTAGGGGACGGCCGGCCCTCCGCTGGTCGCGTAGACCTTTATCGTGTAGAGCCCGTCGTTCGCGCGGGTCCCGCTTGCGGTGCGCAGGTTCCAGGCGACACGACGCAGACCCGCTGCCTGTGGCGCGTTGGAGAGCAGGGTGCGCCGCATGCCGCCTGGCCCCGACACTGAGACTGTCACTCTTGCGGCCGCGCTCAGGCGGTACTCGATGGTCGCCCTTGTGTGGAGCGCATGCGACACGGCGCTCGGCCGGACGCTGACCCCGCTCACGCGGACGGCTGCGGCGGCGTCTGATGGGTGACCCAAGGACAGTGCGCAGATCACCGTGAGGGCGGCGATTCCGAAGATGGATCGACGCACGGACACGACAGTGTCAGCTGACATGACTCACTCCCCCCGAAGAGCCGGCCTGGCCGACCGGTGTGAGCGCCGAGATGGGGAGGTCATCGTTGCAGCCGGGCGCACACACACGAGCACGACGTTCACCGAGCCGAGTATACCCGACGGTGGGACCGCCGGAGTCTGCCGTCCGTCGGCCGGACGTGCGCGTTCATCTTGCAAAATGCCAGTTCGCCGATTCTTGATGCCCAGGGGTGATAGGGTCAGAATCGAGGCGCTGACTCGCGAGGACGTCACCTGTTGCTTTCAGGAAGAGGGTACCGGCATGCCCATCAACTTGCGCACCGACTACGGCATACGGCTCGTGTTCGAGATCGCGAAGATGGAGCCAGGGACCCGCGCCACCGTGCGAAGACTCGCCGAAGCGGCCTCTGTGCCGTACGACTACGCACGCACGATCGTGCGTGAGCTCGTCGCAGCCGGAGTGATGAACTCCCACCGCGGCGTAGGAGGGGGCGTGGAGCTGGCGAGACACCAGAGTGAGATCTCGGTGCTCGACGTGTTCCGCGCGATGCAGGAGCCGGCATCCCTCGCGCTGTGCACGGACGCTGGGGGCGTGTGCGGACGCGTGGACCTGTGTCCGATGCACGTCTCCGTCTGGAGAGAGCTCGACGGGATCATCGAGCGTTACCTCGGCGAGGTGACGTTCGCCGACATGGTGCGCGTCGCGGCGACGCTTCCATCCACTCCTGAGGAGTGCGACTGACGTTCGGCGCCGCCGAGGCGTTCGCTCTGCTTCATTCGTGCCGTCGCCGGACGAGTGACGGCGGTCACATGCATCGCTTGCGCCACGCTTCAGACCGGCGACGGGTTCCTCGATGATGCGCATGAAGACTCTCGATCGGAGGTGGCTCATGAGGGGAGACGTCGTGCAGGTCATCGCAATCGCGCTTGCGGTCTCGCTTGTCACGCCTTCATCGACCCCGGCAGCTCCGAAGGCCCGGCCGGAGGGTGCGGGAGGCCAGTCCGCACATGGACAGGCGGCAGCCCCAGGACATGGTGCTCGCGAAGACCGCCCCGGTGGCAACGGAGGGGCGGCCCCGAAGGCGGCGAGGCCCGATACTGCCGACAAGAACGGTCCCGGCGCGTCGAAGGGGCGCACCAGCACCCAGACCGGTGCACGCGGCGCCGCGGGCTCGCAGGCCGGCAAGAAGGCGGCCGGCCGCGGTAAGGGGAGCGGCGCCGTAGCTGCGAAAGGCAAGGCGCGGGCGCACGCGGGCGACGAGGCCACCCGGTTCGCTCAGGGGTCGGAGGATGCCACAGGTCTCGCCCGTCAGGCGCGCCAACGCGCCAGGACGGCCACCGGTTCGCCGGACGCCACACGGTCATCTGGTGTGACCGGTTCGCCGGACGCGAGCGGTTCGACCGACGCGACGCGCGCACCTCACGGCAGGGCGAACGCGTTCGCTCGCATCACAGCGAACCTCGAGCGTGCGGCCGTGCGTGTTGCGGAGGGCACCCGGCGCACATTGCCTGCCGGTCTGGTCCGGGTCTGGCAGATGTTCGCCGGGTGGCTCGGCGTGGATATCTCCACCATGCCAGGCTCCGAGAAGCCAGCCATTCCGAACGAGCAAGAAGAATCGACGACGACCGCCGAGCCCACCGGGACCGTCCCCCCCACGTCGACGGTGCCTCCCACCGACCCGGTGACAGGCTCGGAGACGCCCGGCTCCTGAAGGCGGGCGAGACACCGCGGCCGCTCTGCGGCCGAGACGAGGGACACGGGACCGCCCACCCCGTGTCCCTCTCAGCATCATGCGGGCGCCATGCCCGTCTGCGGCTCGCATCCTGCTAGACTGTGTGCGACGTGCGGACCGTACCAGCGAGGGCCGGAGACACATGACGGAGAACACCTCAGCGCTGCGCTGGCTCCCCCCCGCGCTCATCGTGGCCGGGCTGGCGGGGGCCGTGGCATCGACGCTCTCTTTTCCCGCGGTTGAGGGCTTGGGCGCCAAGGTGCGCTTGCCGGTGTTCCACGGGGCGATGACCTGGGTGAACCTCGCGGCGTTCTCGCTCGCCGCTCTGCTCGCCGCCGTCTTCATCGTCACCAGGCGCGACCGCCTGTACGCCTTGGTCGAGGGACTGCGCTGGGTAGCGATCCCGATGTGGGTCGTCGGCTCGGGGCTCGGACTCCTCGCCGCGTTGCAGACCTGGGACTTCACAGGCTCGAAGTCGTCTCCGCTCGAGGTCGCGGCCGCCGACCCCCGGCTGCTCGCTCAGTTCTGGATCCTGCTCGCCGCGCTCGGAGTGGTCGCGCTGGGCCTCGTGCTCGATGACCGCCGGCTGCTCGCTGGCGTGGACATCGGCTTCGTCGCGCTCACGTGGGCGATCATCCTGCGCGCCGTCCTCGGACCCGGCCGTGCGCTCCATCCGGACAGTCCTGTCATGAACTCCGACGAAGCGATCATCAAGCTGCTGTTCTTCGCGATCGTGGGGTCGCTGGGCGTGGCGGCGCTGGCTGCCGCGTGGCTCATCGCGCGCGTACGCAACCGGGGCGGCGGTGAGCGCGGCGGCGGCACTGTGGGCGGGAATGAGGCAGGCGCTGGAGATGCCTGATACCCGGCGCGCCATCGAGCAGATCCCAGAGGACCTCGACTTCGAGCTCGTCGAGACGCTGCTCACGTCACGTTCGGATGCGGAGGCGGTACTCGCCTACGGGGTGTTGCGAAGCTTGTTGCCGGAACGCGCGCTCGTGATGCTTGCCAACTTGCGCGAGGTCATCGCGCTGCTCCCCGAGGAGCCATTCCTGACCGGCAACGCGCTCGAGGTGCTCGAAGCAGCGGGGTACGAGGCCACCGGGCGTTCGTACCGCCGCCTCTTCGAATCCGACCACGGCGTGTTCGGGCTGGAGTTCGTCGGCGAAGGCACGCTCTGTGAGGCGATCGTGGTGCACACGACCGCGTGCCGGTTCGCGCTGCATGGTGACGTCGACTCGATGATCGACCACGACATGCTGCTCGTGTTCGTGAGCCACCGCGTGCTCCTGGACGCGATACTGGAGGGCCTGCAGTACCTGGGTCACGTGCTGGAGCCGCCGATCTACGTGTCGGTAGATGACTTCCCCGCCGAACACGGCGCCGCGGCCGCCGCTCGCGCGCTCGATGACCTGTTCTAAGTGGTGCGCGCGCCTGGTAGACTGGCGCTCGACGTTTCAAACCGAATAGGCGCCGCAGGGTGCCCCAAGGCCGTCGCGCACGGCGGTCTTCGGGGAGAATAGGGAACCCGGTGAGAATCCGGGACGGGACCCGCCACTGTGATGCGAGCAGCGCATCGTGCCGCTCGCCAGTCAGGAGACCTGCCCTGCGGTGCGCGACGCGGCCTTCGAGGATCCAAGGCCGGCTCGCGGTCCGTACGGCAGGACCCCGAACCGCTCCGCCTCCCACTCGAAGACCCGCTCCTCCGTTGGAGAGCGGGTCTCGTCATGTGTGGCACGCAGCGCGGGCGCGTCGTCCGACCCGACGGAAGGAGACACGTATGCTCTGCCAGAACCACCGTTCCAGTCACCGGTGCGCCGTCGCCGTACTCGCGGCGTTCGGCCTCGCCTTGCTGGCTGTGCTGTCCGGGTGCTCGCCGGCAGCCACCGGTCCGACACAGGTTTCGCCGAGCGCCGAGGCCACAGCGACGGTATACCCTCTCACCGTCACGGATGACGCGAGCCGCACGGTCACGATCCCCCGCAGGCCTGAGCGCATCGTGTCCCTCGCGCCCGCCAACACCGAGATCGTCTTCGCGCTCGGCGCCGGTGACCGCGTCGTGGGTGTGACAAGCGTGGACGACTACCCCTCGCAGGTGTCGGACATCGCAAAGGTCGGAGATTTCGCCGGGCCCAACGTCGAAGCGGTCGCGGCCGCCGACCCGGACCTCGTCTTGGCGACGACCGGGGTGCAGGCCGACGTCATTCAGCAGCTCGAAGACCTCGGCGCGACAGTCCTCGCCGTCGACCCGCGGTCGCTTGATGACGTCTACGAGGATATCCGTGAGGTGGCGGCGGTGATCGATGAGACCGCCGCAGGCGAGGAGCTCGTCGCCTCCATGCGGGCCACAGTCGAGGAGGTCGAGACGGCCGTGGCTGGCCGCACGCCGGTGACCGTCTTCCTCGAGATCGCCCAAAACCCTCTGTTCACCGCGGGTCGAGGGACGCTGCTCGACGAGCTCGTCGGGCGTGCAGGGGGAACGAACGTCGTCGATGCCGAGGGCTGGGTGCCGTACTCCACAGAAGAGGTCGTCAAGGCGGACCCCGACGTGTACCTTGCGACGAAGGGTTCCATGTCAGACCCGGCCGAGCTTGAGAAGCGGCCGGCCTTCAGGGAGCTGAGCGCGGTCAAGGCTGGTCGCGTGTTCGTGCTCGATGACAACCTCGTGTCTCGGCCCGGTCCGCGTATCGTCGAGGGCCTGCGCAGCATCGCCGAGGCGCTGCACCCTGACGCCTTCGCTCGGTAGCGACTGTGCCCTGGCGTCGTGACATCCCCAAAGGGGCCGCTCTCACGGCGCTCGTGGTCGCTCTCGCGGCAGCGATCGTGGCCGGCGTCGCATTCGGCGCCGTCCACGTCGCTCCGTCGCAGGTGCTCGCGTCGATCGCGCGCGCGTTGTCCGGGCGCGCCGGTTCGCTCTCGGATGCGCTCATCGTGGGGGTGAGGCTGCCGCGGGTGCTGATTGCGGCCGTCGTCGGAGCGTCGCTCGCCGGAGCCGGCGCGATCTACCAGGCGTTGTTCCGCAACCCATTGGCCGACCCCTACATCCTCGGGGTGTCGAGCGGCGCAGGGCTCGGGGCCATGCTCGCCTTGGTCGCGACGGGCGGTGCCACGGCCCTGCGCTACGGTGTGGTGCCGGCATCCGCGTTCGCGGGGGCGCTGCTCACGATCGCACTCGTCACTCGGCTGGCGTCCTGGCGTGGTCGCCTCGACACGGCGTCATTGCTGCTCGCAGGCGTCGCGATATCCTACACGCTCGCTGCGCTCACGTCGTTTCTGATGGTCTTCGCTCGCGAGCAGATGGCGGCGGTCGTCTTCTGGATGATGGGCGGCCTCGGCGCGGCGTCGTGGCCGTACCTCGCGATGGTGGCTCCGATGTTCGTCATCGGCGCCACACTGGCGCTCGTGTCCAGCCGCGAGTTGAACCTGATGCTGCTCGGCGACGAGCGGGCCGGGCACCTCGGATTGGATGTCGACAGGTTCAAGCTCGCTGCGTTGAGTGTGGCGTCGCTGCTGACGGCGGCAGCTGTCGCGGTTGCGGGACTCATCGGGTTCGTCGGCCTCATGGTCCCGCACGGGGTGCGCCTCGTGCTCGGCCCTGACCACCGGGTCCTGTTGCCGGCTTCGTTTCTCGGAGGCGCCGTCGTGCTCGTCGCGGCGGACCTCGTCGCACGCACCGTCATAGCGCCTGTGGAGGTCCCGGTGGGCATCGTGACCGCACTGCTGGGCGGTCCGTTCTTCGTGTGGTTGCTCGTGCGGGGTGATACGCCGTCATGAGCTCTCTTCGCGAAGTGGCCCTCGAGTTCGTGTCGGCCGGGGTGGGGTACGCGAAGACTCCCGTCGTCGAAGACGCGACGCTCGCGCTGCGCGCGGGGGAGGTCATCGGTCTCGTGGGTCCCAATGGCTCGGGCAAGACGACGCTCATCCGTGCGGTGACCGGAGACGCGCGTCTGCTCTCGGGCGACATCCGGCTGTGCGGTGATTCGGTCACGGCCCTCACTTCTCGCGAGCGCGCCAGGCGTGTCGGTGTCGTCCCGCAGCGGGTGACGGCGGCATTCTCGGTGCCGGCACGCGAGTTCGTCGAGATGGCGCGACACCCGCACCTGCCCCGATTCGCCCGGCCGGGCCCAGCGGACCGCGAGGCCGTCGAGCGCGCGCTTGAGATCACCGACACGGCGCACCTGGCCGGCCGCCAGGTCGATGCGCTGTCCGGCGGTGACCTGCAGCGCCTCGTCCTCGCACAAGCGTTGGCGACGAACCCGCAGGTCCTGCTGCTGGATGAAGCCACGGCACACTTGGACCTGAACCACCGGCTTCAGGTGCTCGACTTGGTGCGCACTCTCGCACGAGAGGGTCTGGCGGTGCTCGCCGTCTTCCACGACCTCGACCTGGCCGCCCGTTACGCCGACAGACTCGCCGTCGTCTCCGGAGGCGGACTCGGCGACGCCGGCTACCCCGACCGCGTGCTCACCGCGGATATGTTGCGCACGGTCTTCGGGGTGAGGGCGGTCGTCGGCACGGACGCTGTCACGGGCGCTGTCGCTGTGACCCCGGTCTTGCGTGAGGGAGCGGTGCGCCGCGACGCCGTGGGTGCGCGCGTGCTCGTCGTGGGCGGCGCTGGCAGTGCGGCACCCTTGCTCAGGCGCCTCGTGCTCGCCGGTCTCGACGTCTGTGCTGGAGCACTGAACACCGGAGATGCCGACGCGCTCGTCGCAGAAGCGCTCGGCATCGAGTTCGCGCGCATCCCGCCGTTCGCTCCCATGGACGCCGAGGCGGCCGTGCACGTGGCACGCATGGCGTCGGCCTCCGACGTGATAGTCGTGGCGAACGTGCCCTTCGGCCACGGTAACGTCGACAACCTGCTCATCGCGGTGCGCGCGGGCAAGCCGGTCGTGCTCCTCGGCGCGATCGACGGGCGTGACTTCACCGGAGGCGCCGCCGAGTCGTACTGGGCCGAGGCGGTGACGAATGGGGCGGTCGTCGTGCCTGACGCGGAGAGTGCCGAGTTCGCGGTGCTCGAGGCGGTCGGCGCGGGCGCCACGTCAGGAAGGGGCTAGTGCGCGGGGGCAGAGGGGAGCGCGGCGCCAGAGGGGAGCGCGGCGCGGCGCTCACTTCGAACTGTTCGGCGGGCCGGGGTTCTGGCTCGCCACGCGCGCGTCGGCAGGATGGCCGATCCGTTCAAGGGTCCCGGTCAGGGCGGCGTGTGCCAGCTCTTCGGTGTTGTTCGTTCGTGAGCGGTGCAGCGCGATCACGCTTCGCAGGCGCTCATGCGCGAGTCTCTCGAGTGCGGCCGAAGCATCGGC
>FWPV01005950.1_pt1 | contig 23033 bp, 22 predicted proteins | sample 2228371 | NCBI WGS metagenome assembly FWPV01 (sample SAMEA103939776, study PRJEB20133) | metagenome | reverse complement strand
CCCGGCCAATATGGAGACCCATTTCATCGACCACAGCGGCCTGATCGCCTGGGACTTCTTCCACCGCGCGCCGGACGTGGATTTCTGCGCCTGGGACTACGGCGGCTCGACGGAGGAAGAATTCCACCACCTGCTCGGCCTGTTGCACGAGGACGGCCGCGATGCCTACGTCCTCGACCTGCCGTACCTTGGGGTGTATGCCTGCCGCATCGTCGTGCCGGGTTTCTCCGAGGTCTATCCGGCCGCTGATCTCTGGGAGAACAACAGCAACGCCGCCCTGCCCCTGCGCGATGTGCTGCGCCGCCTGCCGGAGCTGGACGAGGCCGGGCTGCGCGGGCTTTTGCGCAAGCTGGAGCAGATGGGCTTCGCCGACGAACAGCCGCTGACCGAACTGCTGGGGCTGCTGGCCGACCGTGACAGCGCCTGGGCCAGCCTGCGCGTGGGGGAGCTGAAGGGCTGGCTGCTGCTGGCCCTCGGCAAGAGCCGGGATGCGGGGGACTATCTGGGCTGGGCGCTGGACTTCGGCGGCCAGCCGGAAGGGCGCGCCCGCCTGCTGCGCGCGGTCACCGACCTGTTGCGTTTTAAGGCGCAGAAGGGCTTGGATGTGGCGGACTTCCACCCGGTGCTGCTGCGCCTGCATGGCGAGGGGCTGTTCGAGCGGGCCGAGCGGCTGGTCGCAGGCCTGGAGCGCCTGCCGGATCTGCCCGCCCTGGCCGGCGAGGACGGGGGCATGCAGCGCCACGCCCTGCTGCTGGAGGCCTACGCGCGGCTGAGGAAGGCGCACGAAGGGTACCACTCTTCGCGGTAAGGGGCTCCCACAACGCCCCATACCGTGAATCATCCCTTCAGGGCGAGTGTTACCGCTTCAAGAACGTCCCCCGCCAGCTGTCCGCCCGGTGGCAGGCGGGCCTCGTCGCCCGCGTGGTACTTGCCGGTCTGCACCAGGACGGCCTGCAGGCCGACGGCGATTGCACCGCGCACGTCGCTCTCCACGTCATCCCCGATCATCAGCACGGCCTCGGCCGGCACACCCAACCGTTCCACCGCACGGCGGAAGAAGGCCGCCCCTGGCTTGCCCAACTGCATGGCCTCCATGCCCGATGCCTCCTCAAGCAATCGCACGAAAGGGCCAGCGTCAAGGAACAGCTCACCGCCCTCGCGGAAGTAGCGGCTGCCGGAGAGGGCGATCAGCGGCGCGCCGCGCATCAGCAGGCGGAAGGCTGCGTTCAGAGCTGCATAGCTGAAGCCATCCCCCGCATCCCCGACCACGACAACGTCCGGATCGGCCTGATCCGCACCCTCGAAATCCGCGCGCAGGCCCGGATGGATCAGCAGCATGGGACGGCGCCCCTCGCGCACCAGCCAGTCATGCGCAAGCATCGCCGGGGTAAGCAATTGATCGGGATCGATCACAAGGCCGGCCATGGCCAGCCTGGCCAAAAGATCCTTGCGGGCGGTGCGGGTGGTGTTGGTCAGCAGCATGAACGGCAGGCCGGCCACGCGCAGCCGGGCCAGCGCCTCCGCCGCCCTTGGCAGGGGCATCTCCCCGTCCAGCAGCACCCCGCCGATGTCGATCAACACGGCCTGTATCCGCATCCGCCTCCCCTTCCTCCGCCTTGCCTCATCAGGACCATCCCTGAAGTTTAACCGAGCCGCTCCTCTTCCCTTGCGCCCTGCCTCGTCGTAGCGTTCTGTTTTTCTTTGGAGAAACGCATGTACGACATGAAGCACCTGCGCCGCCTGGCGCAACTCGACCACCTCGCCCCCGAGTCCTTCGCTGCCTTCAAGGCGCTGGACGACGTCGCCTTCAAGGACGGCGCCATCCCGCGCAAGTACAAGGAACTGATGGCCATCGTCGCCGCCCAGGTCACCCAATGCCCCTACTGCCTCGAGGTGCATGCCCGCCTGGCGCGCCGCCACGGCGCCACCGAGGAGGAGATCGGCGAGGCCGTGATGGTGGCCGTGGCCATGGCCGCCGGCGCGGCGGTCACGCACGGCGCGCACGTCCTCAGCGAGCCCAAGTCTTGAGAAGCGATCGCGAGGATCAAGCCCGTGTGCTATGTAAGGGATAAGCCCCCTGTTCAGGGCAGCATGGAGAGTGCATGACCGTGTCCCCCCACCCCGAGGCCCGGGGTGATGACTCCCGCTTCGCCATCCTGTTCAACCACCTGACGGATGCGGTGTTCATCCACGACTTTGAGGGCAACTTCCTTGAGGTCAATGACACCGCCTGCCAGCGTCTTGGCTACAGCCGGGATGAATTGCTGCGCATGAGCCCGGCGGACATCGATGATCCGGACTCAAGGGCGCTCATCGGTGAGCGCGTCGCCACGCTGCGCAAGGAAGGGCGCCTGCTGTTCGAGGCGGTGCACTGCAGCCGTTCCGGAGAGCGGATCGCGGTGGAGATCCACAGCCAGGTCATCCCTTTTGACGGGCGCGAGGTGATCCTCAGCGTGGCGCGTGACATCCGTCGGCGCAAAGCACTGGAAGCCGCGATGCATGAGGCCAAGGCCGGGCTGCGCGCCCTGCTGGATGCCCTGCCCGAATCGGCCTTGCTGCTCGACGAGCACGGCAAGGTGAAGGCACTGAACAGCGTGGCGGCTGCCCGCTTCGGCCTCTCGCCCGAGGCCATGCTCGGCCAGGACTTCTTCGGCTTCATGCCGCCCGAACTGGCCAAGTCGCGACGACAACTATTCGAAGCGACCCTGCAACGCAACGAAGCCGTCCTGGTGCACGACGAGCGCGCAGGCAGGTTCTTCGAAACCTGTGTTGTGCCAGTCCGGCGGGACGGACAGCCACCGCAGGTCGCCATCTACGCCGCTGACATCACCGAGCGCACCCTCCTTGAGGGGCTGGAGAGCCTGACCCACGAGCTGGACCAGCATGTCCTGAGGGGCGAGTCCTGGGACGAACTGATGCAGTTCCTGTGCCGGCGGATCGTGCATATCCTGCAGCTCCCGCTCGCCTGGGTGGGCAAGCGGCATGTTGCCGAAGAGAGGCTGGTCGCGGTCGCCGCGGCGGGCTCGGCGGAGCCCTGCCTGGTCAAGCTGCTGCAGGCCAACCATGCCGGCGGCCTACCCGAGGGGACGCTCGGCCCCGCCCTGGCAGCCCTGCACAGCGGCCGGCCACAGTCCGCCAGCACTGACGACCCCGCCTGGGAACGCTGGGCCTCCGTCGTGGAGGGCTTCCGCATCCGTGCGGGTTTCGCCATTCCCCTCATCGTGCGCGGCAAGGTCGAGGGGGTATGCAGCCTCTATGCCGAGCGCCCCGACCAGTTCGACAATCCGCTGATCCGGACCCGGCTCGAACGCCTCAGCGACCACCTCAGCCTGACCCTCGAGATGGCCATGGACCAGCAGCGCATGCGCCTCTTGAATGATGCCCTGGTGGCCGCCGGCAACCCCACCTTCATCACCGACCGGGAAGGCACGATCGTCTGGGCCAACCAGGCCTTCCTCAACCTGACCGGCTACAACATGGGCGAGGTGCTCGGCCACAATCCCCGCCTGCTGCAATCGGGCCGCCAGCCGGTGGAGTATTACCAGCAACTGTGGGAGACCATCTCCGCGGGAGGTGCCTGGAGCTGCGAGACCATCAACCGGCGCAAGGACGGCGAACTGTACGTGGTGCAGCAGACCATCACGCCGATCCGCGACCCGCAGGGCAACATCTCGCACTACATCTCCATCCATGAGGACATCACCGCCAAGAAGATCAACCAGGAGCGCATCGCCCATCTCGCCCATCACGACGTGCTGACCGGGCTGCCCAACCGCCGCCTGCTGATGGAGCGCCTGACGCGAGCCATCGCCATGGCGCGGCGCAACGGCCAGGGGGTGACCCTGCTGTTCCTCGACCTCGACGGTTTCAAGCCGATCAACGACGACTTCGGCCACCTGGCCGGCGACCGCCTGCTGCAGGAGGTGGCCCAGCGCCTGCAGGGCCTGTGCCGCGAATCCGACACCGTGGCCCGCCTGGGCGGGGATGAGTTCGTCATCCTCCTGCCCGGCTCGCATACGGACATGGAGGCCGGGGCCGTGGCCCGCAAGGTGATTCAGGCCATGGGGCAGCCCTTCCCGCTCGATGGGCAGAGCGTGACCATCGGCACCAGCATTGGCATCGCCCTTTGGCCCGAGCACGCGCAAGGGCCGGAGGAGTTGATCGCGACCGCGGATCGCGCGATGTACGCCGCCAAGAAGGCGGGTCGCGGGGTCTTCCGCCTTGCCTGCGCGCGGGATCATGCACCGCCCCGCTCCGAACCGGACGATTCGAGCGCCTCTCCCACAAAGCGGGTCCTGGGCATGGATGCCCAGGAGGTGCGAGAACAGGACGTGCATGAAGAGATGCCGTCCCGCCAACCACCCGGTGCTGGTCTATAGTCGATGGCAGGTCACCGTGACCTGTTCGCACCACCGGAGGAAATGGCCATGAGCAATGTCGTCAAAGTCATCGAGGTCCTGTCCGAATCCGAGAAGAGCTGGGAGGACGCCGCCCAGCAGGCCGTCAACCGCGCCGCCAAGACCCTGCACGGGATCAAGTCGATCTATATCGAGAACTTCGAGGCCAAGATCGAGGACAACCGCATCGTCAAGTACCGCATCAACGCCAAGATCTCCTTCCTGCTGGAGTAAGGCATGATGTTCCGGGACCGCGAGGATGCGGCCCGCCAGCTGGCCGGCCGCCTCAAGTCATGGAAGGGCCGGCACCCCTTGGTGCTGGCCATCCCGCGCGGTGCGGTGCCGATGGGGGCGATCATCGCCGAGGCGCTGGAGGGCGATCTGGACGTGGTGCTGGTGCACAAGCTCGGCGCCCCCGGCAACCCGGAGTTCGCCATCGGCGCGGTGGACGAGTCTGGCCATATCCACGTCGCGGATCACGCGGCGATGACCGGGGCGAGCCAGGAGGACATCGAGGCCGAGGCCCGCGCCCAGCTCGCCACCCTGCGCAAGCGGCGCGCCCAATACACCCCGGTGCGTCCCCCGCTCGACCCGGCGGGTCGCGTAGTGATCGTGGTGGATGACGGGGTGGCCACCGGCGCCACCGTCATGGCCGCGCTCCAGGCCATTCGTGTGAAGAAGCCGGAGAAGCTGATCCTCGCCATCGGGGTCGCACCGCCGGATACCCTGAACCGGCTCCGTCCCTTGGTCGACGAGCTGGTCTGCCTGCACAGCCCGGCGGAATTCTGGGCGGTAGGCCAGTTCTTCGCCGACTTCCGCCAGGTGGAGGACGAGGAGGCGGTGGACATCCTGCGCCGGTTCGGAGAGCGCAGCGCCACATCCACGGCATGAGCCCCAGGGCAAGCGCATGAACCTGTCTCATCACCCTAAACGCCGATGCAGGCGGCGCCCCCACCGCGACAGGTGTATCGTGCGCAAGCGTCGGCCCGAGGGCGGGCCTCCTACAACTCAACAGAGCGAAGATGACGCCCCTTTGCATGCTGGATTTTCGCCTTGTGCGAACGCTCCAGACCTTCATGCGATGGCCCTGGCATGAGCCCGATCCTTGACCTCAAGCTGCTGCTGGTGCTGATGGCTGCCAATGGCGCCCCCATCCTTGCCGGATGGCTGTTCGGACAAGTGCTCGACCGCCCGCTCGATGGTGGGCGGCATTTCCTCGACGGCCGCCCGCTGTTCGGCCCGCGCAAGACCTGGCGCGGCCTCATCGCCGCCCTGCTCGGCGCCGCCGCCATGGCCCCCGCGCTGGGACTGGGCGCGATCACCGGGATGCTGCTCGCCCTCTTCTCGATGCTGGGCGACCTTGGCAGCAGTTTCGTCAAGCGGCGTCTCGCCCTCGCCCCCAGCAGCCGCGCCCCCCTGCTGGACCAGCTACCGGAGACCCTCCTGCCCCTGCTGTTGCTCAAGCCTGCCCTCGGGCTCGGCTGGCTCGACATCGCCCTGACGGCCGGACTGTTCGTCCTGGCGGACATCGCCCTCTCCCGCCTGCTCTACCGCCTGCATATCCGCAACCGGCCGTACTGAGTCACGCCCTCAGGCCCGAACGCAGGACATGCAGGGTCATCTCCGCCGGGCAGTTGAGCCGCACGTCCAGCACCGACACCCCGGTCCCGCGTGAGGTGTAACCCTGCATGCCCGCATGGCTCCAGGCCCCCTTGCACAGCCGGCGCGGCGCGTGGGCATTGCACAGGATCGGCACGCCGCCCGGCAGGGCGATCTGCCCGCCGTGGGTGTGGCCGCACAGCATCAGGTCGAAGCCCGCGTGCGCGGCCTGGCGCCAGATCTCGGCGGAGTGGGCGAGCAGGATGGCGCACGCATCCGGCGGCAGGCCGGCGGTCGCCTTCTCCAGGTTGTCCAGGGCGTAGTAGTGGGGATCGTCCACCCCGGCGAGGTGTAGCCGCGCCCCCGCCTGCTCCAGCACGGCGGACTCATTCATCAACACCCGGAGGCCGAGCGTCTCCAGGCCAGGCAGCATGCGCAGGCTGTCGTGGTTGCCGAGCACGGCGAACACCCGCTCGGGCAGCACGGCGCGCAGCCGATCCAGCCCGTCCAGGGCCGGCTCGATGGGGCCGAAGGTGCGCGCGCGGAAGTCGCCGGTGATGACGCAGGCATCGCACTCCACCCTTCGTGCGGCCTCGGCGATGGCATGCGGCATGTCAGCGTGCATGTCCAGGTGCAGGTCGGAGAGGTGCAGCAGGCGGAAGCCGTCGAAGGCCGGGGGCAGGCGCTCGAGGCGCACCTCCCTACGGGTCAGGCGGATATCGCGCGCATTGCGCCGCCCGCGCCCGTGTACCCCGGCGAGGCGCAGCAGGCCGCGCATCAGGCCGTGGACGGAGTACCAGTTCTCGATATGGAAGAAGGTGCGGCCCTGGCCGAAGACCTGGGCCTCGTGCTCGGCCTCGATGCCGAGCCGCAGGCGCGCATGGATGCGCCCGACCCGCGCCTCGAGCAGGGGCAGGAGTGGATCGTCCGGGAGATCCTCGGCCAAGTCTTACTTGTACTTGTAATAGGTATGGTTGAGGTAGTCCGACACCGCCTGCACCTCCTCCTCAAACCAAGGGATGTCGAAGTAGGTGACGCAGGACTGGACCATGGTGGTCAGGCTTTCCTTGGTCGGGTACTTCTTGCCGGCCCGGCTGGTGTAGAACTCGGCGTTGTGCGGCGCCTTGTGGCAGCCGGCGCACATCTCGGCGTGCAGCTTCTGGCCCCGGGTGATGTCCGCCAGGACCGGCTCCGCGAACAGGGCGGAGGCGGCGAAGGCCGCCGGGAGCATGGGGATCAGGGCATGGCGCATGTCAAATCCTCCGGACAAAGGTCTTGCCCTTTGATCCTAGCCCGTCCGCCCCCTCCCTGCCCCATCAAAAAAGCTGATGACATCTCGAAAACATGGGTCATCAGCATCGGCCCGGGGCGGGCCTCCTCCATCGCCTTTAACGCCCCTTGCCACGCTTGGCCGGCCCCTGCCCCGCAGCCCTGCCGCCACGCGTTGGCCCCGGCTTGCTTCCCGCGGGCCGAGCGCTCGCGGGGGTCGGCTTCGCGCGTCGGGCGGGGGCGGCGGGCTTGCCGTCCCGCACCGAAGGCTGGGGCGGAAGGCCGGTGTGCTTGGTCAGGAACTTCTGCTGGCCATGTTTTCTGCCGGTACGCGCCCCCTCGCCGCCGGTCAGGCCGGTGCCGGCCGGCTGCCAGCTCGGTACCAGATGGCGCTTGCCATTGCCGATCAGATCGGCCCGGCCCATCCGCTTGAGCGCCTCGCGCAGCAGTGGCCAGTTCTCGGCGTCGTGGTAGCGCAGGAAGGCCTTGTGCAGGCGGCGCTGCTTGAGCCCCTTGGGCGAGAACACCTCCTCGGTGCCGGTGCGGCGCACGGTGCGCAGCGGGTTGCGGCCGGAGTGGTACATCGCGGTCGCCAGCGCCATCGGACTCGGCAGGAAGGCCTGCACCTGGTCGGCGCGGAAGCCGTTCGCCTTCAGCCACAGGGCGAGGTGCATCATGTCCTCGTCCGTGGTGCCCGGGTGCGCGGCGATGAAGTACGGGATCAGGTACTGCTCCTTGCCTGCCTCGCGGGAGAACTTCTCGAACATCGCCTTGAAGCGGTCGTAGGTGCCGATGCCCGGCTTCATCATCTTGGAGAGCGGGCCGGATTCGGTGTGCTCCGGTGCGATCTTCAGGTAGCCGCCAACGTGGTGGGTCACCAGTTCCTTGACGTAGGCCGGCGACTGCACGGCGAGGTCGTAGCGCAGGCCGGAGGCGATCAGCACCTTCTTGATGCCCGGCAGGGCGCGCGCCTTGCGGTAGAGCTGGATCAGCGGGCCGTGGTCGGTGTTGAGGTTCTTGCAGATGTCCGGGTAGACGCAGGACAGGCGACGGCAGTTTTCCTCGATCTTCTCGTCCTTGCAGGCCAGCCGGTACATGTTGGCGGTCGGCCCGCCGAGGTCGGAGATGACGCCGGTGAAGCCCTTGACCTTGTCGCGGATCTCCTCGACCTCGCGCAGGATGGACGCCTCCGAGCGGCTCTGGATGATGCGCCCCTCGTGCTCGGTGATGGAGCAGAAGGTGCAGCCGCCGAAGCAGCCGCGCATGATGTTGACCGAGAAACGGATCATCTCCCAGGCGGGAATTTTCGCGTCGCCATAGGCCGGGTGCGGCGCGCGGGCGTAGGGCAGGCCGAATACGCCATCTATCTCGGCGGTGGTCAGGGGGATGGGCGGGGGGTTGAGCCACACGTCGCGGTTGCCGTGGCGCTGCACCAGGGCACGCGCATTGCCGGGGTTGGTTTCCAGGTGCAGCACGCGCGAGGCATGGGCGTACAGGACCGGGTCGTCCTTCACCTGCTCATAGGCCGGCAGGCGGATCACCGTGCGCTCGCGCGGGTGATTGCGCGGGATCTCGCGGCGCAGGTGCACCACCTGCACCCCCTGCTCGCCGCCCTCCTCCTTCTTGTCGCAGGTGGCGGCGGAGGTCATCGCGTACGGATCGGCATGCGGCGCGACCGGCCCCGGCTCGTCCACGGTGGTCGAGTCCAGCATCACCCAGCCCTCGGGGATGGTGCCATCGGTCATGAAGGCGGTGCCGCGGATGTCCTTCATGTCGCGCGGGTGCTCGCCCTTGGCCGCACGGTGGGCGATCTCGACGATGGCACGCTCGGCGTTGCCGTACACCAGAAGGTCGGCCTTGCTGTCCGGCAGCACGGAGCGGCGCACCTTGTCCGACCAGTAGTCATAGTGGGCGATGCGGCGCAGGGAGGCCTCGATGCCACCGATGATGACCGGCACGTCCTTGTACGCCTCGCGGCAGCGCTGGGCGTAGACGGTCACCGCGCGGTCGGGACGCTTGCCGTGCTCGTCGTTGGGGGTGTAGGCGTCGTTGTGGCGCAGGCGGCGATCCGAGGTGTAGTGGTTCACCATCGAGTCCATGTTGCCCGCACTCACACCGAAGAACAGGTTGGGCCGCCCGAGCTGGCGGAAGGCCTCCACCGAGGTCCAGTCCGGCTGGGCGATGATGCCGACGCGGAAGCCCTGCGCCTCCAGCATGCGGCCGATCACCGCCATGCCGAAGCTGGGGTGGTCGACGTAGGCATCGCCCACCACGATGATGATGTCGCAGGAATCCCAGCCGAGCTTGTCCATCTCCGCACGCGACATGGGCAGGAAAGGCGCGGTGCCGAAGCGGCTCGCCCAGTACTTGCGGTAGGAAAAGATGTTCTTGGCTGGGAGCATGGGATGAGCCTCCCGGGAGGCGGGCGGACATGGAAGGGTGCGGACAATAGCATGAATTGGAAGGGAAATATCCCTTCAAGTTCCCCTGTCCGCGCAGGGCCGGCTCAGCGCTGGCGACGGCCGAGTGCCTCGACCTCGGCCAGCCAGCGGGCGCGCCGCTCCTCCGTGCTGTGACGCACCGGCCCGAAGGTACTCACCCGCACCGGAGAGACGCCGCAGAAACCGAGGATGGCGTCCTTGACCAGCCGGATCCCCGGTGAGCCGTAGAGCAGCCAGTGCAGCAGGGGCGGGGTATCCATGGTCACGATCAGTCGCGCCGACCGCCCCTTCAGCAGCTTCCTCCAGCGCCAGGGGGAGATCATCTTGAAGGCAAAACCGGGCAGCAGAATGCGGTCGAAGAACCCCTTCATCACGGCGGGCATGTCGCCCCACCAGGTGGGGTAAATGATCACCAAATGCTCCGCCCAGCGGATCGCCTCCTGGGCATAGCGCAGGTCGGGTTCGAGCTCCTGGATCTCCTTGTAGCCGTGATGCAGCAGCGGATCGAACGCCAGTTCACCCAGGTTGAGGCGGCGCACCTCTGCCCCCGCCATGTCCGCGCCACGGGCATAGGCCTGCTCAAGCGCGCCACAGTAGGTATCCGCGTCGGGGTGGCCAAGAATGATCAGGATTCGCATGGTCGGCATCGCCTGTCGATAACCTTGTCCCACAACACTTAGCAGGTCCCAGGCGCTGACGCATGAAAAACCCCGCGCAAGGCGGGGTTCGGACGAGGCAGGCGCAGGCCAGCGGATCACATGTGGCGGATGATCTCGTCGCCGAAGGCCGAGCAGCTCACCTCGGTTGCACCATCCATCAGGCGGGCGAAGTCATAGGTCACGCGCTTGCCCTGGATGGCGCCGGACATGCCCTTGACCACAAGGTCGGCAGCCTCGGTCCAGCCCAAGTGGCGCAGCATCATCTCGGCGGAGAGGATGATGGAGCCCGGGTTGACCTGATCCTTGCCGGCGTACTTCGGCGCGGTGCCGTGGGTGGCCTCGAACATGGCCACGGTGTCGGACAGGTTGGCACCCGGGGCAATCCCGATGCCGCCGACCTGCGCGGCCAGCGCGTCGGAGATGTAGTCGCCGTTCAGGTTCAGGGTGGCGATCACGTCATACTCGGCGGGGCGCAGCAGGATCTGCTGCAGGAAGGCGTCGGCGATCACGTCCTTGACGATGATCTCGCGGCCGGTCTTCGGGTTCTTGAACTTGCACCACGGGCCACCATCGATCTCGGTCGCACCGAATTCTTCCCTGGCGAGCTGGTAGCCCCACTCCTTGAAGGCACCCTCGGTGAATTTCATGATGTTGCCCTTGTGCACCAGGGTCACCGACTTGCGATCGTTGTCGATCGCGTACTGGATGGCCTTGCGCACCAGACGCTTGGTACCCTCGGAGGAGACCGGCTTGATGCCGATGCCGGAGGTGGCCGGGAAGCGGATCTTCTTCACGCCCATCTCCTTCTGTAGGAAGTCGATGACCTTCTGCGCCTCCGGGGTGCCGGCGGCCCACTCGATGCCGGCATAGATGTCCTCGGAGTTCTCGCGGAAGATGACCATGTCGGTCTTCTCCGGCTCCTTCACCGGGCTCGGGGTGCCGGTGTAGTAGCGCACCGGGCGCAGGCAGACGTACAGGTCCAGCTCCTGGCGCAGGGTCACGTTCAGCGAGCGGATCCCGCCGCCGACCGGAGTGGTCAGCGGGCCCTTGATGGAGACCACGTAGTCCTTCACCGCCTCGAGGGTCTCGGCCGGTAGCCAGGTACCCTCGCCGTAGACCGCATTGGCCTTCTCGCCCGCGTAGACCTCCATCCAGGCGATCTTCTTCTCGCCGCCGTAGGCCTTCTCCACCGCCGCGTCCACCACCTTGATCATCACCGGGGTGATGTCCACGCCGATGCCGTCGCCCTCGATGAACGGGATGATCGGATGGTTCGGCACGTTGAGGGAATTGTCGGGATTGGTGGTGATCTTGGCGCCAAAGGCGGGGAGCTTGATCTTGGACATCGGCGACCCTAGCGTTGAAAGGTTGAAACGTCGAATTATACCCGATCCACGGCGGACAGCCCGCCCCCGATTTGCTACCCTTGCGCGCATGATCTGGAAACCCCATGCCACCGTGGCCGCAGTGCTGGAGCAGGACGGACGCTTCCTCTTGGTCGAGGAGCGCATCGGCGGCGAAATCCGCCTGAACCAGCCCGCCGGCCACCTCGAGGAGGGCGAGAGCCTCATTGAGGCCGCCGTGCGCGAGACGATCGAGGAGGCGGGCCTGCTGTTCCGCCCCACCCATCTGGTCGGCCTGTACCAATGGCGCGCCCCCGAGACCGGCGCCACCTACCTGCGCGCGGCCTTCGGCGGTGAGATCGAGCGCGTCATCGACGACGCCGTTCTGGATACGGGCATCCTCGGCCCCGTCTGGCTCACTCCGGACGAGGCGCGCGCCCGTGCGGCCCAGCACCGCAGCCCGCTGGTGATGGCCTGCATCGAGGACCACCTCGCCGGCCGCCGCCACTCCCTCGACCTGATCCGCCACCTCCCGAGATGAGCAAGGGCATGAAGGTCATCGTCGGCATGTCCGGCGGGGTGGACTCCTCGGTCGCCGCCCTGCTCCTCAAGGAACAGGGCTTCGAGGTCGAAGGCCTGTTCATGAAGAACTGGGAGGGCGACGACACCGAGGACTACTGCCCCGCACGGCAGGACATGATCGACGCCATGGCGGTGTGCGACCGGCTCGAGATCCCGTTCCATTTCGTCAATTTCGCCAAGGAATACTGGGATCGGGTGTTCGCCTATTTCCTCGAGGAATACCGCGCCGGACGCACCCCGAACCCCGATATCCTGTGCAACCGGGAGATCAAGTTCCGCGCCTTCCTCGACCATGCGCTGAACAACCTCGGCGCCCAAGCCATCGCGACCGGCCATTATGCCCGCGTCACCCATGATGCTTCCGGGGCTCACCTGCTCAAGGGCCTGGATGCGAACAAGGACCAGAGCTACTTCCTGCATGCCCTCGGCCAGGAGCAGCTGCGTCACGCCATGTTCCCCATCGGCCACCTGCCGAAGCCCGAGGTGCGCAGGCTCGCCGAGCAGGCCGGCTTTGCCACCGCGAAGAAAAAGGACAGCACCGGCATTTGCTTCATTGGCGAACGCCGCTTCACCGAGTTCCTGCAGCGCTACCTGCCCGCCCAGCCCGGTGACATCGTCACCCTGGAAGGACAGGTCATCGGCCGTCATCATGGGCTGATGTATTACACCCTCGGTCAGCGTCAGGGCCTCGGCATCGGTGGGCTGCGCGGCTTTTCCGAGGAGCCCTGGTTTGTGGTCGACAAGGACCTGGCCAACAACCGCCTGATCGTCACCCAGGGCACCGACCATCCCTCGCTCTACCGCCCTGCCCTGCTCGCGAGCCAGGTGCACTGGATCGCGGATGCCCCCCCGGCCCTGCCGCTGCGTTGCAGCGCCAAGGTACGTTACCGGCAGGCGGACCAGGAATGCATGATTTATCCCCACGGCGATGGTGTGCGGGTCGTTTTCGACACGCCCCAGCGCGCCATCACCCCCGGCCAGTCCGTGGTGTTCTATCTTGGCGAGGAATGCCTGGGCGGCGCGGTGATCGAGGCCGGGATCAAGCTGGAGAACGAGAACTGATGGCCCGCACGATCGAAGATCAAACCCTTGCCCTCGCCGGCATCGTCCAGGCCTGCCTGCTGGTGCGCGAATTGGCGCACCATGGCCAGGCACCGGCCAACGCGCAGGCGGCCAGCCTCGCAAGCCTGTTCCGCATCGACGCAAGCAACGTGCCCGCCGTGTACGGCGGGGTCAGCCAGGTCGGCGAAGGCCTGCGCCATCTGCGCAAGCAATTGGCCGGGCAGGCCGGCAACCAGGACATCGAGGTCACCCGCCACGCGCTCACCCTGATCCAGCTGGCCGGCCAGCTGCTGCGCCTGCCGGACATGCTGCAGCAACTGGGGCAGGGCCTGCAGGCGCTCGACGCCAAGCAGCGCGAGCTCGGACCAGACTCCCCGGAGGTCATCGAAGGCCTGGCAGGGATCTACCAGCGGACCATCAGCACCCTGAGCCCGAAGGTGATCGTCAACGGCAACCCCCAGCAACTGAACCGGCCGGAGGTCGCCCAGCGCATCCGCGCCGCCCTGCTGGCGGGGATCCGCTCGGCCGTGCTCTGGCACCAGTGCGGGGGGAGCCGCCTGAGCCTGATCTTCCGTCGCAAGCGCTTCCTCGAGGCCGCAGATGGCCTGCTGCGAGGCGGGATCAGGCTGGTGGACGAAGCCTGAGAACAGAAACGCTGCGGGGCGCCGCGCCTGCCCTTGATCAAGGGAGGCGCGGCGCCCCGCAGCGAAGGATGGAATGCGGGTATCAGGCCTGCCGTGGTCGGCGGTGGCGCCTCCGCTCAGCCAGATAGATGAAGCCAGGCAGGGCGAACACCGCATACAGGACGACCGCGACGGTGTAGAACTCCCACTGCTTGGGATGCAGCTCGCCCGGACACTCGGACAGGCCAAGGAAGGCCCCAAGGCTTAGCTGGCAACCGAGCTCCAGTCTCCAGGCCAGCAGGGCCACCAGGCCGAACCCCACACCCCACTCCAGCAGACGCACCCAGAACGGCTTGGACCCGCTACGCAAGCCGATGACGGCAAACAGGCGCTCGTTGATCCAGGGCAGGTTCGCCAGCACCAGGGCGGCCACGAGCAGGGTGAATACGGCGCTCTGGGAGGTCATGCGTCCAGCCTCAGACCGCGTTGAACACGCTCGCGCAAAGCGCGATCAGGCTGGTCGGATAGAGCCCCAGGGCCACGATGGCCAGGCCATTCACGTTCATGACCAGACGCGCATCCCAGGAGCGGGCCGGCATGCCCTGCACGATGGCCTTGTCGAAGTAGGCCATCTTCACCGCGCGCAGGTAATAGAAGGCGCCGATGACGGACATCACCACCGCATACACCGCCAGCCAGACCATGTCGATGTCGACCACGGCCTGCAGCACCGCGAGCTTGGCCCAGAAGCCAAGGGTGAACGGGATGCCGGCCATGGAGAACATCAGCACCAGCAGGATGAAGGCCATCCACGGGCTGCGGTCGTTGAGACCCTTGAGGTCATCCAGCTGATCCGCCTCCAGGCCCTTGGAGGCGAGGTAGGCGATCAGGCCGAAGCCACCGAGGGTCATCAGCGCATAGGCGAGGGTGTAGAACAGCGCAGCCGAGGCGCCGGCCGTGGTGCCCGCCAGTACGCCGAGCAGGATGAAGCCGACGTGGGACACAGTCGAATAAGCGAGCATGCGCTTGAAGCTGGTCTGCGCGATGGCGATGACGTTGCCGACGAACAGCGAGGCCACGGCGAACACGACAAGCAGGGTCTGCCAGTCGGGCAGCATGGCGCCCAGGGCATCGCCGAGCAGGCGCAGCAGCAGGGCAAGCGCGGCGATCTTCGGCGCGGCGCTCAGATAGAGGGTCACGCCGGTGGGGGCACCGTCATAGACGTCCGGCAACCACATGTGGAACGGCGCGGCGCCGACCTTGAACACCAGTCCCGCGACCATGAACACGATGGCGAACAGCAGCGCCGTGTCGGAGGCGGTGCCACCCATGACCGCCTGGCGGATCGCCGGGAGATCCAGCGAGCCGGTCACGCCATAGAGCATGGACATGCCATACAGCAGCAGGCCGGAGGCCAGCGCGCCAAGGACGAAGTACTTCATCGCCGCCTCGGAGGCGCGGATGTCGTCGCGGTGCACCACCACCATGGCATACATGGCGAGCGACATCAGTTCGAGACCGAGGAAGACCAGCAGCAGGCTGTAGGAGCTGACCATGACCATCATGCCCAGCACGCCGAACAGGCCGAGGATGTAATACTCGCCCTTCTGGATGTCGCGTTCCTTGAGATAGTCGCGCGAGAGGGCAAAGGCCATGGCGGTGATCAGCAGGATGAACAGCTTCATCACATCCGACATGGCATCGTTGATGACGCTCCCCTCAAAACTCAGGCGCTGCTCGGCGCTGGCTCCGAACCAGACAGCCACGAAGGTCACCGCCAGGGAAGCCTGGCTGAGCCAGTAGGTGACGTCACGGCGGCCATCGCGCAGGAAGACGTCGATCAGGAGGATCGCACAGGCCAGAGCCAGGAGGAGGATCTCCGGCAGTACGGGCATCAGATTGAGCGCATCAAGGGTCATGTCGGTACCAAAGCTCAAAGCTTGGATTGGGCAATGTGGTGGACGAGGTTGTCGATGCTGGCGTGCATGACATGGGCCAGCGGATCAGGCCACACGCCGAGCAGGATCACGAAGAAAGCCAGGCTCGCCATGATGAAGAATTCGCGGGCATTCACGTCTGGCATCCGAGCGACCTCGGCATGGCGCACCTCGCCGAAGATCACGCGCTTCACCATCCACAGGGTGTAGGCGGCACCGATGATCAGGGTCAGGGCGGCGATCAGGGCAATCCAGAAATGGGCCTTGAAGCTTGCGAGGATCACCATGAACTCGCCGACGAAGCCGGAGGTTCCAGGCAGTCCGACGTTGGCCATGGCGAACAACACGACGAAGGTGGCGAACCAGGGCATGCTGTTGACCACCCCGCCGTAGGCGGAGATCTCGCGGGTGTGCATGCGGTCATAGAGCACGCCGATGGCAAGGAACATCGCAGCGGAGATGAAGCCGTGCGAGACCATCTGGATCATCGCGCCCTCAAGCGCCAGCGAGGCACCGCCCTCGCCCACCGGGTTGTCCATGATCATGAACACGATGAACATGCCGAGGGTGACGAAGCCCATGTGCGAGATGGACGAATAGGCCACCAGCTTCTTCATGTCGCTCTGCACCAGGGCGACGAAACCGATGTACACGATCGCCACCAGCGACATGAAGATGATCAGCCAGTCGAGCGCCTGGCTCGCGTCCGGGGTGATCGGCAGGGAGAAGCGCATGAAACCGTAGCCGCCGATCTTCAGCATGATCGCCGCCAGGATCACTGAGCCGCCGGTCGGGGCCTCGACGTGCGCATCGGGCAGCCAGGTGTGCACCGGCCACATCGGGATCTTGACCGCGAAGGCGATCAGGAAGGCGAGGAAGATCAGGGTCTGCTCGGTGGCATTGAGCGGCAGGGCGTGCATGTCCAGCACGCTGAAGCTGCCCGACTTGAAGTACATGTAGATCAGGGCGACCAGCATGAACACCGAGCCGAGGAAGGTGTAGAGGAAGAACTTCAGCGTCGCGTACACGCGGCGCGGACCGCCCCACATGCCGATCACGAGGTACATCGGGATCAGCATGCCTTCGAAGAAGAAGTAGAACATGATCGCGTCGAGGGCGGCGAAGGTGCCGACCATCATGCCTTCCATGATCAGGAAGGCCGCCATGTACTGGGCCACCTTCTCCTGGATGACCTCCCAGCCGGCCAGCACCACCAGCACGGTGGTGAAGGTAGTGAGCAGGATCAGCGGCATGGAAATGCCATCCACGCCGAGGAAGTAGTCGATGTGGAAGGTGGGGATCCAGGGGAATCGCTCGACGAACTGCATGGATGCGGTCGAGGCGTCGAAGCCGAATGCGAGCGGCAGACTGAGGAGGAAGACCAGCAGACTGCCCAGCAGGCTGATGCGGCGAACGGCCTGCGGTGAGCGATCGCCAACCATCAGCACCAGCACGCCGCTGATGATGGGGAGCCAGACAAGCAGGCTAAGCAGGGGCCAATCGGCAAACATCCAAGCGTCCTAGGTTCTTAACGTTAGAGGAGTGGTTGCGTGGGTCCCGGGCGTGTCAGAAGAACAGCGCCCAGGTCATCATCACCAGCAGGGCCAGGATCATCACGAACGCGTAATGATACATGAGGCCCGTCTGCATCAGCCGCGCGATGCCGGCCAGGCGACCGATGCCATTGGCCGAGCCATTCACCAGCATGCCGTCGATCAGCTTGCTGTCGGACCATTGCCACAGGCCGCGGCCCAGGGCGCGGCTGCCGGCGGCGAACACCGTGTTGTTGAAGTCGTCGAAGCCGTAGCCGCGCTTGAGCAGGCGGTTGAGCCAGGCAAAGCGCTGCTCGGCCTGGTCGGCGATGCGGGGGGCCTTGAGGGTGATCAGCCAGGCGAGCGCGACGCCAGCGGCCGCCAGCCACAGGGCGGGCGTCATCAGTCCGTGCAGGACGAAGGCGGCCGCGCCATGGAAGGAGGCACCGAGCACGCCCAGCACGTCATGCGACTCGGAAACATGGATGATGCCCTTGAACAGCTCGCCGAAAAGCATCGGCTCGATCGCGATCCAGCCGATCACGACAGCCGGAACGGCCAGCACGACCAGCGGCAGGGTCACGACCCACGGCGACTCGTGCAGGTGCTCGCGGGTATGCTCGTCCATCCGCTCCTGGCCGAAGAACACCAGGAAGAACATGCGGAAGGTGTAGAAGGCCGTCACGAACACGCCGAGCAGCACCAGCCAGTAGGCCAGCCCCGCGCCCGGCAGGGTCGAGTGATGGATCGACTCAATGATCGCGTCCTTCGAGAAGAAGCCGGAGAAGCCGGGGAAGCCGATCAGGGCCAGCGCACCAATCAGGAAGGTCCAGAAGGTGATCGGCATGTACTTGCGCAGCCCGCCCATTTTGCGGATGTCCTGCTCGTGGTGCATGGCGATGATCACCGAACCTGCGGCGAGGAACAGCAGGGCCTTGAAGAAGGCGTGCGTCATCAGGTGGAAGATCGCCGCCGAGTAGGCCGAGGCACCGAGCGCGGCGGTCATGTAGCCAAGCTGGGACAGGGTGGAATAGGCCACCACCTGCTTGATGTCGTTGGCGACGATGCCGAGCAGGCCCATGGAGAAGGCGGTGATGGCGCCGATGACCATGATGAAGGCGAGCGCTGCCTCCGACAGTTCGTACATGGGCGACATGCGCGCCACCATGAAGATGCCCGCGGTCACCATGGTCGCCGCGTGGATCAGCGCGGAGATCGGGGTCGGGCCCTCCATGGAGTCCGGCAGCCACACATGCAGCGGGATCTGGGCGGATTTGCCCATCGCGCCGATGAACAGCAGGATGCAGATCACCGAGATCAGCGACCAATCGAGGCCAGGGATCACCTGGATCTGGGTCGCGGCAAGCGTGCCCGCCTGCTCGAACACCTTGGCGTAGTCCAGGGTGCCGGTGTAGATCAGGATCGCGGCGATGCCGAGCAGGAAGCCGAAGTCGCCCACGCGGTTGACGATGAAGGCCTTCAGGTTGGCGAAGATCGCGGTCTCGCGCTTGTACCAGAAGCCGATCAGCAGGTAGGAGACGAGACCCACCGCTTCCCAGCCAAAGAACAGCTGCATGAAGTTATTGCTCATCACCAGCATCAGCATGGAGAAGGTGAAGAGCGAGATGTAGCTGAAGAAGCGCTGGTAGCCCGGATCGTCGTGCATGTAGCCGATGGTGTAGATGTGCACCATCAGGCTCACGCCGGTGACAATCACCATCATCACGGCGGTGAGGTTGTCGACCAGGAAGCCGACCTCGAAGGTGAACAGGTCGCTGGCAAGCCAGGTGTAGACCGCGCCGTTGAAGGCGGCACCACCGTCGAGCACGTGGAACTTGAATGCGACCAGGGCGAGCACGAAGGCCACCGCGACACCGGCGATGGTGACGCTATGGGCACCAGCTCGGCCGATCTGACGACCGAACAGACCGGCGATGATCGAGCCGATCAGCGGGGAGAGCACAATCCAGAGATACAGGGTTTCCATGCGTGTTAGCCCTTCACGCTGTCGAGGTCGGACACGTTGATGCTGCGGCGATTGCGGAACAGCACGACCAGGATGGCCAGGCCGATCGCGGCCTCGGCGGCGGCCACGGTCAGGATGAAGAACACGAAGGCCTGCCCGGCTGTATCACCGAGGAAATGAGAGAAGCCGACGAAGTTGATGTTCACCGCCAGCAGCATCAGCTCGATGCTCATCAGCAGGATCAGCACGTTCTTGCGGTTGAGGAAGATCCCGGCGAGCGACAGTCCGAACAGGACGGCACCGAAGATCAGCACATCAGACAGGGCGATCATGCGCCTTCTCCTTCATTCGTGGCCTGGGCCCGGGTCTCGGCGGGCATCTTGACCATGCGGATACGATCCTCGCGGCGCACCTTGGCCTGCGCGGCGGCATCCTGATACTTGACGCCAGGACGGCGACGCAGGGTGAGCATGATGGCGGCGACCATCGCCACCAGCAGGATCACGGCCGCGATCTCGAACGGATAGACATAGACGGTGTACAGCACGCCGCCGAGTTCGGCCGTATTGCTGTAGTCGGCCGGCTTCGGCGCAGGCGCAGGATAGATGTCCAGGCCGAACATCTTCGGCCCCAGCACCAGCGACATCTCGACGATCATCACCGCCGCAACGGTAGCGCCGATGGGCAGGAAGCGGATGAAGCCCTCGCGCATCGGCGCGGTGTTGATGTCGAGCATCATCACCACGAACAGGAACAAGACCATCACAGCCCCCACGTAGACGAGCACCAGCACGATGCCAAGAAACTCGGCCTCGAGCAGCAGCCACACCAGGGCGGTGCTGAAGAAGGTCAGGATGAGGTACAGCGCGGCATGCACGGCATTGCGCGTGGTCACCATGCGGAAAGCGGACAGCACCGCGATCGAGGCGAAGATGAAGAACAGCAGCTTGATGAAGCTCATGCGATGTAACCTGTCATTTCTGGCCTGTCGTACCCGGCCGGTCAGCGATAGCGTGCATCGGCCAGACGGTCGGCCGCGATCTGCGCCTCGTACTTGTCACCCATGGCCAGGAGCTTGTCCTTGGTCATGATCTGCTCGCCGCGCTCCTCGAAGTGGTACTCGAACACGCGAGTCTCGACGATCGCGTCCACCGGGCAGGCCTCCTCACAGAAGCCGCAGTAGATGCACTTGAACAGGTCGATGTCGTAGCGCGTGGTGCGACGGGTACCGTCCTCGCGCTGTTCGGATTCGATGGTGATCGCCAGCGCCGGACAGACCGCCTCGCACAACTTGCACGCGATGCAGCGCTCCTCGCCGCTCGCGTAGCGACGCTGTGCGTGCAGACCGCGGAAGCGCGGCGACATCGGGGTCTTCTCCTCCGGATACTGCACGGTGAACTTGCGGGCGAACAGGTAGCGCCCGGTCAGCTTCATCCCCAGCAGCAGTTCCCACAGGAACCAGGTCTTGATGAATTGTTTGATGGCGTTCATGGGCAAGGCTCCGTCACGCAAACCAGGGGCCAAGCTTGAAGTACACGGCCACACCCTCGACCACGATCCACAGGATCGTCAGCGGGATGAAGACCTTCCAGCCCAGGCGCATGATCTGGTCATAGCGGTAGCGCGGGAAGGTGGCGCGGAACCACAGGAAGAGGAACAGCAGGATGGCCACCTTGGCGAACATCCAGAAGATGCCCGGTACCCAGGCAAAGGCGGCCTCGAGGAAGGTGCCCTGGAACGGGGACAGCCAACCGCCGAGGAACATGACCGCGGTCAACGCAGAAATCAGGATCATGTTGGCGTATTCGGCCAGCATGAAGATCGCGAACGCCATGCCGGAGTATTCGACGTGGAAGCCAGCGACGATCTCGGACTCACCCTCGGCGATATCGAATGGGGCGCGGTTGGTCTCGGCCACGCCAGAGATGAAGTAGACCAGGAACATCGGCAGCAGCGGCAGCCAATACCAGTTCAGAATGCTGCCGTCCTGGGCGCGCACGATCTCCTGCAGGTTGAGGCTCTTGCTCGCCATCAGCACGCCGACCAAGGCAAAGCCCATCGCCAGTTCATAGGCGATCTTGTGCGCGGCAGAGCGCATGCCGCCCAGCAGCGCGTACTTGGAGTTGGACGCCCAGCCAGCCAGGATCACGCCATAGACACCCGCAGCGCCGACCGCGAGCACGTACAGCAGGCCCGCATTGACGTCAGCGACCACCCAGCCGTCATCGAAGGGCACGACGGCCCAGGCCACCAGCGCGGCAATCAGGATGATGACCGGCGAGGCGAAGAAGATGAACTTGTTCGCCTGGCTCGGAACGATGATCTCCTTGAACACCAGCTTGAACATGTCGGCCAGCGGCTGCAGGGCACCGCGCGGGCCCACACGGTTCGGGCCGATGCGCACCTGCATGTAGCCGATCACCTTGCGCTCGGCGAGGGTCAGGTAGGCGACCGCCCCGGTCAGGGGCAGGATGATCAGCAGGGTCTGGATCAGGATCAGAACGACCTGCTGCATGCCCTCGGGAAAGAGGTTCAACAGTGGGGAGAGGAACTCGGCCATCGTTTACACCTTGCGAACCTGAACGTGGAGCGCATCGCCGAGGGCGGCGGTCTGCGCCGCGCCGTAGGGGATCCATGCACATCCTGCGGGAATGCCTTCATCAGCCTGCACAGCCAGCGTGACCTGCGCATCGCCCGCGGCGATCACGGCCGAGTCGACCAGCCCGAGACGGGCGATCTCCGCCGGATGCAGGCGGACGACCACGCTAGCCCCCTCAAGGGTTGCCTGCAGGGCCGGGGAGCGGCGCACCAGGGCATCCGAGGCATACAGCGCAACGCCGCCGATGCGCTGCATGCCCTCGCCCGCCGCCTGGGCGGAGGGGGCGACGTCGACGGTCGCGAGGCCTTGGTCAAGCGCCACGTCCTGGCAGAGGGCGCGCAGTTCGTCACGCACTTCTTCCGAGGACAGGTAGTCGAACCCCTGCAGGTTGGCCAGGTTGCCGAGCACGCGCAGCACCTTCCAACCCGGGCGGGCCTCGCCCTGTGGGCGGGCCACGCCGCGCATGCCCTGCCAGCGCCCCTCGGTGTTGACGTAGGTGCCGGAAGTCTCGGCAAAGGCCGCGATCGGCAGGATCACGTGGGCGTAGGCCTTCATGGCCTCGGTGACAAAGGGGGTCAGCACGACGTTGCACTCGGCCTGGGCCAGCGCCTTGAGCGCGGCCTGACCCGCCAGGCTGTCATGCTCGGGCTCGACGCCAACCAGCAGGTTGGCCTTGCCGGCGCCAGCGAGCATGGCCGCCGCGTGCAGGCCAGCCACGCCTGCGGCCTTCCCGCCCGGCAGGCGGTGGGGCACGGCCCCCGCCAGCCACGCGCCGGCACTGTTGCCACTGGCGGCGAATTCGCCCAGCGTGGCCCCCGTGGCAGCCGAGATCGCACGGGCGAGCTGGCGCAGCACGGCGAGGTCCGGGTGGCCTTGGGCGAGCGCACCAAGGTAGATGCCGGCACGCTTGGCCTGCCTGAGGGACGCGGCTACCGCCTCGTGGCGCGCCTCGACGCGGGCCTGGGCCACGAGCGTCGCCAGCGCGCCGCCCAGGCCTTCCGGCCTGAGCGCGGCGAGAATGGCG